>Ga0265338_10002982_pt1 | contig 24522 bp, 21 predicted proteins | sample 42126metaG_FD_193579 | JGI IMG/M metagenome (GOLD analysis project Ga0265338, IMG submission 193579) | Rhizosphere microbial communities from Carex aquatilis grown in University of Washington, Seatle, WA, United States - 4-21-26 metaG | ecosystem: Host-associated > Plants > Roots > Rhizosphere... | reverse complement strand
GCGGGCGGGGTGCTTGAGCTGCGGCCGGCCAGCGGCGCCGCGCTGCGGGTGCCGTCTGCCCGGATCACCGGGGTGGCCGAGCCGGAGCCGTTCACCGTGCTGGTCACGCTGGCCGACGGCACCGCCATCGAGCTGAGCAGGCTCGGCCGGATGCGCAGCCAGCTGCTTGAGGAGCTGCGCGACGCGCGGGCCGAGGTCGCCGCGGCGGAATCGGGTGCGGTGGGCGGTGCCGCCCGGTTCACCGCCACCGTGGCGGGGGCCCAGGTCGACGTCCAGGTCTTCGAGGACGCGCTGATCGTCCTCGGCCCGGGCTACACCAGGCGGGTGGCGTTCTCCTTCGTCGGTGACGTGCAGGCGCGCGACTACACGGTCGCGGTCGACGTGGCCGGCCAGGGCACGCTCGCGTTCACCCGGCTCGGCCGCCGCACCGACGAGTTCGCCGGGCTGCTGGGCGAGCGGCTGGGCGAGTCGCGCAGCCGCACCTCCGCGTTCCTCGGCTCGCTGCTGCCCGGCCTCGACCCGATGGCGCTGCGGTCGGCCGCCGGGCTGCTGCGCGACGGGGTAGCGGTCCCGGCCCGCGCCCTGGACGCGATCCACCCCGACCTCAGTGCCACCCTGCTGCGGGTGGCGGCGCTGCCGGACCGGCTCGGGCCCACGTCGGCCGTACTGTCCGCGGTGGCCGCCCGGGCCGAGCTGGCGATCGGCTTCAAGCAGGTCGCCTCTGTCCGCCGCCCGGCGGTCGGCGTAACCCCGTGGACCGACCCGGCCGCGCCACCGCACATTGGCGAGCACGAGACCCCGGGCGGGCGGTTCGGGGCGGGCATGGGCGGCATGCTCGCGGCCGGCGCGATGGCGGGCATGGGCCCCGGCGGCGGCCTCGGCGGTTACGGGGGCGGCGGCTACGGGCTCGGCGGCTACGGCGGCCCGTTCGGCGGCTACGGCGACCCTGGTTACGGCGGACTCGGCGGCTACTGGGCGTTCCGCGCGCTCGGGGCCGGCCTGAACGGCAACGCCGGCCTGCACTTCCCGATGACGGCGCGGGCCGACGTGCGCCGCGGCCTGCTCACCCCGGAAACCGAGGACCTGGCGGCGCTGACGGTCTCTGGCACCGACCCCTCCGTGCTCGCGTTCGCCCTGCTCGGCCCGGCCGGCCGCGACGGCCTGGTCGCCTACACGGTGCTCAACCAGGCCGAGCCCGCCAGCTACGTGTACCGCGCGGGCGGCGTCCCCGACCCGCGGGCTGCGGTCAACCAGGCGCTGGACGACGCGGGCTTCGCGCCCGCCGCGCTGCACGCGGCGGCGGCCGGGCAGCTGACCGAGGCGTACCGCCGGGACGCGGCCGCCTCGCCGCTGGCTAGCACGCTGGTGGCCGAGGTCCCGCACGACGCGACCTGGCCCGACCAGCTCGCCCGCCTACTGAGTTCCGCTCACCGCTAGGCCCGTGGTTGTGGCAGCCAGGGGGTCCTGGCGCCCTGACTCCCAAACCCACGGCGCTGGCTGCTTGGGGCACGGTCTAGGCGAACCACGGTCTAGGGGAACGTCTAGGGAACAGAGCCGACCCAGCCCGGTTAGCGCTGGCCGCTTGGGGCCCGCTTGACCCGCTCGTCAAGCAGGTCGAACAGCCGGGGGTCGGTGTTCAGGTCGACCTTGCGGGCCCAGTGCGCGCCGCTGGCGAGGATCTTGTCCAGGTCGGCGACGCCGAGCGTGCGCGGGTGGGTGTGCCGCTGCCCGGTCCAGTCGATGTACCGCTTGGGGTCGGGGGTGAACCGGAACTTGCCCGAGTTGACCAGCACCGAGTGCATGAACACTTCTTCCGGGGCGAGCAGCCGCTTGAAGAAGGCGGTCTCCTCCGGGTTGGCCCGGGCGTGGTCACGGACGTAGTGGGCGGCGGCGGGGCGCAGCGTGCAGAAGAACGAGCCGCCGTAGAGGGGGAAGTCCGGGCCGAAGCGGCTGTGCCGGATCTTGACGCCCACCGCCGCGTACGAGTTGTTGAACTTGAGCCACGGCTGGAACAGGTTCACCAGCATCAGCGGACGCATCAGCCGCAGCTTATTCTGGCTGGGCACGCCGAACCGCCAGTACTGGTAGTCGTAGCGCAGCCGGGCGTAGAACGGCAGGGCAAGCTGGTAGCCGGGGGTGCCCGGGTCGGCGCCGGCCGGGACGCGGTCGGGGAAGACCGGGGCGTACTGCAGGTACCCGTCGGTGGTGGTGGCGGCCAGGTGGTCCTCGATCTCGGCGATCGGGCGCACCGGGTAGTCCGAGCCGGTGAGGTTTTCCAGCCAGTCGTAGTCGACGCCGTTGTCATCCAGCCAGTCGACCGCGGCGAAGTAGCGGTCCAGGTGGGAGAAGTCGCCGTAGCCGCCCTTGGCCAGCAGCACCCGGACGTTGCCGAGCGCCTCCAGGGCGGGCACGTCGAGCGGCTGGCCGACCGAGTCGTGGCTGATCAGCACCTGCGCACCGGGGCTGCCCGCAGTGATCAGCTCAACCAGGCGGAACACCTGGGCGGGCCGGTTGTGGGTCTGCAGGTAGTAGACCACGCGGCTGCGCGGGCGGGTGACGTTGGCAGGCATGGCTCGGATAATCCCTCGTCAATACACCAGGGCAGGACAAAATGGCTGGCGCCACTGGGCAAAAAATAGCAGCTGGGCGGCTCTCAGGAGCCGTGCCCGCCGAAGTAGGGGTCGCGCGCCAGCGCCAGCCACGCCTGCCCGGCCTGGGGTGTCTGGTCGACCCGCCAGTCGTAGCCGTTGTTGGTGTCGCTGTCGAACCAGCACACGCCGATCACGCCGTACTTCGGCCCGGCCACGCCCCGCAGGTAGGAGCGCATCCCGGTGATGAACGACGCCGCCGAGCCGACCGCGGCCGCCGGGACGCCCGCGGCGGAGTTGGTCGCGGTCTCCACCACCAGCTGCGGCTTGCCCGGCGCGAAGGCGGCGAAGTGCTTGAAGAACCCTTCGAACAGCTGCTGGAAGGTCTGCCAGGTGTAGGTCGTGTTGCTGAACCCGTCGACGCCGATCACGTCCACGTAGGCGCGGCCGGGGTAGTAAGCGTCCCAGTTGCCGGGGTTCACGTTGGGGCACCAGACCCAGGTCACGTTGCTCACGCCAGCTGCCGAGAACACCTGGTGCACGTGCCGCCAGGCGGCCATGTACGCCGGGGGGTCGCCCGAGTACTTGTACCAGTTCCCGTTCATTTCCGGTGCCAGCCGGAGGAAGACCTGGTGCCCGTAGGCCTTGATCGCCCGCGCCTGCGCGCGGATCCGGGCGTCGTCGGCCCCGGCCGCGAGCTGGCCGAGCTCGGCCACCGAACCGGAGTTGGTGTCGGGCAGGTACCAGGCCATCAGCGGGGTGGTGCCCGCGGCGGCCATCGCTTCCTCGCCCGCGTCGGGGAACGCGTCGTCCCAGTCGTAGTAGGTGACCGCGAGGTCGTAGGGGCGGCCCATGGCCCGCTCCCGCGCCTGCATCGCTGCCGTGGCGCTCTTGCCCTTCAGGTCGGTGTACGCGCCGAGCAGCATCCGGCTGCGCGGGTCGGGGATGCCGTCGGCCAGCGTGCCCGCGGTGGCCGCGCCGCTTGCGCTCCCGGTCCCGGTGCCAGGCGAGGCGGGGCCTGAGGTCGCCGGGCCGGAGGGCACCCTGCTTGAGGGCACCGCGCTTGGGGGCACCGCGCTGGCGGAAGCGGGGGAGCCGGGGGAGTCAGCCGCACCCGTTCGGCTGCCGCTGCCCTGGCTTGTGCAGGCCGCCACCGTGAGCAGGGCGGCCAGCAGGGCAGCCGGCCGGGCGATGCGGGCCGCGGCCCGCATCATGAGGTCACCTTCAGCTCTTGGCCGGGGGTGGTGAGGGTGGCGGACAGGCCGCCCGCTGCGGCGGGTACGGTCCGCTGCCAGGTCTGCCCGTCGGCCAGGGTCAGCCTCCAGCGGCCGACGGTCTTGCCGCCGCCGCTCAGCACCAGCTGGAACGGGTGGCGGCCGGGGTAGCTGTCGCGGACGCCGAGGGTGGCGCTCGTCCCGTGCCCGGGAACCAGCCACAGCTGCGCGAACCCGGGCGGGCGGTGCCAGCTCGCACTGGCCGCGCCGAGCAAGACTGCGCCGCCCGCCAGCACCGCCGCCAGTGCCAGGAAGCCGCCGGTCACCGGGGACAACCGGAACCGGCCAGTCCTCGTCGCGGCTGGCTGCGGCCGGCCCCCCCGGGCGATGAGCAGGCCCGCGCCGGCGCAGGCGACCCCGATGGCGAGGGCGGTTCCCCAGGACAGCCGGGTCAGCCCGGTGACCAGGTTGAGCACCAGGCCGGCGAGCACGGCGCAGGCGAGGGCGAGCCCGGTAACCCACATCGCACGGTCAGGGCGCATACTCGGCCCCCGAGAGGTCGTAGACGACGATGTTCCCGCTGTCGTAGACCCGGGTGATCCCGCGCACCGCGTCGAACTTGGTCAGGTCGGCCCGCGGGATCGGGCTCGGGCAGGTGTTGGCTTCGGCGAACAGGCTGCCGTCGGGTGCCCGCTGCCCGCTGGTGCGCAGGTCGACCACCAGGTAGCGGACGGCCTGCTGGCGGGCGATGAGCGCGTCGGCCAGGGTCCACGCCCGGCCGCAGAAGACCGCGGTCACGCCGTTGACCGGGTTCTGGCCGCCGAGGGTGCCGAGCAGGATGTAGTTGGTGTAGTCGGCGGCGAACCGCTGCCCGGGCGGCAGCGCGGCCGCTGCCCAGTCGGCCGCGGCCAGCGACTCGGCGTTCACCCCGCTTTCGAACCCGTCGACCACGTAGCTGCCAGGCAGCCGCTCCCACCACGGCGGCCAGCCCTGGGTGATGCCGCCGGCCAGCAGCACCGCCGTGGCCGCGGCGGCCACGGCGCGCCTGCGCGGCGTAGGCGGCCCGGCCAGCAGGGCGGCCGCGAGCGTGTAGCCGACCGGGATGTAGGCGAAGGTGAGCAGCCGCCCGGCCAGCTCGCTGCCGTCGGCGGTGACGAACGGCAGCACCACGCACGGGTAGTACGCGGCCGCCCCCGCCCCCAGGGCGAGCGCCCACGCGTCGCCCCGCTGGGTCCGCCAGATCTGCCGCCAGCCGACCGGGATGATGACCATGACCAGCACCGCCACCGCGATGCTGGCGACCCGGTCGCCGGCCGGCGTCGGCAGCGGGGCGGTGCTGCCCGCTTGCGCCAGGTGGCCCGCCAGGGCGGAGCGGAAGCCGTCGGTGAGCTGGCTCACGGCGGGGGACAGGTAGCTCACCGTGCCCGGGACGACCAGCCCGGTCCACAGCGCGACCAGGGCCGCGCTGCCGGCCGCGAAGCAGGCCGGGCCGAGGTAGGTTCGCCTGGTGTTCCGCGCGTCCTTGGCCAGCAGCGAGGCGGCGGTGACGAGGATCGCCGTGGCGACCAGGATGTAGCTGGTGACGTGGTGGGTGACCGCCGTGGCGGCGGCGAACAACGCGGCCAGCGCCCCGGCTGCGACCGCCCGGCCCCGGCTGGCCTCCGGGCGGGTGGCCACCCGCAGCGCGAGCAGCGCCAGCGCGAAGAACGCGAGGGCGAGCGTCTGGTAACCGAAGATCGCGTCGAACACCTGGAAGTGCGGGCTGGTGGCGTAGACCGTGACCGCCGCCAGGCCGGTCCTGGTGCTGCCGCCGACCAGCCGGAACAGCGTGTAGAGGGCGGTCGTGAGGATCAGGTGGGCCAGCCCCGCCACGATCAGCCCGGCCGGGAAGGCGGGCAGGCCGGTCAGGTCGGTCAGCCCGCCGGTGACGATTTCGATCCCGGGGAAGCCGGGGCTGACCGGCAGCGCGTCGTTGACGCCGAACAGGTGATGCGAGCCCTGGACCGCGGCCAGCGTGCGCAGGTGCAGGAACTCGTCCGAGAACTGGAACCCGGCCGGACTGTAGAGGTACTTGACCAGGTAGGTGGCCAGGCCGAGGGCGACCGCGAGCCATGCCGCGGGCGCCTCGCCGGGCTGGTCCCGGCCGAGCACCAGCGCGGCGGGCGCGGCGAAGATGAGCGCCTCGCCCAGCCAGTAGCCGGCCACGGCGGCGGTGTGCGCGTCACCGGGCCCGGCCCGGCCCACGGCATAGGCCGCCGAGATGACGAGCACCCCGGCGGCCATGACGGCGACCGCGGCCGCCGCCTTGTTCGCATTGGTCATCTCCGCGCGTAAACCCCCGTGCACGCGTGGTCGCTGTTGTTGTTACTGACGCTGTCCAGCGGTTCAGGCCCCCGCCGAAGCCGCTGGTCAAGCAGGTCGAAAAGCCTAGCGCCGTCCTCCAGTTCAAGCTTGCGCGCCCAGTGTGCCCCGCCGGCCAGCATCGCTGGCAGGTCCTCGGGCCCGAGCACCTTCGGGTGGTTGTACTTACTGCCGGTCCAGTCGATGTACCGCATTGAGTCCGGGTTGAAGCGGAACCGGCCCGAACTGAGCAGCACCGACTGGAGAAACACCTCCTCCGGCGCCAGCATGCTCCGGAACTGCGCGACCACTTCCGGCCTGGCCCGGGCGTAGTCGCGGGCGTACCGGGCGGCGTCGGCTCGCAGCGTGCAGAAGAACGAACCGCCGTAGCAGGGGAACTCGGGGCCGAACACCGGGCGGCGGCGCCGGACGCCGACCGCGGCGTACGCGGTGCTCACCCGGACCCACGGCTGCACCAGGTTGACCGCGGCCAGCGGGCGCAGCAGCCGCCGCTTGGCGACGGTCGGCCGGCCGAGCCGCCAGTGCCGGCAGTCGTAGCGCATCACCGCGTCGGCTGGCTGACAGGGCGTGAACCAGTCCGCCGCCCCGCGGTCGGCATCCCCGGGGACGCGATCCGGGAAGACCGGGGCGTACTGCAGGTAGCCGTCGTAGTCGCTGGCGGCGAGGAACTCCTCGATCTCGGTCGGCGGGCGCAGCGGGTAGTCCTGGCCAGTGAGGTTCTCCAGCCAGTCGTACTCGACGCCGTGGCTGTCCAGCCAGTCGACGGCGGCGAAGTAGCGGTCGAGGTGGGAGAAGTCGCCGTAGCCGCCCGGTTCCAGCAGCACGTGCACGTGGCCGAGCGCCTGCAGGGCGGGCCCGTCGAGCGGCTGGCCGGCCGCGTCGTGGCTGATCAGCACCAGCGCACCGGGGTTGCCCGCGGTGATCGCGGCGGCCAGCCGGGCGACTTGCGCCGGGTGGGCGTGGGTCTGCAGGTAGTAGACGACCCGGACCTGCCGCGGCGGCTCCCGGGCGGTGCAGGCCAGCGCGGTGTCGGCCAGCGCGGTGTCGGCCAGCGCGGTGTCGGCCAGCACGGTGTCGTCCGCGCGCAGCGCCCGGCGCAGCGCGGGCAGCGTGTACAGGCCCTCCGCGCAGCTGACGGCGAGCAGCGCCACCGCCACGCCGAGCAGGCCGCCCGCGAGCGCGCCCGCTACCAGCGCGGCCACCCGCGCCGCGCAGGTGACGGTGGCGAACACCGCCGCCCGGTTGATCTCGTCGTAGATGCGCAGCAGCGCGACGTAATGACTCTTCAGCACCGAGCCGAAGTAGCCGGCGATCATCACCGCCAGCGGCAGGGCGGCCCGCGCCGCGTACTGCGGGCCGAACACGTGCAGCAGCGGTCGCGCGGCGACAATGACCAGCGGCACGCCCACGATGCCGCCGAGCAGGCAGACGCGCAGGGTCAACCGCAGCTTGGCGGCGAGCCCGAGCGGGTCGGCCGCGTTGGCCGCGTACAGCGCGGTGGTGAAGTGGAACGACAACATGACAGCGATCGTCATGACGGTGGAGGCGACGAAGAAGGCGCCGCCGTCTTCCGCCCCGAGCAACCCGGTGACCAGCATCGGGGCAACCAGGACGGGGGCCTGAGCGGCGTTGTTCAGCCAGGTGTTACGGGCGCTCGCCTGCCCGATCCGGCGCAGCCCCGCCCACTGCGGGCGGGACAGCAGCCGCACCCCCTTCCGCCGCAGCAGGGCCGCCGCGACCACCAGCGAGATCGCCGTCCCGGCCACCCAGGCGGTCAGGATGGAGGTGCCGAGCTGGTCATGCCAGATGACGGCGAAGCCGGCCAGCGCGGCCAGCTTGGTGACCGCGAAGGCACAGTTGCGCCATAGCTGCGGGGCGCCGCCGACCAGGCCGAGCAGGGCCTCGTCGAGAACCAGGCCGGCCCCGGTCAGGGCCGAGCCGCCGATGAACACCAGCGCCGCCGGGCCGGTGTGCAGGTAGGGCGCGAACCCGCCGCCCGCCGCCACCGCGATCAGCCACAGCCCCGCCCCGAGCAGCGCGCTGACCGCCGCCGCGGCGCACAGCCCGGCCGCCAGCAGCCCGTCGCTGTCCTGGGTGCGGCGCGCCAGGTGCGGGATCAGCGTCGTGTTGAGCCCGACCATGCCGAACGTGCCGACCAGCGTCATCGCGGACACGGCGGCCGCGCCGTTGCCGACCGCGCCCAGGGACGCGTGGTGCGCCGCGAACCACCAGTAAGCCACCCCCAGCACGGAGGTGATGCCGGTGGTCGCGATCAGCGAGACGACCGTGACGAGCAGGGAGCGGTGCGCGCGGGAGCGCCCGGGCGCCGTGGCTTCCCCGGCTTCCCCGGCTTCCCCGGCTTTCACGGCTGGCCCGGCCGGTCCGGCCGCGGCCGCGCCTGGCGCGGTCGTCATCCGCGGTCCCGGCTGATCCTGGCCTGCAGCCGGCGGCTGCGCAGGTAGCGGGCCGGGCCGGCCAGCATGCCGCGCCGGGAGGCGCGGCGCAGGCTGGCCGGGTAGCCGGCGGTCATCGTCGCCGTCCGCACCGAGTCGCGGCCGCTCAGGTCGCGCAGCGCCCGGGGAGCGAGCCTGGCCAGCGTGGCCAGCCGCCGCGGGTCGCGCAGCACCGCCCGGGCGTAGAACGCGGTGAGCCCCGAGCCGTAGCCGTTGAGCTGCTGCTCCGCCTCGGCCACGGTCTCCCGGTGCACGTGCCACATGACCGCGCCGGGCCAGTAAACGAACGTGCCGCCGTCGAGCATCAGGTCGGCGATGGCGGCCGTGTCCTCGCCCGCCCGCGCGGGCGTGCCCGCGCCGAGTGCTACGTCGAACCCGCCGATCCGGGTCAGCGCGGCCCGGTCGAAGGCCATGGACGCGCCCACGCCGAACGCGGGCAGCGGGTAGAGCGGGTGCTGCCTGGTGTGTGACGCCTGGTCGAACACCTCGGCCGTGAAGCCGCGCCCCTTGCTGTGCCCGCCGAATTGCTCGTACAGCTCTTGGGCGGGGGTGTCGAGGACGGCGGGCAGCACCAGGCCGCTGACCCCGGCCACCCCCTTGCCCAGGGTGAAGCCGCGGGCAAGCTCGGCCAGCCAGTGCCGGTCGGGGCGCTCGTCGTCGTCGAGGTAGGCGACGATGGCGCCCGAGGCCGCCGCCAGGCCGGCGTTGCGGGCCCAGGACAGCCCTGGGCGCGGCTCGGTCACCAGGCGCAGCGGCACGCCGCCGGTGCCGGCCGCGGTCAGCCGGCCGACCAGGCCGGCCGCGGTGTCGGCGGGCACTGTGCCGCCGGCCGGGGTGTCGCTGGCCGGGGCGTTGTCCACCACGATGACCTCGAAGTCGGGGTAGTCCTGGCGCAGCACCGCGGGCAGGCAGCGGGCCAGCTGCTTCGCCCGGTCCCTGGTGCAAACGATCACGCTGGCGGCCGGCGCGCCGTGCCGCGCCGCCGCCCGGTCGAGCAGGTACGACGGCGGCCAGGACAGCCGCAGCCCGCTCGTCAGCAGCTCAGCGGGGAAATCGGTGTCGTCCGGGGCGTCAGCCAGGGGCGCCAGGGACGACCTGCCAGGCGCGGCCGGCCGGCCGAGCGCGGCCAGGCCGGCCAGCGCGGGCGTCGGCCGGGCGGGCACCGGCTCGCCCGCGGCCGCGTACCTGGCCGCGGCGAGCGGCCCGACCGCCCGCCACAGGGCCCGCGCCACCTGCTCGGCGGCGGCCCGGCCGCTGTCAAGCGGCACGTCGACCAGCGCGACCGGCTCGGAGTACCAGCGGGCGAGCACCCGGGCTGACCCGTATTCGGGGCCCGCGGTGATCGCGGCGACAGGGTGGCTCAGCTCAGCCTCCCGCACGGCGACCGGGGTGAACGTCATCGGGCCAGCCTCCGCCCGCGGCGGGCAGCCGCCGCGCCGGCCCCGAACCCGGCCGCCGCCGCCCCCAGGCCGGCCACGATCGCGGCCGCGCGCAGCAGCCCGGTGCCGTCACCGGACAGCGCCGAACGCAGCTCCCGGGCGACCGCCCGGGGCAGCACCTGCCGCGCGTAGCCGCGCTCCTCCGCCATGCTGGCGCCCGCGTCGTTCAGCGCGGCCAGGCCGGCCTTGCCCCGGCCTTCGTTGAAGCAACGGACCACGAAGTAACGGAACCGGGCCCGCTCAGCGGGCACCCGGTGCCCGACCGCGCTGGCCGGGTCGTACAGCCAGGCGCCGCTGTCGACGCGCAGGCACAGGTCGGTGTCTTCCGGGCGGGACACGCTGCCCACCTTGCCGAAGTCCTCGCGGAAGCCGTCCGCCGCCGCGAAGGCCGCCCGCCGCACGGCCATGTTGCTCGCCCACACGTTGCGCACCCGGGTGAGCCGCTGCGGCATTCCGTCATAGGACATGCCGACCACCCAGCCGAACTCGCCGGGGAACCAGCGCGGCCGGGGCGCTTCCCAGAGCGGGTCGAGGCGGCCGCCCACCCCGGCCACGCCCGGGTCGGCGAAGTGCCCGGCCAGGCCGCGCAGCCAGCCAGCATCGGCGCAGGCGTCGTCGTCGAGGAAGGCGATCACGCTGCCGCGGCAGCGGTCCACGCCGCTGTTCCGCGCGCCGGAGGCGCCGCGCGCCCGGGTATTCGCTATCACCGTCACCGGCGGGCCGGCCTGCCCGGCGGTGACGGACTGGGCGGTGGCGAGCCCGGCCGGGGCGAGTGCGGCGCTGGCCTGCCCGGCCTGCCCCGGCAGCTCGCGTCGGGCGCGGTCGAGCAGGTACGGGTTGTGATCGATCACCACGATGATCTCGATCGGCGGGCGGGTCTGGGCGGCGGCGGAGCCGACCGCGGCCAGCAGCTGCGCCCAGCGCTCGCTCGCGAACGCGGCGATGACCACTGAGACCGCCGGGCTGCGGACGGTCGTGCGGCCGGCCCCCTGCTCGGTCACGCCCGGGGCGGTCATGCCCGCCTCCGCTCGGTCAGGATGGTGCGCAGCACCCGCTGCCCGTCACGGAACGTGTTCAGCTTGGAGGTGCCGTGCATCCGCGGGTACTCGAAGCTGGGCACCTCGGCGATGGCCAGCCCGGCGGTGGCCGCCCGCAGGTTGAGCAGCGTCTCGATCTCGAAGCCGTCGCCCCAGACGGGCGCCTGGCCGGGGGAGTCCACCCGGAGCCTGAACAACGGCACGTGCCTGGCCCAGAAGGCGTTGTAGCCGTAGCAGAGGTCTGAGTAGCTGGTGCCGAAGAGCACGTTGACGACCAGCCCGAGCATCCGGTTGCCGAGCTTCCGCAGCGGGGTGATGTCGCTGCTGCCCGCGCCGGGGGCGAACCGCGACCCCTTCGCGAAGTCGGCCCCGGACGTCAGGGCGCTGACGAACCGGGGGATCTCGGCTGGGTCGGTCGAGCCGTCGGCGTCGATCATCACGATGATGTCGCCCGTCGCGGCGTCGAACCCGCAGGCGAGCGCGTTGCCCTTGCCGGACCTGGTCTGCTCGACGACGCGGGTGCCCGGCCGCAGCTGGCGGGCGATGTCCGGCGTGCCGTCGGTGGAGTGACCGTCCACCACGATGACCTCATGCAGTCCGGCGGGCAGCGCGGCGAAGACGTGCTCCAGGTTCCTGGCCTCGTTCAGCGTCGGGATGACGACGGAGATCCGTGGCCGTGCCGCCACTACACGGGCCTGGTCGTCCTGGGCGCCGCGCCCGGTGAAGCCGGTCGGTTTGGTGATGGTCATGCCAACCACCCTCGCTGACCCCGGTGGCCAGCGGGTTTGCCTGTCAGGTGCAGATCGGTTGCGGCGAGTGACCAAAATTGTTTGGGCAGGAGGGTCTAGAGGGAAAAAGAGGGACTATGGGGGACGGGAGCGTTCCTCGGGCCAGATATCACGCGGATCGGCTGCGAGGCGAATCAAACGGGCTGCGCGACGAGGCCGCTCGCGCGAGCACGGACCAGCAGCGCGCGCAGTTCCTGGCGGTCGTCTCGCACGAGATGCGCACGCCGCTGACGTCGATCATCTCGTTCAGTGAGCTGCTGCGCGGCGAGTCGGGCGGGCTGTCGCCGGACGGCCTGCGGTTCCTCACAATCATCGAGCGGAACGCCGACCGGCTGCTGCGGCTGATCAACGACCTGCTGATGCTGAACCGGCTTGAGGCGGGCGGGCTGCCGCTTGACATCACCGAGGTGTCGGTGCCTGACCTGGCGGCCGACGCGGTCAAGAGCGCCGCGCCGGTAGCGGCCAAGTCGCGTGTCTCGGTCCACCTGGACGCGGGCGAAGGGCCGTCGGTGCCCGCCGACCCGCGGCGGCTGGCCCAGGTGCTCGACAACCTGATCGGCAACGCGGTCAAGTTCTCCCACGTGGGCGGCCTTGTCCGGGTCAAGGTCCGGTATCAGCGCGGCACCTGGCGGGTCGACGTGTCGGACACCGGCATCGGCATACCGGCCGACGAGGCGGCGGTGCTGTTCGGCCCGTTCGTCCGCGGGTCTAACGCGCGGATCGCCGGCCTGCCCGGCACCGGGCTCGGGCTTGCCATCGTTAAGTCGCTGGTGGAGATGCACGGCGGGCAGGTGAGAGTGGACAGCGTGCTCGACGAGGGGACCACGTTCAGCGTGTTCCTGCCGGTCCACGCGCCCGCGGTGTCTTAGTGACCTGGGTGGCCCAGGAGCCGGGGGTGAAACAGTGACCGAGCGGGTGCTCGTCATCGAGGACGACGCGGACATCGCGCTCGGCGTGCGGACCGTGCTCGGCCGGAACGGGTTCGAGGTGACCACCGCGACCGAGGGCCGGGAGGGGCTGCGTGCCTTCCACCGCAAGCGCCCGGACATCGTGGTGCTCGACGTGGGGCTGCCCGAGATGGACGGGTGGACCGTGCTCGAGCGCATCCGCGAGCTGAGCGAGGTTCCGGTGCTCATGCTCACCGCCCACAACCAGGAGTCCGACAAGGTGCGCGGCCTGCGGGCGGGCGCCGACGACTACCTGACCAAGCCGTTCGGCAACGCCGAGCTCATCGCCCGGCTGCAGGCGCTGCTGCGCCGCGCGACGGCCGGGGAGCACAAGTCGGCCCCGGTCTACGACGACGGCAGCGTCCGGGTCGATTTCGCCGCCCACCAGGTGACGGTGGATGGCGCGCTGGTTGAGCTCACGGCCACCGAGTTCCGCTTGCTGGCGGCGCTTGTCCGGCATCGTGGCCAGGTGCTGAGCCCGGTGAAGCTGCTCGAACTGGCGTGGAGTGACCCGTTCGGGGTCGGCCCGGACCGGGTGAAGTACAGCGTGATGCGGCTGCGCCGCAAGCTGGGCGCCCCGACCGGGGCGCACTCGCCGATCGAGGCGGTCCGTGGCTTCGGCTACCGCTACCGGTCGGCCACCGGGACGGACTGACGGCAGCAACCGGCCCGCACCGTGGCGGCAACCAGAATTGGCACGCGGGCCGGGCAGACTGTGCTGCCATGCAGTGTTCTGCTCATCCGCCCGGCCCGGGCGGACCCCGTCGCGGGCGCGTCCTCGTCGTCGAGGACGACCCCGAGGCCGCGCTGTTCGCCGCCTACGCGCTCGAGCGGCGTGGCCAGTTCTCGGTCACCCACACCTCCGACCCGATGGTGGCGCTCGCGCTGGCCGCCGCCGAGCCCTGGGACCTTGCGCTGACCGACCTCGACCTGCCCCTCATCTCCGGCACCGAGCTGATCGCGGCGCTGCGCGCGGTTGCCCCCGGCCTGCCAGTCATCCTGCTCACCGCCCAGCCCCGGGACGAGTTCTCCGCCGCCGAGCTCCCCGGCCCCGGCGCCAGCCGCCCCGACGGCCTCCTGGTCAAGCCGGTCTCCGCCGACCAGCTGCTGACCGCAGCTGTCACCCTGGCCGCCCCCCGCCCGGCCGCCGCCGACCCGGCCGACCTGGCCGACCCGGGGCGGGAGTTTGCTGCCGGTGAACAGTGATTCCGCTGGCGGCGGGCGGTCCGTACAGTGGGGCCATGAGCGAGATCGGCCGGGTCTACCCGCTGGACAGCCGCCGGGCACGGGAGACCCAGCGGCCGGAACCCCAGCGGCCGGAACCACTGTGGCGTGACGTCCTCGGCCGCCGCCTGCGGGCGCTGCGCACGGACCGGGACGAGACCCTGGCGCAGACCGCTGAGCGGGCCGGGATCTCGCCCCAGTACCTGTCGGAGGTCGAGCGCGGCCGCAAGGAGGCGTCGAGCGAGATGATCGCTGCGCTCGCGGGCGCGCTCGGTGTCTCCGTGGCCGGGCTGATGGCTGACACGGCCGAGGACCTGCGCCGCGCCGCCACCATGATCCTCGCCCTCACCCCGGCAGCCGGGCCGGTCACCCGGGCCGGGCAGGTCGCCCGGCCCGGGCCGGGTCCGGCTGGCCCGGTCGCCCTCGCCCGGGCCGCCTAGCGCCCGGTCAAGATCTCGTCGGCCAGGCCGTAGTCGAGCGCCGCCTGGGCGGTGAAGATGCGGTCCCGGTCGGTGTCGGCGCGCAGCGTTTCGGCCGGCTGGCCGGTGTGCTCGGACAGTACCGCCTCCACCTGCGCGCGCAGCCGGACCAGCTCGTCCGCCTGCAGGATCAGGTCCGGGATGGTGCCCTGGCCGCTGACCGCGGGCTGGTGCAGGATCACCCGGGCGTGCGGCAGCATCAGCCGCCGTCCCGGTGCCCCGGCCGCGAGCAGCACCGCGCCCGCCGCGACCGCCTGCCCGACGCAGGTCGTCACTACCGGGGCCTTGATGTACCGCATGGTGTCGTAGATGGCGAGCATCGACGGGATGTCGCCCCCCTCGCAGTTGATGTAGAGGTTGATCTCCTGGTCGGGGCTCTGTGACTCGAGGAAGATGAGCTGCGCGGTGAGGGTGTTGGCGACGCCGGGGTCGATCACCGTGCCGAGCACGATGATCCGCTCGGTCAGCAGGTGCGAGTAGACGTCCATGACCCGGTCGCCGCGCGGGTGCTCGGCGATCACGTTGGGGATCGTGTAGCTGCTCACCCGGCCACCCCCGCCTGCCCGGTGACCGCCCCGTCGGGCTGCCCGGTGACCGCCCCGTCGGGCTGGGCGGCCGACGGCCGCAGCCCGAACGGCCGTCGCCTGGCGGGCATCAGCTGCGCGAACGTCGACGCGATGTCGTCGATGAACCCGTAGTCGCGCGCCTCCGGGGCGGAGTACCAGTGATCGTGCCGGGAGTCCTCGAAGACCCGGTCGATCGGCTGTCCGGTGTCCTCGGCGATGAGGCCGAGCACCGTGTCCCTGGTCAGCCGCAGGTCGGCGGCCTGCAGCTCCACCTCGACGGCGGAGCCGCCGATGCCGGCCGAACCCTGGTGCATGAGGATGCGCGAGTGCGGCAGCGCGTAGCGCTTGCCCTTGGTCCCGGCCGACAGCAGGAACTGGCCGGCGCTGCAGGCGAGGCCGAGGGCCAGCGTGGCCACGTCGCACGGGACGAGCCGCATCACGTCGCGAATGGCGAGCATCGACGGCACCGAGCCGCCGGGTGAGTTGATCCACAGGGCCACGTCGGTGCCGGGGTCCTCGTCGGCCAGGGTGAGCAGCGTAGTGGCGAGGACGGTCCCGTTGTCGTCATCGAGTGCGCCGTCGAGCACGAGCACGCGGCGCTGCACCAGGGCCTGGCGCAGCTGCGGGGTGAAGACCGGGGTCTTGGTTTCCTGAGGCATGCACCCAGCGTGCGGCAGGAAGGGCAGCGGCCGCCCGCCGCGCTGCCGACGGCAGATCTGCCGTCGGCAGCGGGGCTCAGCCGCCGACGGCCTGTTCGACCAGCCTGCCCGCCGCGAGCAGCCGCTCCTCGCTGTTGCGGGGGCCGATGAGCTGTACGTTGGCGGGAACCAGGCCGGCTGGCCGCCCGCGGACGGGAACGGGCAGCGCGAGCGACGGCACGCCGGCCGCGTTGACCGGCGAGGTGAGCGCGCGCAGCTTCCACAGCACGTGCATCTCGTCGAGCAGCGGCGGGAAGCCGAGCAAGGTGGGCGCTGCCAGCAGGTCTACGGTCTGCCAGAGCGCGTCCAGGGTCTGCCGCCACCGGGTGATCACCGCCTCGGCCGCGGTGACCTGGGCCGTGGTGATCGAGCTGGCCAGCATGAGCCGGTCCCTGACGTCGCTGCCGAGCCGGTCGGCGGCGGCGGCGACCAGGGCCTTGTTGGTCTGCCAGGCCTGGGCGTCGAGCAGGGTGACGGCGGCCGTGATGATCTGTTCGAGGCCGGGGACGCCGACCGGCACCACCCGGAACTCGGCCGTGCGCAGGGCCGTGTCGATCGCGTCGGTGATCCGCGGGTCGGCGTCGATCGCCAGCACGCCAACGGTCCGCGGGGCGGTGCCGGCCACGGTAAAGCCCGGCTCGAGCAGCTCCATCCCGGCGATGACGCCCGCCACGTCGCGGGCCATCGGGCCCACCGTGTCCAGGCCGGGGGCCAGCGGGCGGACGCCGTTGTTGGATATCCGGCCCCAGGTCGTCTTCAGGCCGGCGATGCCGCAGCAGGCGGCGGGGATGCGGATGGACCCGCCGGTGTCCGTCCCGTAGGCGATGTCGGCCTCGCCGGCGGCGACCGCGGTCGCCGAGCCGCTGGACGAGCCGCCGGGCATCAGGCGGCGGTCGAGCGGGTTGACCGGGGTGCCGAAGGCGGCGTTGACCCCGCTGATCCCGTAGGCGAGCTCGTGCAGGTTGGTCTTGCCGGCGAACCGCGCCCGGCCGTCCGCCATCGCCGTGCGCAGCCCGGCCAGGCAGGCGGCATCGGCCGTGGCGGGCAGCGCGGCGTCCGCCAGTGCCCTGGACCCGGCCGTGGTCGGCAGGCCGGCCGTGTCGATCAGGTCCTTGACCGCGACCCGCGGCCCGGTACCGGGCGCGGCGTCGGTGACGATCCAGGTAGACACCCCGACAGACTACGTGCCGGGAATCTGCCAGCAGAAGTGCGGCTCCGGCTGATGTTGCTGGCGTGCCTAATGGCACCTGTGTGAGCGCAACAAGCGCCTGCACGCCGGGTAACCGCGTGAGCGTGGTCAGGACGCCGGGTCGTGCCAGGCCTCGCCCGCGGGCAGCAGGAACGACGCGTCCGGGCCCCAGGAGCCGCGGGCGTAGGGGATCACCGGGCCGACGTCGCCGACGACCGGGTCGACCACCTGCCACGACGCCTCCACCGCCTCCTGCTGGGCGAACAGCCAGCGCTCGCCGTTCAGCGCGGCGCCGATCAGCCGGTCGTAGGCGCGCATGTCCGCGCCCGGGTGCTGGACGAAGGTGAGGTCCTCCACCTCCGGCGACCAGCCCGCGCCCGGCTTCTTGCCGACCAGGGTGAGCGCCGCCTCGGTCTCCGGGTAGATGCGGAACCGCAGCGCGTTGGAGGTCAGCACGTCGCCCAGCCCGAACACGTCGTGCGGCGGCCGCTTGAAGTCGATGAACACCTCGGTCGCGGTGACCGGCAGGCACTTGCCCGCCCGGATCACGATCGGCACCCCCGCCCAGCGCCAGGTCTCGGCGGCCAGCCGCACCGCCGCGAAGGTCTCCGTCTTCGAGCCCGGCGCCACCCCGGTGACCGACTGGTACCCCTCGTACTGCCCCTTGACCACGTCGGCCGGCGTCAGCGGCCGCAGCGCGCTGATCAGTTGCGACTTGGACGAGATCCAGGAGTTGAGGCCGGAGCCGTCCGGCGGGTCGGCCAGCACGGTGGCGAGCACCTGGAGCATGTGGTTCTGGATGACGTCCTTGATCGCGCCGGCCTTGTCGTAGAAGCTGCCGCGGTCGGCGACGTCGAACGCCTCCGCCATGGTGATCTGGATCGACTCGACGTAGTTCCGGTTGAGCAGCGGCTCGATGACCGAGTTCGCGAACCGGGCGAACATCAGCGATTCCACCGGGTCGAGGCCGAGCCAGTGGTCGACCCGGTACACCGCTGCCTCGGGGAAGTACTGGTGGATCGTATCGTTCAGCGCCTGCGCGGAGGCCCGGTCGTTGCCGAACGGCTTCTCCACCATGACCCGCGAGCCGGCGGTGAGCCCGACCCCGGAGATCCCCTCGGCGATCCGGCCGAACAGGAACGGCGGCACCTCCAGGTAGTAGAGGATCCGCTTGGCGTCGCCCAGCTCGTTCTTCATCCACTGGTACGTCTGCGGGTCGCCCAGGTCGCCGTCGACGTACTTCAGCAGGCTAAGCATCTTGACCGCGGCGGGCGCGTCAGCGTCCATGTGGTTGAGCTTCAGCGAGGCCGCGGCGTAGTCGCGGAACTGCTCGACTCCCCAGCCGCTCTTGGCGACGCCGAGCACGGGCACGTCAAGAACCCCGCGCTCGACCAGGCCCACTAGCGCGGGGAACGTCTCCAGCTTCGCCAGGTCCCCCGTCGCCCCGAAAATCACCAGCGCATCGACTTGATCGGCACTCATAACGGACAATCCTGCCAGCCGCGGTTCCGCGGCTGACAGGAGATGCGGGCTTACGTCAGGTTAACTTTCGGGACCACAAGCAGGGAAGTCCGAACGGGTGCGGCCGACTCCCCATCGACAAGTGCTTATCTCCGCAGCCGGTGGGTACCCTGAACAGCGGCCGACCCCGGGGAGCTTGCGCCATTTCACTACTTATGCGACGTATCGCGACGCTGCGGCTATCGACACAGCGGCTACCGACACACTGGCTGGCGCGCCGCCCCCGGGCGGCCTCGCTGCTCCGGGTGGCCAGGAAGACCGCCTTCTACCTGGTTACCTTCGCGGTGGTGGCGGCCGGCGCGATCTGGCTGGCGCTGCGGGTCGCGCCGCTGCAGACGGTGTCCGCGGCCGGCCAGACGGCCCAGGTCGGCGCGACCGGGCCGACCGCCAGCCTGAGCGGCGGTCCGGGTGAACTTGACCTGTTCGGCCAGGTGATGGCGACGAAGCCGGACTTCCCCGGGCCGATCAGGCCGCGGCTGGCGCTTGAGCACATCACGATCGACCCGCAGGTGATCCAGATGCTGCGGGCCGACGGGCCGTCGAAGGTCGCGCTGACCCTGAGCCAGCAGCTGGCGGCGGGCTGGGAGCGCTACTTCCTGTGGGAGACGCTGATCGCGGCCGGGTTCGCCGTCGTCCCGCTGGTGGCGATCGCGGCGGTGCGCAGGCGGCCCAAGGTGTGGAAGCTGCTGGCGGGCGGGATCGCGGTGGTTGTCGCGGTCAACGTGGGCGGCATCGCGCTTACCGCGTCCGGTACCCCCAGGGTGCTCCGGAGCGTGAAGACGCTCGACGACCTGGTAGGGGTGGACCCGGCCACCGGGACCAGTGCGGCGGGCGCGCCGCAACCGGGCGTGCAGGCGGTGGTGATCGGCGACTCGACCGCCTCCGGCTGGGGGCTGCCCTGGGGGGCGCGCCCGACCGCCCTGGACCAGGCGTGCGGCCGCTCGCCCGAGTCGTACGCGGCCGACCTGGCAGCGGCCAACCAGTGGAATGTGCTCAACCTGGCCTGCGGCAGCGCGACCATCGAGAACGGGCTGCTCGGACCGGAGGTGCTGTACAACGGCGCGGTCGCGCCGCCGCAGCTGCCGCAGGCGGCGGCGGCGACGCACGCCCGGCTGGTAGTGGTCAGCGTGGGAGCGGACGACCTGTCCTGGTCGGTGATGACCAAGCTGTGCGCGGCGCAGACGGTGTGCGACGACAAGGTGTCGTCGGCCTACTTCGGGCAGCTGCTTAACACGTTCACCCGGAATTACTACCAGCTGCTGAGCGGGCTTGACGAGCTGCCCGCCCACCCGGCCGTGCTTGTCAACGAGTACTACTCGCCGTTCGGGTCCAACCTGAGCTGCCTGCAGGGCTACGGGATGGTCCCGGGCAAGGTCAAGGTGCTGCTGGCCCGGCTCGGGGAGCTGAACAAGGTGCTGCAGCAGGGCGCCGCGCTGTTCGGGTTCGGGGTGGCCGCGCCCCGGTTCGCCGGGCATGAGCTGTGCACGCAGGACCCGTGGGTGCAGGGGCCGACGGACGCGGCGCCGCTGCACCCGAACGCGGCCGGCCAGCTGGCGATCGCGCTGGCTGACCAGCAGGCGTTCTCGCTGCTGTCGCCGTCGCCGGTGGCGGTGTCGCCGGCCACGCCGTCCTCGGCCGCCACTCCCGCCACTGGCTAGCACGACAGCGGCACTTCGTGGCTTTCGGCTGGTCGCTCCACGTCGCGCCGGCCTTCCCGCCGTCCGCCCGCGGGCACCAGCTGCCTCACGAACACGCAATTTCCCCCTGGGCACACCAGCCCCGCCCGGTGTGCCCGCGGCTGCCGTGGTTGGACGTTTGGGCCGGTGATGGGCGGCCCAGACGCGCAACCATGACTGCCCGGGCCCGGTCGCTTGACATCACAAAGTGTGGCTGTAGTACTAGGCAGCACTGCCCCGGCCTAGCCGGGCCGGCATCGGGGACGTTACCGGCCTATTACCGGCCCCGTGGAAAATCGGGGTGTACGCTTGTATGTTCCTGTCACACTGCGTCCAATAGCGCATGCTGCGGAAGATTGGTGAAGCGCAAATGAACTGTGCACAGTGCCAGGCGGCGAACGGCCCCGAGGCGACTTATTGCGGTGGCTGCGGTGCGCGTCTGGCTCCGGCTGGCGCGGCCGCACCGACGATGATGGGGCCGGCGTTCACGGCCCCGCCGGTGCCCGGGGCGGCTGGCGGCAGCGCCGCCGGCGGTGCTCCCAGCGGGGGGCCGTCGGGTTACCAGGGGCCGTCGGGTTACCAGGGGCCGTCCGGCTACCAGGCGCCGTCGGGCTACCAGGGGCCGTCGGGTTACCAGGCGCCGGCTGGAGACCCGGGGCCGTCGGGCTACCAGGGGGCGCCCGGTGGCTACCAGGCGCCCGGTGGCTACCAGGCACCTGGTGGCTATCAGGGAGCGCCGGGCAACCCGGGGCCGGGCGGGCCCGGCTACGGGTACCCGCAGGGCCAGTACCAGCCGGGGCAGTCGGGCGGCCTGGGCCGTGCGTCGTCGCTGCCGCCGGTCAGCTGGAACCTGGCCCGGCTGTCCACGGTGGACCGGGTGATCGCGGGCGGCACCCTGGTCACCATGATCTCGCTCTGGCTGCCCTGGTTCAGCGCCAGCTACACCGCCTTCGGGTCGACCTCAAGCGGGTCCGTCAGCGGAACCGGCTACCACGGCTGGCTGTGGCTGGAGTTCATCCTCGCCCTGGCGCTGCTCGGCTACCTGGCGGCCCGCGCCGCCTGGGAGACGCTGCCGGTCCGGCTGCCGGTCGCGGACGAGATTGTGCTGCTCGCCGCGGTCAGCCTGCAGTTCCTGCTGATTGTGATCGGGTTCTTCGCCATGCCGTCCTCCCGGGGCCTCGCGGGTTACTCCATCAGCTGGGACTTCGGCGCGTTCCTGGCCCTCATCGGGTCGATCGTGGCGGCCGGGCCGGTCGTCTACCCGGCGGTCAGGGCTTACCTGGCCCGGCGCGCAGCACGCTGAGGGTCCCCAGGCAGGCGGCGGTGAGCAGGGCGTACGGCACCAGGTCGGAGGTAGCCTGGGCCAGCGCCCCGCTCCCGGCCGCGGCCACCGACTGGCCCGCCGCCCAGGTCAGGTTGGACAGCGCGAACGCGATGCCCTGGTTCAGCCCCAGGTCGTGCGCTCCCGAGGCGACCAGCGCCGAGGCCGGCGCGAAGAGCGACCCGAAAAACGGCGTGCCGACCACCAGGACGGCGATCAGCCACGGGGCCGAGCTGACCAGCGGCACCGCGACGGCGCAGCAGGCCCCCGCGATCAGCGCGCCCCTGAGCGGCCGGGCCGGGCCGAACCGGTCGGACAGTCGGCCGGCCACCGGCGACAGGGCGGACTCGACCAGGGCGGCGCACAGGAACGTGGCCGCGATGACGGTGCCGGTCACGTCGAGCCGCGACAGCCTGAGCGGCGCGAGCACGTCGATCGTGCCGAAGGCGATCCCGGCCAGCGCCATCAGCCAGCTGCCGGTGACCACCTGCCGGTCGCGCAGCGCGGGCAGGGCTGCCCGCAGCGGCTGCGGCGCCTGGGGCCGCGGCGACGGCACGGTGAACGCGACCGCGATGAGGAAGACGTCGGCGACCGCGGCGGCGGAGAACGCGGGCCCGGTGCCGACCGCGTTGGCCACCGCCCCGACCACCGGGCCGAACAGCGCCCCCGCCACCGCCGCGCCAAGGGCGGTGCCGAGCAGCTCGCCCCGCCGGGCCGGCGGCGCGGCGGTGGCCAGCCAGGACAACCCGGCGGTCCAGGTGCAGGCGCCGCCGATGCCCTGCAGCAGGCGGGCCGCGTCGAGCAGGGCGGGCGCCGTCGACCAGCCGAAGACGAGGGTGGCCGCGCCCATCAGCGCGAGCCCGAGCACCGCCACCGCCCGGTCGCCGAACCGGGCGACCAGCGCGCCGCTCGGTAGTGACCCAAGCAGCGTGCCGGCCGGGTAAGCGGCGATCAGCAGCCCGGCCGCGGCCTTGGACAGCCCCGCCGCCGCCGCGTAGTGCGGCAGCAGCGGCGTGAGGGCGGAGAAGAAGACGGTGTCCACCCCGACGATCGCGCACACCAGCGCGAGCAGGCGGCGCATGGACGGTTCGAGCCGCTCCCGGTTCCGCCGCATTCTCTGTATTTTAGCTGGTCCGGCCCTCCAGGGCACGCCGGGTGAGCACCCGGGCCAGGTGGCGGCGGTAGTCACTGTCGGCGTGGAAGTCGTAGCCGGGCGAGGTACCCTCGGCCGCCAGCTCGGCCGCTTCCTCGACCGAGGCGCCCGCCTTGAGCGCTTCCTCGGTCGCGGTGGCGCGCAGCGGGGTGCCGCCCATGGAGGCGAGCGCGACCCGGCCGCCGTAGGCGGCGACGCCGACGATGGCCCAGTCGTTGGCCCGCCGGGTGAACTTCTGGTAGCCCCAGCTGACCGGGCCGCCGCGCGGCACCCGCACCGCCGTCAGCAGCTCGTCGGGGCCGAGGGCGGTCTCGAACGGGCCGGTGAAGAAGTCGTCGGCCGCCACTGTGCGCGGCCCGGACGGGCCGACGGCCTCGACCGAGCCGCCCAGCGCGAGCAGGGTCACCGGCAGGTCGGCGGACGGGTCGGCGTGGGCCAGCGAGCCGCCGATGGTGCCGCGGTGCCGGATCTGCGGGTCGCCGATCTGCGCGGCCGCGTACGCGAGGATGGGCGCCTCGGCCCTGAGCAGCGCGGAGGAGGCCAGTTCGGCGTGCCGGGTGGTGGCGCCGATGACCACCTGGTCGCCGTCGAGGCTGATGCCGGACAGGCCGGGCACCCGGGCGATGTCGATGAGCACCGCCGGCTGTGCCAGCCGGACCTTCATCATCGGCAGCAGCGAGTGCCCGCCGGCCAGCAGCTTGGCGTCCTCGCCGTGCTCGGCCAGCAGGGTCAGCGCGTGCTCGGCTGACTCGGCCAGCGCGTAGTCGAACGATGCGGGGATCATGCGGTCGCCTCCGGGTCAGCCAGCTTGTCGGCCGCCGCCAGCACCGCGCGGACGATGTTGTGGTAACCGGTGCACCGGCAGAAGTTGCCCTCGAGACCCTCTCGCACCTGCTGCTCGGTGGGGTGCGGGTTCTCGGCCAGCAGGCTGGCCGATGCCATCACCATGCCGGGGGTGCAGAAGCCGCACTGCAGGCCGTGGTTCTCGCGGAACGCCTGCTGGACGGCGCTCATCGTGCCGTCCGGTGCCACCAGCCCCTCGGCGGTGGTGACCGAGCTGCCGTTGGCCTGCACGGCTAGCACCGTGCAGGACTTGACCGACTCCCCGTCGAGCAGCACCGTGCAGGCGCCGCAGGAGGTGGTGTCGCAGCCGACGTTGGCCGCCCGCAGCCCGAGGGTTTCCCGCAGGTAGTGGATGAGCAGCAGCCGGGGCTCCGCCTCGTCGCTGCGCACGGTGCCGTTGACCGTGAGCTTGATTTCCATTTCGGAGTCAGCCCTCCTTCGCATGTCCGATGTCGTGCTTTTCCTTATCGGGCATGGCCCGGGGGGTACGGGGGGGTCGTCCCCCCGGGCGATGACTGGATGGCCCGCCAGACCCGCTGGGGGGAGGTGGGCATGTCGATGTGGGTGACGCCGAGGTGCGACACCGCGTCGATGACCGCGTTCTGCACGGCCGGGGTGGCCCCGATCGAGCCGGCCTCGCCGATGCCCTTCGCGCCGAGCGGGTTGTAGGAGGTCGGGGTCTCCATGTCGACCAGCTCGTAGCTGGGCACCTCGGTCGCCGACAGGAACGGGTAGTCGGCGAAGGTGGCGGTCAGCGGGTTGCCGTCGGAGTCGTAGACGACCTCTTCGAGGAACGCCTGGGCGGCGCCCTGGGCGATGCCGCCGTGCCGCTGGCCCTCGGCCAGCAGCGGGTTGATCACCGTGCCGGCGTCGTCGACGGTGACGATCCGCCGGAAGAAGACCTTGCCGGTCTCGGTGTCGACCTCGACCACCGCCACGTGGGTGCCGAACGGGAACGTCGGCCCGGGCGAGGTGAACACGCTGCGCACGAAGAGCCGCTCGGCTTGCGCCAGGGACGACAGCGG
>Ga0265338_10002980_pt1 | contig 24533 bp, 24 predicted proteins | sample 42126metaG_FD_193579 | JGI IMG/M metagenome (GOLD analysis project Ga0265338, IMG submission 193579) | Rhizosphere microbial communities from Carex aquatilis grown in University of Washington, Seatle, WA, United States - 4-21-26 metaG | ecosystem: Host-associated > Plants > Roots > Rhizosphere... | reverse complement strand
GTGCGAATGATGTCTCGCGCGAGTGCTTTGCATTGAACGGCGAGATACGCACGAGTCGGTGCACGCCCTGCTCGTTCTTTAAATAACCGTACGCGTATGCGCCGCCCACCTCGATCGTCCACGAACGCGGATTATCATCCACCACGCGCACCTTCCATCCGCGAGTCTTCGCATAGCCCTCGTACATCGCGCCAAGCATGCGCGCCCAATCTTCCGCGTCTTCGCCGCCCGCGCCGGGATAGATCGCAAGCACCGCCGATTGCTTGTCATAGCGTCCGATGAAAAGCTGTGTCAGTTCAAACTCACGGAACTTGCGCTTGATATCGTGGAAAGCATCCTCATCGAATACTGCTTTGAGCGCATCTATCCCCTCACGGATCTCCTGTTGTTTGGAGACGATGTCATTCAGCTCGCCGAGCTCGCGGATCTTTACGTCCGCATTCTGGCGGTCGTTCCAAAAACCGGCGGATGACATTTCCGTTTCAAGTTCCGCGATCCGTTTTTGTTTGTCCGCGAGGTCAAAGACGCTCGCCCAGCTGGCGAGCTTCGGTATCCAATTCGTTAAGTGCTTCGGTATAGTCCATTGGTAATTACTTTTTTTTGTTTTTCAGATACTCTTTTTTTTGCCAGTTGTTTGCGCAATACTGGCATGACCCTTCGCTGGCAAAAAGTTTACCGCATGATCCGCACTCATCATTGGCTTCGATATGCGACGGCCCCCAACTCTGTTTCACTTCCGGAACTTTTATTTCCGGAGATTTCACCACCGCCGGGGCAGGCGGAAGTAACTCTTCGTTTGATTCTTCCGGAAAGGGTAAAAATGGCTGTTCTCTAGAGGGCATACCTCTATTATATCCGTTTCACCCCGAAAAAGAAGCTTTTTATTCTGAGCCACCTCCCGGATTTGAACCGGGGACCTTTGCTTTACGAAAGCACTGCTCTACCAGCTGAGCTAAGGTGGCAACGTCCACATGGGGACTGCGGAGGGTACAGGATTCGAACCTGTGAGGAGGTTCCCCCCCAACCGCATGTCCCCGCCCAAGAGGCGGGCCATGGAGGAAATCTACATATGCAAAGCGGTGAGGGTGGGATTTGAACCCACGGTACCCTTTCAGGTACACCGCATTTCGAGTGCGGCGCCTTCGACCACTCAGCCACCTCACCGCTTTGCACATGTGCGGCGCATTAGACCCACTAGCCAAACCCTCCCCTGCTCTATGGTTACAGAAACGCCGCGGGATTTCAAGAGGTCCGGATATGGGTAAGCGCGCAGTCCGGGTGGAAGAACTGCGCGCCTTTGTTGGGGGGGGTGGAAAATCAGACCTTGATGGAACGTCCGAACATTGCCAAGCAGCACACGGTGCATTCGCGACCATGTCTCGCCGCCAGCTCCTTGTCTGTCGTCAGAGGGCCACCTCGTCCGCTTGCCGAATATATAGCTTGCCACTCGGAACAGGTGCGATCCTTTTTCGCCGGTGATTGAAGAAGTGAGGTCAATGCCGAGTCATAATGAACTCTGGCGCCTTCAATAGCAATTACCATGGTTCCCATTTTTTCCCTCGTGTAATTAGATCCGGCTGCTCGTTAGAAATCAAAAAGCAACTTCCACTACCATATCACTCTTTCGAAAAAAGGAAAGGGATATGGTGCATAATCGGTGCCCTCGACGTTCGATTCTTATACAAACACAACAAAGAAAGAGGGAGTATGCTTTTGGAACATCTCGGAGGCGCGAAGGTGCCGAGAGTAAGCGCGCAGTCAGCAGACTGCGGCGCGGTTCCAAAAGCATACTCCCTCTTTCTTTGTGCCCTCGGGGAGAATCGAACTCTCATCTTATCCTTAGGACGGATCTGTTCTATCCATTGAACTACGGGGGCTTTGCAGACACTATAGCCGATTGACGCATGGGGAGCAATATATATAGAATGAGTGGCAGGCGCGAAAAGAAGATTGTTATACGAAGGGCCCATAGTAAAGTGGTATTACGGATCCATGGCATGGATCAAGGCGGGGTTCGATTCCCCGTGGGTCCACAGAGGTGGGGTGGCCGAGTGGTTTAAGGCAACGCTCTTGAAAAGCGTCATACGGGGAACCGTATCGTGAGTTCGAATCTCACCCCCACCGCAAACACTTTTAAGAAAAATATTTCGGTGGTGGTTGATGGTATACTTTTCCCATGAGCCTATTTCTGCTTACAGCAATTCTTACCCTCTGCTTGATCCTTGGCGCCTCCCTGACCAATAGCAAAAAAATTATCGACCGTAAGGTAAATCCGGCCCTTTCAACGTGGGTAATTATCTTGGCAGCTTCAAGCATGTCCTTCGCTTCTTATCTAGCAAGCGGAAACCATGATATCGTTGCGGGAATATTGAACGCCTCTGACGTACTTTCGACATTAATCATAAGCTGTACCATAATTTTTTTCGGATTGACTCGTTGGAAATTAAAGCCGTTTGAAAAATATTATTTTATGGGGCTTATCCTTATTGGAGTATTTTGGTTCTTTACGAGAAATCCGTTTGATTCTAATCTTCTTATCCAACTTCTCATTAGCATCGGCTATATTCCAACGGCGCATAATATTATTGCGAGCGAACGGAATACGGAATCTTTCACTGTTTGGGGTCTGATTTTTGCGGCTTCCGTTATTTCACTCTATCCCTCCATACATGCATGGCTACAGAATGGAAATGTGCTTGCTTTCATTTATTCATTGCGAAGCGTGGTGATGATCGGATGTATGCTTATTTTAATGTCGATTTACCATATGAGACCCAAGGAGGTGTCGATCAGATAATGGTCCGGACATGGTCTACGCCTTCCCGCAAGATTGACATTCATTTTTTTATATATTATAATATCCACAGGTAAATCTTGTGAGGAGGGCGCCATGCCCAGAAATAATGCTTTTCTTTCGGACGCGACGTACGCGACGGTGCTCCAAAGCGTTCCCATCGCAACCGTCGACTTCGTCCTCGTACGGCACACTGCATCCGGCCGGGAATTCCTTCTTGGAAAGCGGACGGAAGTCCCCTATCGCGGCGAGTGGTTCGTACCCGGCGGCAGAATCTTCAAGGGCGAGAAAATGGAGCAGGCGGTCTATCGCCAGGTTCATCGTGAACTCGGAGTGAAAGACTGCAGAGCCATTTTTATCGGATGCTTGGACGTCATGAATCCTCCGAAGATGGGGGTGAGGTGGCACAGCATCTGGCACTTCCACGTCGTAGAGGTTTCCGAAGGCGTCACAATCGCCCCGAACAAGGAGAACAAGAGGGTGAAATGGTTTTCGCACATCAACCCTCACTGGCCCGTGCCCGTCAAAAAGGCGCTCGCCATGGCCGGCTTTCACTCCTAAGCCAATTTCCGCTAATGCAGTACGGGCAGGATTCAGTTCCTGCCCTTCTTTTTTTATAAACATTCGGATACGGTATACTAACTGTATGTCCAATACATCACATGAAGCGGTCGTCATCCCCGAGCCGAAGCTCGCAGAATTTTTATTTGCCGATACGCGCGTGGCGTGGGTGTGGCTCCTGCTCCGCCTTTATGTCGCATATACCTGGGTGACGGCAGGATGGGGGAAGGTAACAAGCCCGATGTGGGTCGGTTCTCAGGCAGGAACGGCGATGCACGGATTTCTCGCGGGCGCGGTAGCAAAATCTTCGGGCGCGAATCCGGCGGTCGCATCGTGGTATGCATGGTTCGTGAGCAGCGTCGCGCTCCCCCACGCCGCGACCTTTTCATATATCATCTCCTTCGGCGAGCTCGCCGTCGGCGTCGGGCTGGTGCTTGGCGCGTTCACCGGCATCGCCGCGTTCTTCGGCGCGTTCATGAACCTGAACTACCTTTTTGCCGGAACGGTCAGCGTGAATCCTCTCCTGCTGCTCATTGAGCTCTTTCTGATCCTCGCCTGGCGTAACGCCGGCTGGCTCGGCCTTGACCGATGGCTGCTCCCTTGGCTCGGCGTGCCGTGGAAACCGGGGAAGGAATTTCAGCAGGGGCATTAGCCACCATTATTATGACCGAACAACCTCCCCACGGAGCGGAAAATGATGATTCATTCGAAGCCCAGTTCGCCCATCGCGAACATTTCAATGTCGCAGGAGGAAATGCGGAGGTGGTAGATATCACGCCGGAGACGCTGAAAGACGAAACACCCGTATTCCTCGCTCCTGCCTGGGCACTGAATGTGGACGTATATGAACGTGCGATAAAAACGCTCTCCGAACGGGAACGGAGGGTTGTTTCCATAAGCCATCCCCGGCGCGGGGGCGACCTCAAAGCGCGAAGCTCGGAAGAGGAAATGGAAAAATATCCGGAGGAAGAACTGCGGAAAGCTTACAACATCTTGGAAGTGATAGATCAAAAGAACATTTCCCAGGTGGACGCCATCGCTCATTCCGAGGCGGCGATCAATGTGACCATCGCGGCGATGCTCCACCCGGAAAAATTTCGCAACATCGTCTATTACGCTCCGGCAGGAATGATCGGCAAGGATACCTTCACGCGCCTCATGGGTGGTTTTTCAAAACAAGGAGAACGACCCGCGACGTTCGCCGATATCCCGGTCACCGACGGAGAGAAAGAGACCGCCGCAGCGGCGATGTCCTCGGTCAAATCATATATTGCTGCCAATCCCCTGCGCGCCGCGAAGGAAGTTCGCGAAATATCACAAAGCCAGATCCATGAGATGATCCGCTACCTCCATGAAAAAGGGATCGGCATCGTGGTGGCGAGCGGCGTTGACGATCCGGTGTTTCCGATGAAGAAGATACGGGAAATAGCGAAGCTCGACGGGATTGATGGATTTCTTTCCATGCGCGGCGGTCATGGCGGTCTTGGCGACCTTCCTGAAGAATTCATGGCGAAGGTAGAAGAGATGCTGAGCGCACTCGAACAACAGCGCGAACATGCCGTCGGCGGCGTGAAGCCAGACCTGTTGGAAGAATTCAAATAGTGCTATATTCTGACTACCAATAACAGCATGCGCTCAAACCGCCAGTCACGCCCAACCCATTCTAAATATCCCGGAAACGGAAGACGCTCGTCGCGGCCTTCTTCTCATTCTTTGCATCCGCAATATTCCGCGCACGGCTCGCACGAAAAGATCTATATCTATGGTAAACATGCACTTATGGAGGCCCTCCAGCACGCTCCACAAACCGTGCGAAAGGTATTTCTCTCGCCCGAGGTCAATGATGCAGAATTGCGAACAGCATTAAGAAACGCAAACCTGACGTCGAGTGTTTTGAAGACCCGCGAGATCGGGCAGATGGTGGGTCGCGATACCGCACACCAGGGCGTGATCGCCGTCACCGACCCGGGATCGCTCATGCTCGACCTCAAAGAGTTCATCGCTAATCTTCGCCCCACTGAGCATACGATGCTCGTACTCCTCGATGAGCTCACCGACCCGCACAACGTCGGCGCGATCATCCGCAGTGCCGCCGCGTTCGGCGCAGCAGGAGTGCTCATCCCCGTTCACAATCAGGCGCCGATCACCGGCACCGTCGTTAAAACCTCTGCCGGTATGGCGTTCCGCATCCCGCTCATCTCGATCGGCAACGTCAACCAGGCGGTCGACGCGCTCAAAAAGATCGGCTTCGTCACATATGGCCTTGTGATGAATGGCTCGCAAAACATCGCTGAAGAAAAGTTCCCGGCGCCGGCACTCTTCATCGTCGGCAACGAAGGCGAAGGGATCCGTCAGAAGACCATGGAACGCTGTGACGTCTCTCTGCGCATCCCAATGAACGCGCGCGCCGAATCGCTCAATGCGTCCGTATCCGCCGCCGTCGTGCTCTATCAATGGAGCATACGGCACATAAGCGCGCTTTAGATAGTTTTAATCGTGTTTTTGATACCGTTTCACCGGGCCGCTGGTGAAACGGTATCGCATTCGGTCTCGACACCCGGAAGTTCGGGGTTCGACTCCCCGGCGGTCCACAGACATTAAAAATAGATTAAATGATATTTGACCAAGCAAAAGAAATCCATACAATGATAATTAGGTGTCGAGACTGGATGGAGTGATGCCGCGAGGCCGAACTCCGAACTCTCAAAAACCGCTCGAAAGGGCGGTTTTTGATTTTCTGATATATAATCCACGTATATGAAACACATCGATCTCGCAACCAACGGCTGGCCGGATTACGAACTCCTCGATTCGGGCGACAATAAAAAGCTCGAACGATTTGGGCCGTTCGTTTTGATCCGTCCGGAAACGCAGGCGATCTGGAAGTCGCTCCATCCGGAATTATGGAAAACCGCAAAAGCGGAGTTTCGTTTTGATGGTGGAAAAGGATCGTGGCGCTCGAACAATAAAGGCGGCGCGGAAACGTGGGATATCATGTGGCATAGCGACGCACGGTTCACTCTCCGCCTGACGTCATTCAAACACACCGGCGTATTCCCGGAGCAGGCACCGAACTGGGAATGGACGGCGGAACAGGTGAAGGCGCTCGCAAAGCGCGGCGGCGAGAAACCGAGGGTTCTCAACCTTTTCGGCTATACCGGCATCGCGAGCATCGTAGCCGCAAAGCATGGCGCGCATGTCACCCACCTTGATGCGTCCAAACAAAGTAATACATGGGCAAAGGAAAATGCGACACTTTCGGAAGTGCCGCCGGACGCACTCCGCTACATCACGGATGACGCGCTCAAGTTCGTGGAACGCGAAATCCGGCGCGGCTCAGTATACGAGGGCATCATCCTCGATCCCCCCGCCTTCGGCCGCGGACCGGATGGCGAAGTATGGAAGATCGAAGAAGACATTTGCACATTGCTCGATGCCGTCAAAAAAGTATTCTCCCAAAAACCGGGCTCGTTCTTTTTATTGAACGGATACGCCGCGGGCTATGCACCGCAATCATTGGTACAAGCCGTGGAAAGTTCTTTTGGAACTATTACCGGCGGCGAATTTGGAGAGTTGCGCATCAACGAAAAAGGCTCGGCACGCGCAGTGTCGTCGGGAATCTACGTGAGGTTCGTGAAATAATGCTTTTACGCGAGAAGGTCCGAAAGGCGCTTGCGGGCGTTCATCTGCTCATCCCTGCTTGCGGCATGATCGATCTCGCCAAAGATCTCTATCGCCTCTTGCTGTTGTTCCGGCTGAATCCATTTCAGATCACCACCCACCATATTCAGTTCGGAATCCAATCGTTCTCTTTGCACGGGAGATAAAAGTCCGAGATAGGAAGCGAGCTCTCCACGCTGGCTCTCAAAAAGCGTGCCGAGCAAGGCATTGAATTTTTCCTGTTCCTCCGATTGTATCTGCTCCTGATCGGCCGGCTCCCGCGATGGATCCCCTTTCGAACCAAGTTCAAAATCGCCCAGGACCGATCCTCCGCCTTCGTTCTTGCTCATAATCAGAAGTTTAAATAATCGGGAATATAAAATCAAACCTATTTCATGTTAGAATAATCACATGGACGATAAACGCGTCATCAAGGTCATCAAGAAGGTCATGCCTTCCGTCGTTTCGATTGCGATCGCGGAGAAGCTTGAGGACCTCCAAAAGCAATTTCCCAAGGGATTCAATCCGACCATCCCCGACGGGACGGTGGACGAACGCGGTATGGTGCAGACCGGCGGCGGTTCGGGATTCATCGTCGCCGCAAACGGGCTCATCCTTACCAACAAGCACGTGGTAAGCGAGAAGAAGGCGGAGTACACCGTAATCCTTTCCGATGGCCGTTCATTCCCCGCCACCATATTAAGCCGCGACCCCATCAATGATGTGGCAATTTTGAAGATCGCTGCGGACGGACTCCCCTGCGTGCGCCTTGGCGATGCCACCCAGCTTGAGCTCGGCCAGTCGCTCATCGCGATCGGCAACGCGCTCGGCATCTTCCGCAACACCGTCTCCGTCGGCATCGTCTCCGGACTTTCACGCTCCATCAGCGCCCAGGCCGAGCCGGACGCGCCGCCACAGGAGATGCGCGGTCTCATCCAGACCGACGCCGCGATCAATCCCGGCAACTCCGGCGGCCCGATCGTGGACCGTGACGGCTACGTCGTCGGCGTGAACGCCGCGATCGTCTCCGGCGCACAAAGCATCGGCTTCGCGATCCCGGTCAACGCCGCGCGGCGCGATATCGACGACATCAAAAAATTCGGCCATATCAACCGGCCGCTCCTCGGCGTCCGTTATACGATGATCGATCCAACCCTCAAAAAGAAAATGAATCTTTCCATGGACTATGGCGCATTCGTCATGCGTGAGAGCGTACACGACTATGCCGTCGTTCCCGAAAGCCCCGCCGAAAAAGCGGGAGTGAAAGAGAACGATATCATTCTTGAATTCAACGGCAAGAAACTGGACCGCGACCATCCCATCGTGGACTTTTTGGAAAATTCCAACGTCGGCGACGAGGTGGAACTATTGATCTTCCGCGAGGGAAAGCAATTCTCAGTGAAAGCCGCCCTAGAAGAACGCAAATAAAAATACCTTCCTCGCCGAATGGTCATCTGCCTGGAGGCGGGGAGGGGTTTTTATTTGCTCCTAGTAGTTATAGATGTCCACCAGCAACCCGTTCTGATCCAAAAGATCAACCGGGCTGTGATACTGATTTACGATGTTATCACCGGTCCATGCCCATATCTGGTTGCTTAAGAAGTTCGCGTCGGCGGAATGTTGATTGAAGCATGACCGGTATGTGAAGTTACTTTCCAAATATTGCATACATGCGTAATCCGCCTGCGGAACCTGAGGGCTCGCCATGTTCGGCATTTGGCATTGACCGACGGACTGAATAAATTGCTGGCACTGGCCGGTAAAATCCTGCAGCTGCGATTGAGGGATGGACGGACACGTGTTCGGTAGTGCCGGAACGAACTTTGCCACATGGGCCATATACCCGGTGCACGCATTCAATCGAAGATTGAATGGAGCGGATGTGGAATAGAGATGGACCGTATCGCCGCTTTTCATGAGAATATCCGTCGCCGGCGCGAAACCGGTAGGATCATAAAGATTGACCGCCTGCGGTACGAATTCATTACCGACCTTCGATTTGACCATCCATCCGGTGACGTCGATCGTGCCCGTGGAATTATAGGCGTTATAGCTCAACGAGACCGTGCCGTAATTATAGATCGACGCCGCGGAAACGCCGGTGATGCGCACCTTGTGGAAGTAGGGAGAGATTTGGGCGGCGGTATATCCCGCCGGAATATCCGCCGGGTTTATAGCACTTGTTCCACCCGAGCCGGATGAAGGGGCGCTGGGCACCTGTTCTCCCGGCGGGATAGAAGGCCCGACTATGGGTGAACTGAGACTGGGAGCGCCGAGGAAGCTCCAGAATGATTTACCGGAAGAAGTGGAAGATCCTGCGGCGGAAGATGAGGAACTTGAAGAGACCGGCAACAGCGCATTGAAGCTATGTATCCCCTTAACCAAAGCTCCGGAATTATAAAGGTAAAGTCCGATGCCAAGGCCGACTATGAGAATGAGGATGAATGCGAGAATTTTTCCGCTCATATTAGATGACGATGTTCACCAATTTTTTATCCACATAGATGACTCGCTTCGGTGGCGTGCCGGCGAGCGCGGCCTTAACCTTCTCGCTCGCGAGCGCCATCTCCTTGGCGCCGGCCTCATCGATCGCCGCGTCCACGGAAGCCGTGTCCTTCGTCTTTCCATTCACCTGGAACACGATCGTGATCTTTTCCTGCGCGATGAGCGCTGCATCATACGCGGGCCACGGCTCGAAATCGAGATACGTCGCATTACCCATGAGCGACCACAGTTCCTGCGCCATGTGCGGAACGAACGGATGGACGATCTTTACAAGCGACGCCATCTCGTCTTTGGCGAGCGGCGTGGACGCCTCCAACTCATTTAAGAGTATCATAAGCGCCGAGATCGCGGTGTTGAACTTGAACGCCTCGATATCATCCCCCACTTTCTTGATCGTGCGGTGGAGCGCATTCGTAGCGGAAGGCTTTTTTGCCGATTCCCCCACTGGTGCCACTTCCGCGTGATCTAAAATGCCATTGCAATAATTCCAGAATCGCTTCAAGAACCGCTCAACGCCGAGGATTCCTTTCGCATCCCAAGGCGTCGCCTCGTAGAACGGACCAAGGAACATCAGATACATCCGCATCGCGTCCGCACTGAACTCCGCAACGATCTCGTCGGGATTTACCACATTGCCCTTGCTCTTGGACATTTTTTGTCCGTCGATGCCCATGATCAAACCGATATGCCGCATTTTCTTGAACGGCTCGACAAACGAAAGATGTCCTTCATCATGCAAAAACTTTGTGATGAAGCGCGAATAGAGCAAATGCATCACCGTGTGCTCCGCGCCGATCACATAGAGGTCCACCGGCATCCAGTGCGCCACTTTTGCCTTATCAAAAATCGCCTCGGCGTTGTGCGGATCCGGATAGCGGAGAAAATACCATGACGAGTCCACAAACGTGTCCAACGTCTCCGGATCACGCTTGGCATCGCCGCCGCACTGCGGACACTTCACGTTCATGAAGCTTGGCGAACCCGCGAGCGGTGCGACGCCCTGCGGACGATAATTCTCGAGATCCGGCAGCAGCACCGGCAATTCGCTCTCCGGCACCGGCACAATGCCGCACTTCGGGCAGTACACCATCGGGACCGGCGCACCCCAGTAGCGCTGGCGCGAGACGGACCAGTCGCGGATCTTGTACTGCGTCTTCATTTTTCCACCGACAGTTTTTGTGATTTCCGCCTTCGCTTTTTCGGAAACAAGGCCGGTGAACACCCCGGAATTTATCAACTCGCCATATCCGGTCCAGCAATCGCTTTCCGGACGCAATTCGGGCGATGCTCCTCCGGCCGCCGCACCGACCCCTCCGGGCATCCCAGGGATGATCTGCTTCGGCGCTATCACTTTTTTGATTGGTAACCTAAATTTTTCGGCAAATTCAAAATCCCGTTCGTCGTGCGCGGGCACGGCCATGATCGCGCCGGTGCCATAGGAACCCAGAACATAATCCGCCACCCAAATCGGGATCGCTTCCTTCGTGGCCGGATTGACCGCCGTCACGCCTTTCAATTCCACGCCAGTTTTGTCCTTCTCGTCCTCCTGGCGCATACGGTCGGTCTTGTGGGACGTTGCAGTCCTATATTCATCAACCTCCTTCAAATTTAAAATCTTCTCTTTAAGCTGATCAACGAGCGCATGCTCCGGCGCCAATACCAGATATGTCGCGCCGAATAATGTATCGGGGCGCGTGGTAAAAACAGTCACTTTAAGATCGGTTCCGCTCACCGGAAATTCCAGCTCCGCTCCTTCGCTCTTTCCGATCCAATCCTCCTGGCGCTTGATCGTGGCCGCCGGCCAATCCAAATCTTTAAGATCTTCAAGCAACCGATCCGCATAGTCGGTGATCTTAAGGAACCACTGCTCCATATCGCGCTCTTCGATCTCCGTGCCGCAGCGCTCGCACTTGCCGTCTATCACCTGCTCGTTTGCGAGCACGGTCTGATCCTTCGGACACCAGTTCACCTTGGCGTTTTTGCGATATGCCAACCCTTTTTTGAAAAGCTGGATAAAGAGCCATTGCGTCCACTTATAATATTCCGGCGACGATGTGTCGATCTCGCGATCCCAGTCGTACGAGAAGCCGAACATCTGCACCTGGCGGCGGAAGTTGGTGGTGTTCTCCTTGGCAATCTCCTTTGGATTCCTTCCTACCTTGATGGCATAGTTTTCCGTCGGGAGACCGAATGCGTCCCATCCCATCGTGTAGAGCACTTCTTTTCCGTGCATGCGCATGTAGCGTGCGTGGATATCCTCCGCGGTGTAACCCTTGGGATGACCCATGTGCAGTCCCGCTGCGGACGGATACGGGAACGTCTCCAGTTGATAATATTTTGGCTTCACCGAATCGTCGGCGGCCTTAAAGACCTTCTCTTCGAGCCACTTTTTGTTCCATTTTTCCTCGATCTTCTTTGGGTCGTAGGGAGCCATGCGTACTCTCTATTCTAGACCCGCGGGGCTTATTTCTCAAGGAAAACCCGCTGCGCGTTCTCCCAGATCTGCGCCTTCATCTCGTCGGGCGTTACGCCCTTAAGCTCTGCGAGGCGCGCAACGGCCTCCACCACATACGCGGGCTCGTTGCGCTTTCCGCGGAACGCCATGGGCGCGACGTACGGCGCGTCGGTCTCGGAGAGGATATTCTCGATCGGGATCAATTTTATCGCCTCATCGTACTGGCCTTGCGCCATTCCCTTCCGCGGAGGGAATGTAATTGCGCCGCCGAATGTGAATGAGAATCCCATATCCATCAGACGTTGCGCATCGTCCGGCGTGCCGGTAAAGAAATGGATAACGCCGGGCGTGAGCTCCTCCGCATGCGGCTTGAGAAATTCAATCAAATCCTCGAATGCATTCCGGCAATGGATCATCAGGGGCTTTTCAACCTCTTTAGATAAGTCGATCTGCGCCAAGAACGCCGCTTTCTGTTTTTCTATCTGCGCCTCGCGCGGCTCGTCGTCATTGAAGTGGAAATAATCCAGTCCGCACTCGCCGATTGCGACGGTCGCCGGATCCCGCGCAAGCGCACGGTAATAGTCCATGTCGAACACCTCGCCACGCGAGGTGAACGCCTTCGCCGCTTCCCCACCGCCAAGCTCATCGGCATCGTGATACGACTTGCCGGTGTGGATCGGATGAAGCCCGATCGCGGCGTATAGCTCACCCGGATATTCATGTGCGAGATCCACGGCGGCGCGCGAGGTGTCCTTCTGCGTACCGACGTTTATCATCCGTACATCCGCATCCAAAGCCCGCCGGATCACCGCGTCGCGATCGGCGTTATAACCGGAAAATTGCACATGCGTGTGCGCGTCGAAAAAATGTTGGTCTTGTGCCATGAGCAATAGTATCCTATCATACCAAAGGCTTTTTGAGCTATCCAAGACTTCAATGAGGTAAAATCGATGTTTGAATTGATAGTAGTCCACATAAGCGCCGTGCCTGGAACGAGCGAGGAAGGCACTCAAACCAAAGTAGACCTCGGGAATCCAGAGACGAGCAAGATGCTGACCGCATTGAGATCGTTCACAAAAAAGATTCTCCTGGTTGGTGGATGCGATATGGAAGAAGTGATCCATGGCGTCCTCGAGGACAATGGGAAAATTGCCCCCGAGAAGGTTCTCTATGTCGACCGGGAAGCATCCAGGGTCCGTAAGGCGAGAGACACCGGAATCCACGCATGCCTACCAAAAATCTGCTGGACTCCCGGAGAAGAAAAACCTGCCAATGGAAGCATCCTCTGGCTTGTCCTCGACTTTCCTCGCGAGGTCGCGCTGATCGCCAGCGTACAAACACCGATGTATTGACCCGCAACCCCGCCGCATCGAGAACGCTGTTCTAGGTGCGGTATTTTTTTGCTACAATACGGGTATGGCGCACATCAATGAAAAGATCGATTTCGTCACCGGCGTGTTCGTCGTCCATGGCGACCGCGTCCTCTTGCGCAAGCACGATAAATATAAAATATGGCTCCCGCCGGGAGGTCACATTGAGCTCGACGAAGATCCGAACCAATGCGCGGTGCGCGAAGCAAAGGAAGAGGTCGGGCTTGATATAGTTTTGAAAAATTTCGAGCCGGTGGTTCATCATTTTAAAGAATCAAACGAATTGATACCTCCACGATTTTTGCATCGTCATTACGTCAGTGAAATACATGAGCATATTTCATTTATTTATTTTGCAACAACAGAGAGCACGGAGATTCAGCAAGGACCGAGCGAAATAAGCGACGAGATACGGTGGTTCACCAAGGAAGACCTCGATGATCCGGCATTCGGCGTCGGCGATGCCACTACCTATTACGCGCAAGAGGCCCTAAAAGCTCTTGCACAGCCATCATCATGAAACTCGTCATCGGCATCGTCGGTCCCCCGCTTGCGGGAAAAGAAACCTGCGCGAACGCGCTCGAGAGGCTCCTTTTGGAGGATGGCTATTCGGTGAGCCGCCACACATTTTCGGAGATCCTCCGCGAAACGCTCGACCTCTGGGGCATTCCGCATGGGCGCGACAATGAGCAAACGATGGCCATCATCATGAACGCAGAGACCGGCTTCAAGGACGGGGCGCTTTCACGCGCAATGAAATATCGGATCATAAATGAGGACGTGGACGTGACGATCCTGGACGGCGTACGGTGGCTCGGCGATGAAAAGATGCTCCGCAGCCTGAATGATGAAGGGATAAAATCCATCCTTATCTATATCACCGCCAATCCGGACGTCCGGTATGGCCGCCTCCTCGCGCGAAACCGCGCCGGCGAATCCGCAACGACACGGGAGGATTTCGAGCGCCAGGAAAAGGCAAAGACGGAAGTGGACATTCCCGATATCGGTAGCCGCGCCGAAATCATCCTTGAAAATAATTACGACGACGTGGAACATTTCCACCGCGACATCAATCGGGTGTACGAAAGCTTATTTGACTCGGGGAAATAACGTCTCCGGCTTCTTCGTCTTCAACGCGCCATCTTCGTGGACGATTGCCGCCTTGATTTTCTTTGACGTCTCCGGAAGGAATGGCACGATTTCGGTCGCGACCGCATCAAGCAATGAGACCAGGTTGAACAACGCCGCCGCGCGGACCCCGTCGTTCTTTATCTCCCATACCTTTCGCTCGTTCACGTAACGATCGCCGAAGGAGATCGCGGCCCAAATCGCGGCCAACGCATCGGGAAATTTATACTCGCCCAATTTTGCGTAGACCGTCCGCTTCATCGTGTCTATTGTTATATCAAAATCGCCGTCGAGCACTCCTTCCGCGAGCGTCTCCTTTTCCGCCAGCGTGAGCACCCGCGCGGCAAAATTACCGAGTCCGTTCGCCAGATCCGCATTGTACCGCTCCTTCATTTTATCTTCGGAAAAATCACCGTCATCGCCAAACGACACTTCGCGAAGCAGGAAATATCGCAATGCGTCGCTGCCATACCGTGCCGCGAGATCGAGCGGATCCACCACATTGCCGAGCGACTTGGACATCTTTGCGCCATCGTAGGTAAGGAATCCGGTAGAGATCACCTGTCCCGGTAACGGCAGTCCCGCGGACATGAGCATCGCCGGCCAGATCACCGCGTGAAAACGAACGATATCCTTCGCCATCACGTGCACATCCGCCGGATGTTCCTCCCATCCCTCCACGCCCACGATGGAAATATAGTTCACGAGCGCGTCGGCCCACACGTAGATAACCTGGCTCGGATCGTTTGGTACCGGGATCCCCCACTCTTTTTTTTCGCGCGAAAAACTTATATCTTCAAGCCCTTGTTCAACGAACGCACGGACTTCCCTGAATCTATGTGTGGGCGCGACGAATTCATTATGCGTTTCATAAAAATCCAAAAGTTTTTGCTGATAATTGGATAACCGGAAGAAATAATTCTCTTCGGTCACAAGCTCCGGCGCAACCTTGTGTTCCGGACAGAGCCCATCGGGCGTCAACTCATCCTCTTTCATGAACGCCTCGTGTCCTTTGCAATACAATCCCTCGTACTGTCCTTTATAGATATCTCCCGCGGCCTCCATGCGTCCCCAAATATCGTTGACCACCTCAATGTGGCGCTCTTCCGTCGTACGGATGAAGTCCGTGTTCGCGATGCCAAGCTTGGCCCAGGTTGAGCTCCAGATGTCCGCCATGCGATCGGTGTACGCATGGATCTCTTCGTCGTTCTTCTTCGCCGCATCCACCGTTTTTTGCGCGTTCTCGTCCACGCCGGTGGAAAACACCACGTGCTCTCCGCGCACTTCGCGCCATCTCGCCAGGGTATCCGCGACGATCGTCGAATACGCGTGGCCGATGTGCGGCTTATCGTTCACATAATAGATCGGGGTCGTGATATAAAATTCGTCGTGCGAGTCCATTGCAATAGCCTACTATTTTTTCCCCTCTTTCCGCAACTCTTTTCCTTCTCCACTCCTTCGTGCAAAAGCCATGGCATGATACTTTTGGGGCATTTAATCTGCATGCCCCAAAAGTATCATGCCATGGCTTTTGCGCGACGCTTTGTAGACCAATCCTGTACCACCTCCTGGAACGTTGCCGCGACCGGAACCGCGATAATGATGCCCATCACGCCGCCGATCTCCGCGCCGATCAGGAGCGCGACGATGACAATGACCGGATGCAGGCCCACCGAGCGGCGGCTGAGCAACGGGATGAGGATGTTCGCCTCGAATTGCTGGGCGAGGATGAAAAATATCAGCGTATAGAACGCAAGCGTGGTCGAAGTGAGCAGCGCGGAAACGACCGCGACCGCGCCGGAAAGGATCGGACCCAGAAACGGCACGAGCTCAAAGAGTCCGGCGAGGATGGCGATCAGGAAGGCGTACCGCACGCCGAGCAGCGATAGGCCGGCCCATACGGTGAACCCCATGATCACGCTCAACAATATCTGCATCCGAAACCACGCGCCAATCAGCTGCTTTGACCGCTTATAGATCCGCATGATCCTCTCTTCGTAGTCCGGCGGCACGACGACCATCAGGAATTTTTCCACGCCATCGTGGCTGAGACTCAGATAGAACGAACTGATGAGCACCGCCGCCGCAAGACCGAAGCTTCCGAGCGCCTGCGAAAAAAGCTGGAGCGGCGAAGCGTTGCTGGCGATGAATTGTGAAGATACCTTTCCAACGAGCGAGCTGACCGATTGCGACGGCTGGAGATTGAGCAATATCCCCCATCCCCCAAGGCTCGCCTGATTGACGCCCGAAAAGATCGTGTTGATCTCCACGAGGAGGAATGGCACAAGGGTATAGATCACGAGAATGAAAACGATCAGCGCCGCGAGGAATATCAAAATGACGCTTACGCTCCGCGGAAGACTGACCCGGATCTCAAGAAAATCCACGACCCCTTCCAGCCCCGATGAGATGATGATCGCCAGAAACAATCCAAGGACGATCTGCCTGCCTTCGTAAAGCACCGCGACGAGAGCGACAAACGCGAGCAGGCGCCAAAGCGTTGCCCATGATACTTCAAATGTGGTCTTCTCGTTATTGCTCACGCTTATTGCTCTATGGTTAAAATTTTCTTAAATTGCACTTGTTTTTTATACGGACCCACGATCGCAAGATTGAGCCCTTTATCCTTCAATATCGCCTTCGCCACGCGAGCCACGTCGCGGGCGGTCACCTTCTTTATTCTATCCGTTAATACCTCCGGCGACAAAACCGTTCCGGAGAGCACCTCCTGGCCGCCATAAAAGCCGGCGAGGTCGTCGGATGTTTCAAGCCCCAGGATAAGGCCGCCGATCATATGATCCTTGGTCTTTTGGAGTTCCTTCTCCGGCACCATCACGTCGCGGATCGCGCGGCACTCTTCCAAAATGGCGCGAATGACCGGTTCTGTCTTCGTACGGTCGACGCCCGCGGAGACGGAAAGCAGTCCATGGTCAAGCGAGAGGTCCGCGCCCGCGCCGATGTAATACGCCGCGCCCATCTTTTCTCGGATACGCGTAAAAAGCCGTGAACTCATACCGCCGCCAAGCAGATCGGCGAGCACGCGCAGAGCGTAGCGCCGCTCGTCAAACATGCCGAATGCGCGAAAGCCAAGCACTAAATGTGCCTGATCGGATTCCTTGAACCACAGCTTTGTCTTCGGCGATGACTGCCGCTCGATCGTCCGCTTTTTCGGCGGCGCCGTACGCCGCGGCAGTGCGCCGAAATATTTCTCGATCTGCGCGACGGTCGCCTTTTCGCCGAACTTTCCCGCCACGACGACGACCGTTCCCGGCATCACATACCGCCGGTTGCGGTACGTGATGAAATCCGCGCGCGACAGTCGGTTGATGATCGGCTTCTCGCCGCCCACCTCCCATCCCGCCGGCTGATCGCCGTACACCAGCCGGTCGAATATCCGCTGAGCCCGCGCCGGAAGGTCGTCCTCGTACATATTGATCTCCTGAATGATCACGCCGCGCTCCTTCGCTATCTCCGCCTCGTCAAACAGCGGATTGAGATACAGATCCGAGACGATCTCCAGGATCTTCGGCAATTTCTCCGCCTGCGCCTTCGCGTAATATCCCGTATATTCGGTCCCGGTGAACGCGTTGAACTGCGCGCCGAGCGCGGTGAGTTCGTGGGCGATCATTCCCGGTTCCGGCCGGTCGGTCGTCCCTTTGAACATCAAATGCTCCAGAAAGTGCGAAACGCCGTTCTGTTTTTTTTCCTCGTATTCCGATCCTGCCTGCACCAAAATGAGCACCGTTGCGGCAAGGTTCGCCGGCTGAGGAACCAGCATGATCCGCAGACCGTTCTTTAATGTGATCTTCTTTGCACCGTTCTTCATTATGTGTTGTTCGTATTGGTGATCGTCTGAATGTCGGATGCAAAGCTCTGTGCGCGTTCCACGACCGCCTCGCCGTAGGTCCACAGATAGCTCTGCCACCGGCCTCCCGCGTAATATTTTGCGGCCGTGCATCGCTCCTGGCTGAGCACCGCGCTATACAACGTCTGGCATCCCGTCATCCCATCCTTTAGATACAGCGCGGTGGCCACAAATGCATCGGAGTCGTTCCACGGCGACGGCGGGTTGTCTTTTGTGATCTGCGCAACGCCGGGTGCGTACATCTCCCACGTGGACGGCACGAATTGCGCCGGACCCATTGCGCCGCCGTACACGCCGTCCGCGTTCGGGCATGATACCATCATCTCGTTTGGATCAAGGTTAAGGGATTGAGTGATTGCGACAAAGAGCGGTTGGTTGGCGGGGCTCATCGCCGTTTGATAATTGCACTGACCGACATTCTGTCCGAGGGCGGACTCGCGGTCCAAAATGGCGAGGATGAATGCCGAATCCATGCCCGTGGCGTTGGAAGCGAGCTGCGCGTATTGATACGCATCCTCGAATGAAAGCTGTCCCCCGCCGAGCAGTTGGAAGATGCGGTTCCGGATCTGTGCCGCGGACGCCTGCGTCTGCACAAGGAGTGCCTGGTATTTCGATTCTTGTCCCTGTGTTTCCGCCAATAGCTGTGTCTTCTGGGATTTTGTGCTTGCGACCTCCTGCGCCTGCGCCGCCTGGTATGCCGCAGCGCTTGCGGCATCGGACTTCGATGCCTGGAACTGGTGAACCTGATCCTGCAGTTGTGATTGAAGGTTCGTGACCTGCTGGACCGTCAGCCGAAGATTATTCTGTAACAGCGTGATTGCCTGCGTCTGATCCCAAAAATCGGAAAGCTGGGGATTTTGGAGAAATGCCTGAACGAGGCTCACATGGTCGTTTTGATAAAGCTCCTGCATGAGGATCCCCATCGCTGTCTGTTTATTGATGATATTCGTCTGTGTCACCGCAATCTGCGATTCGGCGTCGGCGATCTGGTTGTTCAATTGCTGGAGGGTAAGGCTGGTCGCCTGGATCTGCAAGTTGAGCGACGCGATCTTGTCGTTCAGGATGCTGATCTGCCCGTTCAACGTCTTCCCCTGGGTTTGATAGCTGGAGATCTGGCCCTGATACTGGTTGATCTGGCTCTCAAGCTGCGCAAGCTGGCTCTCAAGCTGGCTGCGCTCAACGGAGGGATCCGTGCTGGTAGCCGTCGCACTTGTCCCGTCGCCGGAAGCTCTGGTAAAAAGCGTCGGTGCGGCCGCCGATCCGAACACCAAAGAGATCGCCGCCACGGCGATGATCCCTATACGCAAGCTTTTTGTGAGCGGTATGCGGATGATCCGTTCCTCCACCAGGTTCACGCGTGCCGCAAGCGGACCGAACGAGCTCCAGCTCCGGCCATTCGCCTTTTTAACGGAAACGTCCCCTAACACGCGGGGTTTCAAAGGCCTTTTCATTTACCCTTTTATTATAGCGCAAAAAGAAAAGATCAGAAAAAGTTCTTCAGGTCTTCGTATATGAGAGGGGTTCCGGCAATGAAATTATGATCGCGATAATCATAGGTATCACTTCCGATGTTTCGCACGATACCACCGGCCTCCATTACCAAAAGGGCACCGGGGGCAAAGTCCCAATCTTCTCCAAATCCATCAAAACAGACCCGGGCCTCCATTCTGCCGCCCGCCACCTGACAGAATTCGAAACCGGAGGCGTGATTCGCAAGCAAACCATACTTATTGGTAATATCGAGAAAGCGCTTAAGATTCTCGGCCTTACGGCGATTTGTCTCGAAGTATATGTTCGATTCCTTCAGTGAACGGTTGCTTATATGGATACCTGCTCCGTTCAGTTTTGCTCCCTCGCCTTTCGCCGCCGAATACATTTCCTTGGTCACAAAATTATAAATAAGCGAGAACACCGCCTCGCCTTCTTGTATAAGCGCAATCATGGTGGTGGAAAAAGGAATACCTCTTATAAAATTACCGGTGCCGTCGATCGGATCGACAAGCCAGAATCGATTCGCGGTGTTGTTTCCGCCGAATTCCTCGCCAAAGAACTCAATGGCGGGATAGAGCGCATGCAGGCGTTCGGCAATAAAATGTTCAGTTTTTTGATCAAGTTCCGTGACCGCCGAACCGAATGACGCCGCCTTAAAACCAATCGCCTCGACTTTTCCAAAATTCCTTGCGAGTTCCACGCCCGCCTCTTCTATCACCGGAGCGACCGAACTATAAAAGTTTTCCATCTCGTAACTATATCATATAAAAAAATACCCTTTCCCGGGTATTTTTTGATCTATTTATTCCTCCTTCGCGGCTTTGCCCGCGTCACGTTCGGCCTTCTTCTCTTCGGTCTCTACTTTGACAGCGGAGACGTCAACGGTCTCGACCGGCGCAATCACCTCTTCCGGAGCAGGCGGGGTCGCGGTAGCGATCGCGGTCTCTGCGTCAATGAGGAATGTCACGCCGCGTGGACGCTTGAGATCCTTCACGTAAATGGTCTTGTCCAGTTCATCCAATACAGAAAGATCAACGACGATGCCGTGTGGGAGGTCTTGCGGGAACGCCTCCACTTCGATCTCGGACATTGATTTGTTTATGACGGCGCTCTGCGTCTTGATTGCGGGAGCCTCACCGATGAATTCCAACGGCACATGCGCCTTGACGAGCTCGTCCATGCGCACCTGGTGCAGATCGACGTGAATGACTTCGCTCGTGATGGAGTGGCGCGCCACCTCGTGGATCATCGCGGACTTCTTTTCCTTGCCAAGCAACAATGTCACCACGGACGTGGAGCCTGCCTCTTTTAATACCTTATTGAATTCCTTTGCGGGAAGCGCGAGGTGAATATTCTCGAACCCGTGGCCATAGAGCTCTGCGGGAATAAGACCCTCCCGGCGGAGTGCCTTCACTTTTTTGCCCAAGACGTCGCGTGTTTTGACTGATAAATCCATAGGCAAGAGTATAACAAAAAGCCCGCTTGCATGCAAGCGGGTCCGATCTTCCTTGTCAGCCGAAGCTGATAAAATCCGGAGTGGAGAGTGCAATCTCGAAAAGCGGTTCAAGCAGGTTGCGGAAGTGTACCACTTCTACGAGTTCCCTTCCCCATATGCTCTCCTCGGTATCGAGATACATGCGGCCGGTTTTATGGTCGGTGATAGTGGCACACCCAAGAGCGAACACAATATCAAGCTGTCTCTCTTCGATGATCAATGGACCCGTATCGGTCCACGTGAATCCGAGTTCCAAGGAATTAGGAAGTCTGCCGTTCAGCTCCTTCATTACCGTGTACAGGAAATTTTGCCATGCCGGATTAAGAAAAGCAGGGAAATCCCGGACCGAATGGCACATTTGAGCGTATCTCATGAATCCCAAGATCAGCTCCTCGAGGCTCAGCGTAGGTTTATAAATCCGTTTTTCCAGTTCTCTCATGCATACCCCCATGCACAGGTCTTACTGCCAACACCATACCACATTTATTTAAAATTGAACAGGTCAGCTGATCCCGTTAAAAAGCTTCAAACGATCAATGACGATCTTCTGTATCGCGGCCACCGACGGCGCGACAAGTTTGTACGGCGCGATCTCGTTCGGATCTTTCAGGCCCTCTTCCACTCCACGACGCCACGCAAGGCGCAGCTCGCTCGAGACATGGATGATCGTCATTCCCGCCTTTGCTGCGGCAGTGAAGTCCGCATCTTCCGTGCCGGATCCACCATGCAACGTCATGAATTTCGAGTTTCCGGCGCCCACAGCGGCGATCGCCGCCTTGATTGCAACGATGCGCGGAACATCCAGATGTTTATGCTCCGCATCCGCGCCGCCGGTCGTCATGCTCTTCAGCAGGCCGTGCATGTTCCCCACCGCCGGCGCGAGCACGTCAATGCCCGTCTCTTGCACAAACCGCACCGCTTCTTCCGGCGTGGACATCGTAAGCGATGCCTCCGGCCGCGCGTCTATGATCTCGGAGTTGGAACCGATATAGCCGATCTCACCCTCTATTACGATATTCGGGTTGATTGCGCGAATGGCCGCGACCGCCTCCTTTGTATTCGCAATGTTCTGCTCCATCGGTAAAGATGAATTATCAAAAATGATCTCGTCGAACCCTGCCTCCGCCGCCTCCTTCGCCTTATCGAGCGAATGAGTGTGATCCGCATTCAGGAATATCGGATAATCATATGTGTCGCGCAAGCTTTTGATGAGCGCCGCCGCCTGGCGCACGCCGATGAACTCACGCTCCCCTTCCGACACGCCGATCAGCACCGGCAATTGCAACTCGCGCGCTGCGGCGAAGATCGCCTTTAACGCGCCGAGGTCCGAGATATTGAAATGGCCTATGGCAACATGGCGCGCATCTGCATCGGCAAGGACTTCACGGAGGGTCTTCATATCGTCTTCGGGCGATAGTTTTTCGGCGCGGCTTTGAGAAGTTTTAAAAGAGCAGCTTTGGAGAGCAACCCGGTCTGTGCGCCAAAGAACTGCACCACATGCATGGATTCTATCGGTGCCCAGCGCAACGCGTCATATACCGAAAGGCCGTAGACGAGACCACAAAAGAATCCCGTGGAGAACGCGTCGCCCGCGCCCGTGCGCGAGATCGGCGGCTTGGGATCCGGATATGGCGGCATAAAATATTGATTGATACCGTCGGAAGCATATGCGCCTTTTGGACCATCCGTGATCACCACCACCTTTGGGCCAAGCGCATGCAATCCTTTGAATAACATCTTGATATCCTCGTTCTTGGTATGGAGGATGAACGCGGCCTCTTCGCGATTTACAAAGAGCACATACGTGTGTTTATAAATCTCGCGCAATGCCTTCGCGCCGAAGCGAAGCTGGAAAGTGCCCGGGTTGAATCCCATCTTTACGCCCGGATGCTTCTTCAGATATTCCGCCACTTTTTTATGGAACGGAAGCGTGTGTTCCGCGATGGACGAGAAATAAATCCAGCCCGCTTTGGAATCCAAACGGCGCGGATCGAAATATTCATATTGCTGATGCTTGATGAGGATCGTCCGCTCCGCCTTGAAGGTCAGCACGAAATGATAATTGGTTGGCTTGCTTTTATTAACCTTCACGTATTCCGTGCTTACCCCTTCTTTGTGATAGCGATCCAAAATCTCCGTTCCGTAATGGTCGCCCCCGATCGCAGTGACGATGGCGGTATTCAAACCGAGGCGCGCGGCGCCGACCGCGACGTTCGATGCATTCCCTACCGCAGGTGCAACCGTGAGCGACTCATATGGGATCTTGTCCGCAAACGGCATTTCGAGTTCCGGATGCTCGTGCGACTTGTCCCACTCCACCTTGGCCTCCTTGAGCCCGATGAACGCGTCCATCACCACGTCGCCGATGCATATCACGTCGTATTTCTGTTTCATAGCTTTAATTGTACATGATTATTTCTCCGCGTTATAGAGCGCCATCACTTCGGCCGCAGAAAGGGCGCGATTGTACATGCGGAGGTCGGCGACAGGACCATTCCAATAATCCCCCGACGCCGCAGTGGACGATCCATCTGCGCCGATGAGCCAGGGATAGCCAGCTCCATAATATAAATTGCCGATTAGCGTGGTAGATGCTACCGCGACTCCATTTATCCATAGAGTTTGCACAAATCCATCATAGGTACATCCCACTTGATACCACGTATAAGCCTGTATACCATTGGCAAGAGACTGGACATACCCCTGAGTAGACGGACCGACCCCAATGCCACAATCAAAATTGTGACTTCCACCATCTCCCATTTCAAAAGGGCCAAGATTGACAGTTCCTCCGGTAAAGTTATTAAAAAATCTTTGATAATATGAACTGGCCGTGGATTTCTGCACCCAGGCGAAAACTGAAATACGGGAGACCTGGAGAACGGAAGGGGTTCCCAAATTCATTGGACTATTGTTCCCATCAAAATTTCCTGCGGAGCTCCCGATTTTCCCCGATACCCACTGAGTTCCGAGCATTCCAAGCCACGTTCCGTTATCTTTGTTCCCGCTCTGGTCATGCACTGTTGTTCCCGTTCCCTCGGTAAGCGGCCAATATCCCACAAGGCCACTTGGGTTGAATAAGGGGGAAATCGCAAGACTGGATCCTTTGGCATTCACCTCGGGATAATAGGTATCCAAGGGATTCTGGGCATATTGTGCTTTGTATTTCTGGGATTCAAAGAGGCTCGTGATCTCGTATTGGGAACCGT
>Ga0265338_10002978_pt1 | contig 24543 bp, 28 predicted proteins | sample 42126metaG_FD_193579 | JGI IMG/M metagenome (GOLD analysis project Ga0265338, IMG submission 193579) | Rhizosphere microbial communities from Carex aquatilis grown in University of Washington, Seatle, WA, United States - 4-21-26 metaG | ecosystem: Host-associated > Plants > Roots > Rhizosphere... | reverse complement strand
ATCTCCGACGCTGCCTCGAGCTCGGTTCTCGGCGTCGAGTCGACCGTCCATGCGGACGGCCGCACCGACGTCGCGGGTCTCGCGCGCTGGATCGCGACGGGGCGCGGATCGGCGATCCGCGCGATGCGCGACGCGCTGACGGCGCTGCGCGCGCTGCAACGCGCCGCGGAAGGGATCGCATGAACGGCGGCCGCGTCCTCCTCGCGGCGCCGCGCTCGTTCTGCGCCGGCGTCGACCGCGCCATCGAGATCGTCGAGCGGCTGCTCGAGCAGCACGGCGCACCGGTCTACGTCCGCCACCAGATCGTCCACAACGAGCATGTCGTCCGCCGGCTCGAAGGTCTCGGCGCCGTGTTCGTCGAGCACGAGGACGAGATTCCCGAGGGCGAGATCTGCGTGCTCTCCGCGCACGGCGTCGCTCCGTCGGTGAAGGAGAACGCGGAGCACCGCGGCCTGAAGATTGTCGACGCGACCTGTCCGCTCGTGAACAAGGTGCATGCCGAGGCGCGGCGCTACGCGGATAGCGGCCACCTCGTCGCGCTCGTCGGGCACGAGAACCACGTCGAGGTGATCGGGACGCTCGGCGAGCGGCCGGACTCGACCGTCGTGATCGAGTCGCCGGAGCAGGCCCGCGCGCTGAAGACCGACAAGCCGGTCGCGGTGATCACGCAGACGACGCTGTCGCTCGACGACGTCGCCCCGATCGTCGACGCGCTCGAGAACCATCTCGGCCAGATGAGGCGGCCGGCCGCGGACGACATCTGTTACGCGACGCAGAACCGCCAGGACGCGGTGAAGGCGATGGTCGCCGAGGGCGCGACGATCGTCCTCGTGATCGGCTCTTCGACGAGCTCGAACGCCCAGCGGCTCGTCGAGGTCGCGGAGGCGGCAGGCGCGACGGCGACGCTGATCGACGGCGAGAGCCCGTTCGACGACGGGCTGCTCGACGGCCACGAGACCGTCGGTCTCACCGGAGGCGCCTCGACTCCCGAAGAGCTCGTCGAGGCGGTAGCCTCCCGCCTCTCCGGCCTCGGGTACGACACGCTCGAGGAGATCACGGTCGCGCGCGAGCACGTCCACTTCCGGCTCCCGAAGGAGGTCGCACGCCGATGACGAGCATCGAAGTCCCCTACTCGATCGCGGCGGCGCTTCCGACTCTGTCGGTGATGGACATCACGAACGACGTCTCCCGCTCGGTCGGCACGTCGGGCCGCACGGACGGGATCGCGTACATCCACACGACGCACGGGCTCTCGCTCGTCCGCGTCCAGGAGCGCGAGACGGGCTTCTTCGAGGATCTGGAGTCGCTGCTCGAGCGCGTCGTGCCGAGCGACAGCCCGTCGAAGGAGCGCCTCGTCGCGGCGTTGCTCGGCCCGCGCTCCGAACAGGTGCCGTTCGCCGACGGCGCGCTCTGTCTCGGGCAGTGGCAGCGGATCCTGCTGTTCTCGCTCGACGCCGAGCATCGCAACGACTGGTCGCTGACCGTCCTGGGATGAGCCGCGCGCGGAGCCACCAGCGGTTCTTCGCGCTCCTCTCGCTCGGCCTGCTCTCGCTCATCGCCGAGCTCGCCGGCCGGAGCCTGACGCACCGGCTCGACGTCGGCCGACAGGTCGGCAAGGTCAGCTACGCGCACGCCGAGTACTACCCGTTCCTGCTGGCCGGGGTGAAGATCGGCGTCGCGCTCATGCTCGCGCGGCTCGCCTGGCGCTTCGCCAAGGCCCGCGCCGCCGGCCGGGCGGCGCAACGCGTCGCCGTCGCGCTCGGCGCGCGGCCGAAGCGGCGCTCGCCGCGCGTCCGCATCGAGCTGTCGCCTCGCCTCTGGCTGATCTCGTTCGTCGGCACGGCGTCGATCTATCTCCTGCAAGCGGACGCCGAGAGTGCGGAGATCGGCCGCTGGACGGTGTTCTCGCCATGGCTGCACAGCTCGGCGCTGCCGGTCTTCGCCGTCCTCGCCGTCGTCGTCGCGGTCCTCTATCGCGCAGTCGCCGCGTGGCTCGCCGACTACGAGAGCCTCGCGGCGGAGGCCGTCGCCTACGCACGCCGTCTCACCGCGCACGGGCTTCCGCCCGCGCCGGTGTTCCGCAGCGCCGATTCGCGGGCGCCCCGCTCGCGGTTCGGCCTCGCGTTCGAATCCCGCCCGCCGCCGCTTCCGGCCTAGGTCGCGGGCGCCCGCCCGCGACGGTCGACATCCGAAGCGGGAGGAGGAACGGACGTGAGCGCGGACATCGCGCACGAACTCAAACGACACGACGGCGACGAGCTCGAGCAGGCGCGGTCGCGGACGCTGCGCGCCCGCATCGTGCTGGCGCTCGGGCCTGCGGCGATGGTGGGCGGGCTCGTGTGGGCCGTGCTGCAGCCGTGGCGGCTGACACTGCTGCATCCGCACGGCCAGGGCCTGTGGTGGCTGCTCGCGGAGCCGCCGTTCTACGTGATCGTCGTCGGGCTGGTCTTCCGGCTCGTGATCGCACCCGGTGTCGCCGCCGACCTCGAAGAGGCGGAGGCCGAGCGGTGATCGCCGGGATCATGCCGCAGGCGGAGATGGTGCACTGGTGGTTCGCCTCCGGCTTCCTCATGCTCGGCCTGCTGCTGTTCGCCGAGGCGCTCGTCGGACCGGAGGTGTGGCGGCGCCGCCCGTGGCGGGCGTATCTGTGGCCCGGCCTCGCCTTCAGCATGGGCGTGCTCATGTGGCCGGTGATGGCCTTCTACACCAACTCGGCGATCCACATGGTCGCGCACGGATCGTGGGCCGAGGTGCTGATGCTCGCCGGCGCCGCCGAGCTCGGGGTGGCGCGCGGGAAGCTGCACTCGCAGTACTGGCGGCTGACGTCGTCGCTCGCGCTCGTCGTCTCGGGGACGGCGTTCATCGTCCACGAGCAGAACCACTGGCTGTTCTCGCGCGCGGCGTTCCTCCATCACGCGCTCGGCTGGACCGCGCTCGTGTGCGCCGTCTTCCCGCTCGTGCTCGCGTTCCGTCCGCGCTCGATCGCCGCCGCGTCCGGGTTCGCGATGTTCTTCGTGACGCTCGCCGTGCTCCTCTACTGCGACCGCGACGTCGCTCCGATCTTCGGGCACCTCTCGCAGTTCGCGGGGCCGATGCACCGATGAGGCGCGCGCTCGTCATCGCGGCTCTCGCAGCTCTCGCGCTTCCGGGCGCGGCGTTCGCGCACGCGTCGCTGCGGAACGAGTCGCCGTCGTACAAGCAGGAGCTCGCACGGTCGCCGGGGCAGGTGCTCCTCCAGTTCGACCAGAGCGTCGTTGCGCTGCCGAAGGCGATCCAGGTGTTCACGCCGGACGGCAAGAACCTCGCCGGGACGCCGCGTGCAATTCCGGCGCAGCGCGAGATCGTCGCGTCGCTGCCGAAGCTGCCGAAGGGGCCGTACACGGTGCGCTGGCAGGCGCTGTCGAACGACGGCCACATCGTCACCGGCGTCTACACGTTCGGTGTCGGCGTGCCGGCGCCGCCGGTGACGGAAGCCGTCGGCGCGCAGGGCCCGACGCGGACCGAGGACATCGTCCGCTGGCTGTACTTCCTCTCGCTCGCGCTGATCGTCGGAGGTCTCGGCTTCCAGCTGCTCGTCGTGCGCGGGCCGCTGCCGCCGCGCGCGCAGCGGCGCTTCTTCTGGGTGACGGGCATCGGCGCGGTCGGTTTCCTCCAGGTCGGGATCGTCTCCTTCCTGTTGCGCGGCGAGGACATGCTGCAGGTGCCGTTCGGCCGCTTCCTCTACGGCGACCTCTCGCCGCTCGCGAACGGAACCCGCTTCGGCCAGACGTTCATCGCCATGACGCTCGGCTTCGCTCTCGTCACCGCGTTCCTCTATCTCTCGTGGCTCACCGACGTGCGGGCGCTGCTCTGGGTTGCGTTCGTGCTCGGCCTCGTCTTCGCCTCGGGCTTCTCGCTCTCCGGGCACTCGGCCGCGGACGCGGGCCACTCGTGGCTGTCGGAGCTCGCCGACTGGGTGCACCTGACGGCGGCGATGCTCTGGGTCGGCGGGCTCGTCCAGCTGCTCGTCGTCGTCTGGCCCGGCGCGCCGGAGCTGCGGCGGACCGCGTTCCTGCGCTTCTCCCGGCTCGCGACCGTGCTCGTCGCGTGCCTGCTCGTCGCGGGGACGTACCTCAGCATCCTGCGGTTCCCGAACGTCCACGACCTCTGGACGACGGGATACGGGCACGTGCTGCTGATCAAGCTCTCGCTCGTCGCCCTCGCGCTCCTGTGGGGCGCCGCACACCATTTCCTCGCAGCGCCGCGGCTCGCCGCGGGGGCCGCCGAGACGGTCGTCGGCCGGCTGTCGCGGAGCATGCTCGGGGAGAGCGCGGTGGCGATGGCGGTGTTGCTCGCGGCGGCGATCCTCGTCGACTCGAAGCCGCCGCCGCAACCGGCTCCGCGCGCACCCGTGGCCGCGCACCTCGGACGCCGCTGAGCCGTCGGCGGCTAACGTCCTCCCGATGCTCGTCCTGACGCGATCCGAGGTGGAGGAGCTGCTCGACGTCGACGCGCTCTTCGACGCGCTCGCGCGCGCGCACGCGGAGCTGTCGTCGGGAGCGGCGTCGATGCCGCCGCGCGTCGCCGCCCGGGCCGGGGAGGCCGGGTTGCTCGGCGCGATGCCGGCCTACCTGCCGTCGCCCAGGACGCCGAAGGCGTCCGGTCTTCGGCCGGGCGTCGTCGGCTCGGCCGGCGACGCTTCCAGCCCTGCGCTCGGCTGCAAGCTCGTCAGCGTCTTCCCCGGCAACGTCGACCGGACGACGCACCAGGCGGCGATCATGCTCTTCGATCCGGCCAACGGGACACCGGTCGCGCTCATGGACGGCACGTACATCACGGAGACGCGGACGGCCGTCACGGCTGCGCTGGCCGCGAAGCTGCTCGCGCGCGAGGACGCACGCGTGCTCGCCATCCTCGGCACCGGCGTGCAGGCGCGCTCGCACGCGCGCGCGTTCGCGGGCATCCGCGACTGGGACGAGGTTCGCGTCGCCGGCCGCGACGCCGCGAAGACGCGCGAGCTCGCAGACGAGATCGGCGCAACGGCGGCGGGCTCGTTCGAGGAGGCGGTCCGCGGCGCCGACGTCGTCGCCGCGACGACGCACGCGCAGGAGCCGGTCGTGCTGCTCGACTGGCTCGCGCCGGGGACGCACGTCAGCTCGATCGGCTTTGCCGAGCGCGGCGGCGAGGTCGATCCGGCGATCGTCCGCGCGGCGACTGTCGTCGTCGAGAGCCGTGCGAGCGCGCTCGCCGCGCCGCCCGCCGGCGCGGCCGAGCTCCAGGGGCTCGACCCGTCGGCGGTCCACGCCGAGCTCGGCGAGCTGGTGGCGGGCGGCAGACCCGGCCGCACCTCGCCCACGGAAACTACGCTGTACAAGTCGGTCGGCGTCGCCGTCCAGGACCTCGCCGCCGCGGCGCTCGTGCTGGCCGCGGCGGAGGAGCGGGGCGCCGGTCTCGAGATCGAGCTGGAGGAGATCCACCAATGAGCACACCCGAGTTCAGTCCCGGTCTCGCAGGGGTCGTCGCGGTCGAGACGGAGATCGCAGAGCCCGACCGCGAGGGCGGCCAGCTCCGGTACCGCGGAGTCGACATCGAGGAGCTCGTCGGACGCGTTCCGTTCGAGAAGGTCTGGGGGCTGCTCGTCGACGAGTCGCTCGAGCCGGGCCTCCCCGCCGCGCACTGCGACCTCGAGGTCCGGACCGGCGGACACATGTCGGACCTCCAGGCGATGCTCGCCATCCTCAGCGGCCGCTGGAAGCTGGGCCAGCTGATCGACATCGACGCCGAGACGGCCAAGGAGGACCTGCGCCGGCTGTCCGCCGCAGCCCTCTCGATCGTCGCGCAGTCGGCCCGCGGCGCGGACAAGCCGCCGGTTCCGGAAGCGACGGTGCTCGAGGGCGAGACCGCGGCCGAGCGGTTCCTGCTCGCGTGGCGCGGCGAGGTGAACGAGGCGCACGCGAAGGCGATCGACACGTACTGGATCTGCACGGCGGAGCACGGGCTGAACGCGTCGACGTTCACCGCGCGCGTGATCGCCTCGACCGGCGCCGACTGCGGCGCCGCGCTCTCGGGTGCGGTCGGCGCGCTGTCCGGCCCGCTGCACGGAGGCGCGCCCGCGCGCGTGCTGCCGATGCTCGACGCGGTGGCGGAGATGGGCGACGCCGAGAAGTGGGTCGAGCAGGCGCTCGCGCGCAAGGAGCGGATCATGGGCTTCGGTCACCGCGTCTACCGCGCCGAGGATCCTCGCTCGCGCCTCCTGAAGCGCACGGCGAAGGAGCTCGGGTCCCCGCGCGTCGAGGTGGCGGAGGCGCTCGAGCAGGCTGCGCACGAGGCGATCGCGAAGAAGAACCCGGACCACTCGTACACGAACGTCGAGTTCTGGTCGGCGATCGTGCTCGACGTGGCGGAGATCCCGCCGCCGCTCGCGCCGGCGATGTTCGCGTGCTCCCGCACCGCCGGCTGGTCAGCACACGTCCTCGAGCAGAAGCGGCTCGGAGTCCTCGTCCGCCCGAGCGCGAAGTACGTCGGCCCGGGCGCCCGTTCGCTGCAATCCATCTAGGTTCGCGCGACAGCCGGTACAGTGCGCCGCCTAAGGGTGGTGTTGCCGAAGTGGTCGACAAGGTCGTCGCCGGTGTGCTCGACGTGGCGCGCAGTGTGCTCTCCGAGCTCGACCTCGAGGTCGTGCTCGACCGCGTGCTCAATGCGGCGCGAGATCTGACCGACGCTCGGTACGCGGCGCTCGGGGTCCTGAACGAGTCGCGCACCGAGCTCGCCCGCTTCCTCACCGTCGGCATGGACGACGCGACGCGTCGTGAGATCGGCGACCTGCCGCGCGGTCGCGGCGTCCTCGGCGAGCTGATCAACGATCCCGCGGCGCTCCGGCTCGCGCGGGTGGGCCAGCACGCGCGCTCGTGGGGCTTCCCGGCCGGGCATCCGCCGATGGACACCTTTCTCGGCGTCCCGATCCTCGTCGGCGGAAAGCCGTACGGCAACCTCTATCTGACCGAGAAGGCCGGCGGCGCCGAGTTCACCGACGCGGACGAGGAGGCGGTCGCGCTCCTCGCCGAGTTCGCCGGGGTCGCCATCGACCACGCGGGCCGCTTCACCGGTGCCCGTGAGCGCCAGGACGAGCTCGAGCGGACCGTCGCCGCGCTCGAGGCGACGACGCAGATCACGCTCGCCGTCGGCGGCCAGACCGACCTCGACTCCATCCTCGAGCTCGTCGCCAAGCGCGGACGGGCGCTCGTGTCCGCGCGCACGCTCCTGATCGAGCTCGAGCACGGCGACGACCAGGTCGTCGCCACCGGCGCCGGCGAGTTCCCCGACGGGCTGGTCGGCATGCGCGTCCCGCTGAAGGAGACGGTGGCGAGCGCGGCGCTGCGCACGCGGCGGACGCACCGGCTGGAGGAGGAGCTGAACCGCTCCCGCTTCGAGCAGCACGGTCTGGGCCAGCTCGGGGTCACTGCCGAGTGCGGGCTCGTCGTACCGCTCGTCTTCCGCAACCGCACCTACGGCGTCCTCGTCGCGCTCGACCGGCTCGAAGGGACCGGTTTCACCGCGGAGGACCAGCGGCTGCTGGAGGCCTTCGCAGCGAGCGCCGCCACCGCGGTCGCAACCGCGACCACGGCCGCGGCCGAGCAGCACCGGCAACGGCTCGCGGCCGCGGAGGACGAGCGCCGCCGGTGGGCGCGCGAGCTCCACGACGAGACGCTGCAGAACATGGCGGCTCTCCAGATCATGCTGTCGTCGGCACGACGGTCCGGTCAGCCGGACAAGCTCGAAGCGGCGGTCGGCGACGCGATCGCCCGGCTGCAGCAGGAGATCGGCACGCTGCGCTCGCTGATCACCGACCTGCGCCCGGCCGCGCTCGACGAGTTCGGCACGCTCGGCGCGGTGGAGGCCCTCATCGAGCGGGTCGCCCGCAACGGGCTCGAGGTCGACCTCAGCGCCGACCTGGCGCACGACCAGGGCCGCCGGTCGACCCGGCACACCGCCGAGCTCGAGGCGGCGATCTACCGCACGGTCCAGGAGGCGCTGACGAACGCGACGAAGCACGGTCACGCGAAGCGCGCGGTCGTCGAGATCCTCGAGGACGACGCGACCGTCCACGTGACGGTCCGCGACGACGGCGCCGGCTTCGATCCGTCCGAGCGGACGGACGGCTTCGGCCTGCTCGGCATGCGCGAGCGGGTGCAGCTGCTCGAGGGCACGCTCGAGATCGAGTCCACTCCCGGCGACGGGACGACGGTGAGCGCGACCTTCCCGGTTCAGCGGCGCGGCGAAAGCCCGGGGGCCGAGGTGCGCGACATCAGGTCGGCGTCCGGCTGACGTGGACGAGCTGCTCGCCTACCGCGACCGCTTCCCGATCCTCGCCGACTGCACGTACCTGATCAACCACTCGCTCGCGGCCATGCCCGCGGCGGTGGAGGACCGGCTGCTGGAGTACGCGCGCATGTGGCGCGAGCGCGGCATCCGCGCCTGGGGCGAGGGCTGGTGGGACATGTCCGTCACCGTCGGCGACCAGATCGGACGGATTCTCGGCGCGCCCACGGGCACCGTCGTCATGCACCAGAACGTGACGGTCGCGGAGATGGTCGTGCTCTCGTGCTTCCGGAATCCGGGCACGCGCAACCGCGTCGTCTACGAGGAGGCGAACTTCCCGTCGGTGCGCTACCTCTACCAGGCGCAGCCGGAGCTCGAGGTGGTCGCCGTCGAGGACGACCGCGCCATCGTCGAGGCGATCGACGAGCGCACTCTCCTCGTCCCGATCAGCCACGTCCTGTTCAAGAACGCCGAGATCCAGGATGTCGAGCCGATCGTCGCGCGCGCTCACGAGGCGGGCGCGGTCGTCGTGCTCGACTGCTACCAGTCCGCCGGTGTCGTCCCCTTCGACCTGACCGCGCTCGACGTCGACTTCGCCGTCGGCGGCAGCGTCAAGTGGCTCTGCGGCGGACCGGGCGCCGGCTGGTTGTACGTGCGGCCGGATCTCGCCGAGCGGCTCCAGCCGACGTTCGTCGGCTGGCAGGGCCACGCGCGGCCGTTCGCGTTCGAGCCCGAGCTCGAGTACGCGCCGGACGCGCGGCGGTTCCTCACGGGCACGCCGAACGTCCCGGCGCTCTACGCCGCCACCGCCGGCTACGACGTGATCGAGGAGGTCGGCGTGCCGCGGATCCGGGAGCGCTCGCTGAAGCTCACCTCGCTGCTGATCGAGCTGCTGGACGAGCGCGGCATCGGCGTCGGAAGCCCGCGCGATCCCGAGCGGCGCGGCGGGACGGTGCTCGTGGACACGCCCGACCACGCCGCCGTCCACCGGGAGCTGGCAGAGCGCGGGATCATCTGCGACTTCCGCCCCGATGCGGGCGTCCGCCTCGGCCCGCACTTCTTCAACAGCGAGGACGAGCTCCGGCACACCGTCGAGCAGCTCGCCGACATCGTCGACAGCGGCGCTTTCGAGCGCCACGCCGGCGCCGCCGCGCGGTTCTAGACGCGGTTCACTCCCACGAGGGTGCAGGAATCCGCCGTTTGCGGCGACTCTGTCCTCAGTGCGCCGGTTCGCCGTCACCGCCGCGGTCGTCGTCCTCGCCGGGCTCGCACTGGCGGGCGGCGCCTCCGCGTCCCAGCTGATCGACCGCAACGCCTCCGCCGTTCAGATCTCGGTGAACGCGAAGGGCGAGATGCTGCTGACGTACCACAAGGGCGCCGCCGTGAAGCACGTACTCGTCTGGGGCGCCGTGAACGCGCTGCCCCCGGCGGAGGGAACGCGCCAGGTGAAGTTCCGCCTCGACTACGCCGGCGGCTGGGGCAAGTACCGGACGCTGTACTGGAAGACCTTCCGGGGCAGCTGCGGCGCGTACGACGGACCCGCGCTTCCCGACGTCGTCGCCGCGTGCAAGGCGCCGGACGGCTCGTACTGGGCGGCGCAGAGTTGGCCGCAGCCGCTGCCCGACCTCGGCTTCACGCCGTGGAACGACGCGCGCCGCGCCGACTGGCTCGAGGTCTCCCACTGGACCGGCCCGGTCGCGCAGATCGAGACCGGCATGGCCTGGGTCTACAACGGCCGCTTCCAGGATCTGTTCGGCCGCTACACGTATCGCGGCCAGCCGGTCTACGGCTTCGGCACGACGCGGTACGGCGCGCCGACGGACGGCTTCGGCGCGCTGATCTATCTCGACACGTACAACTCCGTGTACGGACCGGGCTGGCGAAGGGAGAACTCGTTCGTCTCGCACAATCCCACCGGAGCCTTCTGCTACGGCTTCTATCCCTTCGACCCGACCAAGGGCGGGTACGCGCATCCGGCCGACCAGACCGCGGTACGCGGCCCCGGGACGGGCGAGAAGTACCGGCTCTTCGCCGAGGGCCCGGGCGTGACGCCGGACGTCGCGGTGATCGTGCCGGGGCTGCATCCGTTCGACCCGCGAAGCGCGGAGGACGTCGCGCTCCAGCGGGAGGAGTCGGCCACGCTCCTTTCGTACGGCGACAAGAGCTGCCGCGCCGGGCTGTAGCGCTCGTCGCCCTCGTCGCCGCACTCGCGGCCGCTTCCGGCGCCGCCGCGGCACGTTTCGACAGCGGGCCGATCATCACCGCGACGACGGCCGTCGCGGGAATCGACGACGTCACCGGAGGCGGCTTCGAGCCGCCCGACCCGCAGGTGGCGGCCGGGCCGGGCTTCGTCGTCGAGATGGTCAACCTCGAGGGGCGGGTCTGGCGGACGGGCGTCGGAAAGCCGCAGCAGGTCTCGACGTTCACGCTCGCGTCGTTCTTCGACGCCGGTGACGACACGCTCACCGACCCGCGGATCCTGTTCGACGTCGCCAGCGGCCGCTGGTTCGCCTCGCTCTCCGACGAGGACACGAACAGCGTCTTCGTCGCCGTCTCGTCGACCGCCGATCCGACCGCGGGGTGGAGCGTCACCTCGTTCGCCGCAGGCGGATGCGCCGACCAGCCGCGGCTCGGCGTCGCAGACGGCGTCGTAGTCCTCGGCGCGGACATTTTCCGGAGCTGCGACGAGCGGTTCTCGCCCGTGCTCGGCTCGGAGCTCTGGGTGATCAACAAGGCGGACCTCCTGTCGGGCGCGGCGACGATCGAACGGACCGACTACGGCCCGGACCCGAACTACTCGAGCTTCGCGCCCGTACAGTCGCTCTCGTCCACCTCGACCGAGTACGTCGTCTCGGTCGACAACCCGCGATCGTCGGTCGTGCATCTCCTGGCCGTGACCGGCATCCCGCCCGCGCCGGTGCAGATCACGGAGGTCGCGACGCCCGGCATCCGCCAGCTCGTGTCGCCCCCGAACGCGCCGCAGCCGCCGGTGTCGAACGGCGGGCGCCGGATCTCGGTCGCGACGAACGACGACCGCATCCTTGATTCGGTCTGGGAGAACGGGAAGCTCTGGTTCGCGGGGAACGCCGCCTGCCTGCCTCCCGGCGACGTCCAGCTCCGCGCGTGTTCGCGTGTCGTCGAGCTCTCGACCGCGACCGGAACCGTCGACTGGGACACCGACCTCAGCCGCAACGGCGGCGGTGTCTTCTACCCGGCGCTGCGTCCCGACGCAGCCGGTGACCTCGTGGTCGTCTACGGCGAGTCGTCCGCGACCCTCGCGCCGCGCGTGGCGGCGGTCGCGCGGATGCCGGACGGGACGTTCACGCCGTCCGTCGTCGTCGCGCAGAGCGACGGCCCGCACACCGGCGACCGCTACGGCGACTACTTCGGCGCGGCGCGCGATCCCGTCGATCCCTCGGTGGTCTGGGTCGTCGGCGAGACCGCGACGGACGGCCGCAGCAGCAGAGGCTGGGGGACGGTGATCGGCTCCCTCGTCGTCACTCCGGCGGGCGGGACGCCGCCTGCCGCTGTCGTGCTACCGCCGCCCGCCGTCCTCGCGAGGCCGGCGGCCGGGAAGGCGGGAACGACGGTGCTCCTGCAGTACCTCGCGCTGGCGGCCGGGACCGGCGTGCGCCAGAACGTCACCGTCAACTCGGGAAAGCGCGTCGTCTTCACGAGCACGACGGCGGCGCGGACGATACGGATGGGCCAGGTGTACAGCGTCCCGTGGCGCCCTGCGAAGACGCTGCGCGGCGTCTTCCGCTTCTGCGTCCGCTCTCTCGCCGCCGACGGAACGCAGTCCGGGCAGAGCTGCGCGAACGTGACCTTGCGCCGCTAGTCGAGCAGCTCGAGCAGCCGCAGCGCATACGCCGGCGCGGTCGGCTCGTCCTCGTGGCGGAAGTAGACGTAGACCGGCTCCGTGAGCGGACGGATGCGGTCGGCCAGCTCGCGCAGCGCGTCGTCGTCGTACGGCGGCTCGCGCAGCCGCAGGAAGCGGAACGGCGCGGGACGGTCGAGGTCGTTGACGCGGACGGCGCCCGCCGCGGCGAGCCGTTCCTCGATCCCGTCCCACGACGGATGCTCCAGGTCGAACGCGACGCGCAGCGACGGATCGAGCGAGCCGAGCATCAGCTCGAGGACGCCGTCGTCGCGTGCGTTCTTCAGCGAGACTCGAACGGGGCCGAGCCGGTCGCCGAGCACGCGCACGCGCGATGCGAACTCGTCGAGCGAACGGAGGCGGTGCCCCGGCAGCTTCGGCGCGAACTCGAATCCGTCCGGCGCCTGCTCCGCCCAGCGGCGGAACTGCTCCTCCGCCGGGAGCCGGTACCCGGTCGTGTTCAACTCGACAGTGGCGAACCGCTGCGCGTAGAAGCCGAGGAACTCCTTCGGATCGAGCCCGGCCGGATAGAAGCCCGGCCGCCAGGTCGGATACGACCAGCCGGAGGTGCCGACGCGGACGTCAGCCATCGAGCTGCTCCAGGGCGCGGAGGAGGTGCGAGACATGGCCGGCGTCGTACGGCTCGCCGCGCGCCTTGCTTGTGAGTGAATAGAGCGCGTCGCCGACGATGCGGAGCCGCAGCAGCTGGTCGAACGGCTCGAGCTCACCGGGTCCGCCCGCGGCGACGTAGGCGGCGAGGAACGCGTCCGCCCGGACGGGATCGAGCGCGTCGCTCGCCTCGTCCTTGCAGACTTCCCACGTCGCGTTCGCGAGCTCCCAGGCGGGCCAGTCCACGCGAGCCTCCTCCCAGTCGACGAGCCCGATGATTCGGCCGTCGTGCACCCGGAGATTCCCGCGATAGATGTCGCCGTGGACGGCGCTGTATGCGAGCACGGGAGCCGCCGCGAGCCAGGCGCGAGCGCGCTCGAACGCCCGTGTGAGTACGGCCGGCTTGTCGACGATCCGCCAGTCCCACCATGCGTTGACCTCGAGATCGAGATCTGCAAACGACGGTCGCCCCGGCCGTGGTCGATGCCATGCTGCGCCGACCCAGTGCAGTCGCGCAAGCAACCGTGCGAGCTGCAACCGCTGGTCCTCGTCGTCACGATCCAGCGGTTCGCCGGCAACGAACGGCAGGACGGACACGACCACGCCGTCCGACCTCGAGAACGTCGACCCGTCGCGGGCGGTCAGCGGCGCGACGACCTCGGGGACGTCATGGCCGAGGAACGCCAGGAGCTCGTGCTCCCAGGCAACGCTCGCCGGGTCGGCCCGCTCGAGCCGAACAACGACGTCTCCGCAACGCAGAAGCGTGTTCTTGTAGCCGCCCGTGAGTGTCTCAGGGGCGCCCAGCGGCGCGAGCCCCCAGCGCTCCGCGATACCGTCCGGGTCCGGGAGTACGGTGCCGGGTCCTTTGGCCACGATGCGAAGCGTGACAGTTCCTGTCGAGATCTTCACGGACGAGGAGCGGGCGCGGCTCGCGCCGCACTTCACCAACCTCGACCGTCCCGTCTTCGGGCTCGTCAACCTGCCGGAGACGGTCAAGGGCGCGATGTTCGCCCGCTATTCACGCTACGCCGGGACGCTGCGCCGGATGTTCCTCGACGAGTTCGCCGATTCCGTGCCGGAGGTGCCTGCGATCGAAGGCGCCGAGGGCGAGCGCGCCGCGCAGCTGTACGAGCGGATCTTCATCGGCTACGGCGACGACTCGGTTGCGCAGCTCGGCGGCGCGCATCTCGCGTGCGAGTGGACGTCGAACCTCCTGACGAAGCTCCTGCAGCGGCCGCGGCTCGCCGCGTATCTCGAGCAGTCGACCCGCTACATCGCGTACGACGACGTGCTCGACGGCTACGGCTACCGGTATCACCGCGACGCGCGCTTCGGCCCTGCGTACGAGACGGCGATGGACGATCTGTTCCGGACGTACACGCGGCTGCTCGACGGCGTCTCGGAGTGGGCGGCCGAGCGGTTCCCGGCCGGCCCGGACGAGTCGCCGGCCGCGCACCGGCGCGCCGTCCGCGCGAAGGCGCTGGACCTCGTGCGCGGGCTGCTCCCGGCCGCGTCGCTCTCCCACGTCGGCATCTACGCCAGCGGCCAGACGTACGAGCAGCTCGTGCTGCACCTGCTCGCGCACCCGCTCGCGGAGGCGCGCGCGTACGGCGCGATGATGCTCGAGGAGCTCCAGCACATCATCCCGAGCTTCGTCGCGCGTGTGCCGCGCGAGGACCGCGGCGGCCGCTGGGTCGAGTACCTGCAGGCTCGCGGCGCCGCTGCGGCGGCGGCGGCCGTGGGGCTCGGGCTCGGGGAGGAGACGGAGGCGCACGCGGCCCCGTCGGTGCGGCTGCTCCGCGCCCACGGCAGCGAGCAGGAGCTGCTCGCTGCGCTGCTGTACGAGGCTTCGGCGGTGGGGGAGGCGGAGGCGCTGCGGGCGGTCGAGGCATTGCCGGCCGAGCGGCAGGCTGCGCTGCTCCGGGAGCTCGTCGGCACGCGCGAGAACCGCCGGCACCGGCCCGGCCGCGGCTTCGAGACGCTCGGCTACCGGTTCGAGATCGTCTCCGACTACGGCGCGTTCCGCGATCTCCAGCGGCACCGGCTGCTCACCTGCCAGTGGCAGCGGCTGTCGCCGGCGCTCGGCGCCGACGTGCCGCACGAGGTCGCCGCCGCCGGCCTCGGCTCCGAGTACGAGCGCGCGCTCGAGGTCTCGCGCGTCGAGTACGAGCGGCTGCGCGGCGAGGGGCTCGCCGAGGAGGCGCCGTACGCGCTGTGCCTCGCGTATCGCATCCGGTACGTGCTCGAGCTGGACGCGCGCGAGGCTCTGCACCTGATCGAGCTTCGCTCCGGCCGCGAGGGCCATCCGTCCTACCGCGCGGTCGCGCACGAGATGCGCCGGCAGATCGCCGCCGTGCATCCCAACGTCGCCGCGGCGATGAGCTTCGTCGACGACTCGACCGAGGAACGCCTCGAGCGGCTCCTCAGCGAGATGCGGAACGAGTCGCGCGGCTAGGCGCTACGCGCTCTTCGCCGGCACGAGCACGGCCGGACCCGGCTCCGCGTGTCCCGGCAGCTGCTTCATGACCCACCACGTGTCGCCCTTCTCGAGCTCGTACGGCGCGTTGAGGCGAACGGTGGTGCCGTGCTCCGAGCCGGCGACGACGAACGTCCCGCACGGCGCCCAGGGCTTCCCATCGCGGACGAGATAGACGATGTAGTACGCGTGATCCGGCAGCTTCGGGAGACCGGTGACGGCGAGATCCATCGGCCAGTTCCCGGCCGCGTCGGCGTGGTTGATCCGGAGCGACGCGAGCGCGTTCGGCGCGGCCGCCGTCCCCGTCAGCTGCAACGTCTTCGCCGCTGCATCGCCGCCGACCCGGCTGTTGCCGGTGATGTAGCCGCCGAGGAAGACGACGGCGATCGCGATTGCCGCGGCGAGAAGGAGGCCGACGCGGCTGCGCACGTGATGCTCGCGCTTCTGCGTTGCGAGCGTCATCGCCAGCGTCGGCCCGGACTCGATCTCGGGCGAGAGCTCGGGCGGCGGGCCCGCCTGGAGCAGCAGCTCGTGCACGTGCAGCAGCCGCTCGCGCTCCTCGGCCGGCAGATCCCGGCCGACCAGCTCGTCGAAGTTCGGTCCCACGGTCATTGCAGCTCTCCCTCCAGCAGCCCGGCCAGCCGCGTCAAAGCGCTTCTTGTGCGCGTCTTCACCGTGCCGAGCGGGATGGCCAGGAAGCTCGCCACCTCGCTCTGGGACAACCCGCTCCAGTACGCAAGCTCCAGCACCTCGCGCTCGCGCGTCGGCAGCTCCTCCAGCGCGCGGTGCACGCGCCACGAGACGTAGGCCACCTCGGCACGCTCAGCCGGCCCCGGCTCCGCGGAGGCCGTCTCGGGCAGCTCGCCCGGCGGCTCGCTCTTCGCGCGCATGCGGTCGACGATCGCGTTGCGTGCGACCGCGTACAGCCACGGCGCCGCGGGGCCCCGTTCGGGCTTGTAGCTCCCGGCCGAGCGCCAGACCGCGGAGAACGTCTCCTGCACCGCGTCCTCCGCCCGCTGGCGGTCGCGGAGGCGGCGCAGCGCGATGCCGAACACCGACCGGACGTACCGGTGGTAGAGCTGCTCGAACGCCTCGCGGTCGCGGGCGGCGACGCGCACGAGCAGCTCCGAGTCGGTCTCCTCGGTCTGGGCGAGAGGTACCGGGTCCTCGACGGACGGAACCGGTCGCAGATGCGCGGGTGGACTGAGCGCGAGTTCCATGTCTCCATCGTCTCTACGCATCTGCGTTCCCCCTGGATTTCCGGCCGCAGGCTAGCTCGTCTGTGCCTCCGCAAAACGGCGCTCGACCTCGGGCCAGTTGACGACGTTCCACCAGGCCTCGAGATAGGCGGGCCGCTTGTTCTGGTACTTGAGGTAGTACGCGTGCTCCCACACGTCTATTCCCAGCAGAGGCACGTGGGACTGCATCCACGGCGAGTCCTGGTTCGGCGTCGAGTACGTGGACAGCCCGGTGCCGTCCCAGACGAGCCACGTCCAGCCGCTGCCGAAGCGCTTGACGCCGCCGTCGTTCAGCGCCGCCTTCAGCTGGTCGAAGCCGCCGAAGACCGCGTCGACTGCATCGCCCAGCGCGCCGCCGGGAGCGCCGCCGCCGTCGGGGCTCATGATCTGCCAGAACAGCGAATGGTTCGCGTGGCCGCCGCCGTTGTTGCGGACGGCGGTGCGCTTTTCCTCCGGGATGATCTCGATGTCTCCGAGGATCTGCTCGACGGATTTGTCGGCCCACTCGGTGCCGTCGAGCGCGGCGTTCGCGTTGTCGACGTACGCCTTGTGATGGAGGTCGTGGTGGATGCGCATCGTCTCCGCGTCGATGTGCGGCTCGAGTGCGTCGTACGGGTACGGCAGGTTCGGCAATTCGAAGGGCATGTTCAGCTCCTTTGGCGGCTCACTGGCTTCCGGTGTGAGGATATGCTCCGGCCGCCCGACCAGGTCGAATTGAGGAGAGAGATGGCGACGCTTGCGTTCAACTTCGAGGAGATCGCGCCGCGGGAGCTCCGTCCCGAGGTGTACGAGCTGCACGGCATCTCGCGCGTCGCTGTCGAGGCCCATTACAAGCTGTACCAGGGCTACGTGGCCAAGCGGAACGAGATCCTCGGGAAGCTCGCCGGCGTCGACCTCGCATCCGCGAACCAGACCTACTCGGAGATCCGCGCCCTCAAGGTCGAGCTCACGTTCGCGATCGGCGGGATCAAGAACCACGAGCTCTACTTCGGGCATCTCGGCGGCGGCGGGGGCGATCCCACGGGCGCGTTCGCCGCGCTGGTCAAGCGCGACTTCGGCTCCGTCGACGCCTGGCGCGCCGACCTGAAGGCGACCGGCATGGCCGGCCGCGGCTGGGCGTGGACGGCGTACGACTGGGACGAGCGCCACCTGTTCAACTACATCGGCGACGCCCAGAACACGTTCCCCGTCTGGAATGCGACGCCGCTCGTGGCGCTCGACGTCTACGAGCACGCGTATTTCCTCGACTACCAGACCGATCGCGCGTCGTACATCGACGCGTTCTTCGACAACCTCGACTGGGACGTCGTGAACGGCTGGGTCGAGCACTATGCGATCTCCTAGGCCGTAGGCATTCTTTAGGCGAGAGTCGTGACCGCCACCGTCCTGCTCATCGCGGTCGGCTACGTCGTGGGGTCGATGCCCTGGGGCGTCTGGCTCGTGCGCGCCTTCCGCCACGAGGACATCCGCAAGCAGGGCAGCGGGAACATCGGCGCGTCGAACGTCTGGCGGACGTACGGCTGGAAGCTCGGCCTGCCGGTGCTCCTTCTCGACGTCGCGAAGGGATTCGTGCCTGCGTTCGTCGCGGCGCACACCGTCGGCTATCTCGCGGCGGCGCTCGCCGGAGGCGCCGCCATGCTCGGCCACTACCGGCCGCTGTTCCTCGGCTTCCAGAAGGGCGGGAAGATGGTGGCCACCGCCGGCGGCGCGTTCATGGGCATGGCGCCGCTCGCCGCTCTCGTCGGGCTCGCCGTGTGGATCATCGTCTTCGTCGTCACGCGCTACCCGTCCGTCGCGTCGATGGTGACGGCGGTGTCGCTCGTCGCGTGGTCGTGGCTGTTCGGCTACCCGTGGCCGGTGACGACGTTCGCCGCGCTCACCGCCGTCGGCGTGATTCTGCTCCACCGCGCGAACATCGGACGGCTCGTGCGCGGCGAGGAGCACCGCTCGACGCTGTGGCGGCGTTGGTGGCGCAAGCGCGGCCCGGCTAGCGGCGCAGCCAGTCTCTGAGCTCGGTGTGGCGCTGCGGCCCGTGGCCGCCGTTGCGCAGCTCGTCGCGGAGCTCGCCGATCGTGCCGTAGCGCTCCGCCAGCACCTCGTGCGCGTGGATCGTCTCGAAGTTCACCTGGCGTGAGAGGACGAAGTCGCCGTCGTCGAGCGCCGGCAACTCGTCGAGGACGCTCTTCAACGCGACGCGCACGGAGTCCTCGACGAATCGCGGTTGGAGGTGCGCGTGCTCGACGACGAACAGCTCGTCCGGCCGCTTCAGCAGCTCGTAGATCGGCGAGCTCATCGAGCTCTCGACCAGCTCGACGAGCCGCTCGGCGTCGACGTGCTGCGAGGTGCCGACGAACAGCGTGCCCTGGCCGCGCTGGTTGTGCGTCGCGATCGGGACGAGCTCGAGGATCCGGTCGACGTCGTCCGCCTCGAAGCCGGCGTCGAGCAGCCGCTCGGACGCTCGGCCGCGGACGAGCCCCTGGGCGCACGGGCACGCATTGATGCCGACCGCCTCGACGCCGACGATGCGTCGCACGCGCTCGCGCGACGCGGCGGCGATCCCGATCAGCGACACCATCTCCTGCGTCGAGAGACGCGTCACCGGCGTCTGCCGCTGATACGGGTAGCGCGCGGTGATGCGCACCTCCGCGAGCAGCGCGTCCTGGCGCTCGACGATGTGGCGCGCGACGTGCTCGGCGAGGTCCTCGATGAGAAACGCGTCGTCCGCGACGACACCTTCGATCGCCTCCTCGAACAGCTCGGGGAAGCGCGACATGTGGACGCCCTTCTGCGACGGGTCGAGATCGACCGCGCAATCGATCGTCGCGAGGATCAGCTTCTCGCGCTTGCCCCGGCCGATGCGCACGGCCTTCTGGACACCGGTCACGCCGGCGCGCGAGAGACCGATCGGAATCTCCGGAATGGAGGCCTGGAGGTCGGCCGGCATCGGTCGGGTTCGCTGCGCCACAGCCATACTGTGCCACGCCGGTGGAGAACGACACCTCTTTCGCCCGTCTCGTCTCGCTCGCGTGCCACGACGTCCGGACGCCGCTGGCGACCGTTCACGGCTTCGTGAGGACGCTCGTACGCACCGCCGAGCTGGCGCCGCCGGCCGATCGCTATCTCGAGATGATCGAGGCGGCGTCCGCGCAGATCGCCGAGCTGCTCGACGAGCTGTCGCTCGCCGCGCGGGTCGAGAGCGGCCGTTACGAGCCGGCGCTGCGCGAAGCGGACACGCTGGAGCTGGCCCGCGCGGCCGCGGAGCGGCTCGGCCCGGAACGGGTCCACGTCTCCGGCGAGGGCGCCGTCGTGCAGACGGATCTCGGCGCCGTCGACCGCGGCGTGTCCGCGCTCGTGCAGGCGTCGCTCCGCCACGGCGGCCTCGCCGAGGTCGACGTGCGCGTCCGCGGCACCGCCATCGAGGTGTCGCCGATCACCGATTCGTCCGCCCCGGTCGTGCTGGGCAGGGACCTCCGCGATCTCGGCGCCGCCGTCGCCGTGCGGCTCATCGAGACGCTCGGCGGCACCGTCGCCGTCGAGGGCGGGACGCTGACGATCACGCTCGCGGGGTAGCTAGCCGGCGGCCTCGGCCTTGCGCAGCCCGCGGACGGCCCAGATGGAGAACAGGACGCCGAGCGCGGCCGCAGCGGCGAAGGCGGTGAAGACCTCGGTCGGCGTGGCCGCGACGAATCCGCGTCCGGCTTCGAGCACACGCGTCATCGGGTTCACGGTCGCGACGTCGTGGATCCACCCCTGCAACAGCGCGAGCGGCACGTAGACCGGGGCGAAGAAGAGCACGAGGAACACCGGCATCTGCATGATCGGGCCGGCCTGCATCGTCCGCAGCCGCATCGCGACGCCGGCGGCCCACGCCGTCGCCGCGAAGTTGATCATGATCGCCAGCGCGTAGAGCCCGAACAGATCGACACCGCTCCCGCCGACCTGCATCCGCACGGCGAAGGCAACCGCCGTGAGGACCGAGACGGTGACGAGCCAGCGTCCGAGGGCCGCGCCGGCGTAGCCGAGGACGATCCCGCTGCGGTTCGGCGCCGCGAGCAGCAGCCGCCGGGCGAAGCCGCTCTCGAAGTCACGCGCGATCCCGAAGCCCGTGAAGACGCCTGCGAACGCCGCGGACTGGACGACGACGAACGCGAACTGAAACGCGGTGTAGCCCTCCGGGAAGGAGAAGCCGGGTGTGCGCGCGATCCCGGACAGGCCTCCCGCGAATGCGGTGAAGAAGAAGAGCGGGAAGACGACCGAAGGGATCAGCAGCGACTTGTTGTGCGTGAAGTTGTGCAGGCTCCGCCACGCGACGCCCTGTGCGACCGAGAGGCGGTTCACGAGCGCGCCAGCCTTCCGCTCAACGACGACGCGGCGAGCGCGATCGCGATCGCGGCGACGGCGGCCGCGATGCCGAAGCCGAGCGCGAGCGCCTCTCCGTCCCAGCCGATCACGATCAGGCTGCGGACGCCTTCGATCAGATAGGAGACGGGGTTCACCGTCGCAACGTCCCGGAACCAGCCGTGGGTCATCAGGTTCCGCGGTATCGCCATCGACGAGATGAACAGGAAGACGAAGAACGCGGGGAACAGGCCTTGCACGGCCTCGCCCGAGCCGGTCCGGAGCGCGGCGTAGAGGCCGAGGGCGCCGAAGGCGAGCACGACGAGGATGAAGAACGCGAGCAGCACGAGCACGCCCAGCGGACCGGACGCGAAGCGAACGCCGATCGCCAGGCCGACCGCGACATACACGATCGCCTGCAGCAGGCCGAGCGTGATCGTGCCCCCGAGCTGGCCGATCAGCAGCACGACTCCGCGCATCGGCGTCAGCGACAGCCGGCTCAGGAATCCGGTCTGGATGTCGCGCGCGAAATCGGTTCCCGTGTTCATCGTCGCGAACAGCGCGCCCTGGATGAACGGCACGGCGAGGATGAAGGCGACGATCGAGTTGGTCGGGAACCCGGGGATCCGCGTCTCGGCACGGAGACCGGCCGAGTTGACCGCCAGCAGCATGAGCGGAAAGACGATGGGCGCGATGATGTTCGCGGGCTGCCGCATGGTGCGTACGACCGAGCGGCGCGCGAGCAGGTAGGCCTGGTCGGCGGTCGTCAGCATCACGCGGGCTCCATCGCGAGCCCGCCGAGCGGCTGTTCCTCTCCGTCGTCGTCGGCGCCCTCGAGCGAGCGCCCTGTCTTGGCGAGGAAGACGTCGTCGAGCGAAGCCTGGTGCAGCTGGAGCTGTGCGATCGCGAGGTGCTCGCCGTCGAGGGCGCGCACGATCTCGGCGAGATCGGCCTGGCCCGTGTGCAGCCGGACGGCGATCCCGCGTACGGACGCGACGGGCTCGCCGAAGCGGGCGAGAATCGCCGTGGCGCGGTCGCCCTCCGCCGGGTCCGCCGGAACGACCTCGACCGTCGGCCGGCCGATCTCCGCCTTGAGCGCATTCGGCGTGCCCTCGGCGACGATCCGCCCGTGGTCGATGATCCCGACGCGGTCGGCGAGCACGTCGGCCTCCTCGAGGTACTGCGTCGTCAGGAAGACGGTCACGCCCTCGTCTTTGGCGAGGCGCCGGACCTCCTCCCACAGAGCGGTTCGGCTCTGGATGTCCAGCCCGGTCGTCGGCTCGTCGAGGAAGAGGATGCGCGGCCGATGGACGAGCGCCAGCGCGAGATCGAGCCGGCGCTTCATCCCGCCGGAGTAGCCGCGGACTCGTCGGTCTGCCGCGTCGACGAGACCGACCCGCTCCAGCAGCTCGGCGGCGCGCGTGTTGCGCTCGTTGCGCGGCAGCGCCTGAAGGCTCGCCTGCAGCCGCAAGTGCTCGCGGCCGGTGAGCAGCGGATCGAGCGCCGCCTCCTGCAGCGCGGCGCCGATCGTCTTCCGCACCTCCGGCCCGTGCTTGACGACGTCGAAGCCGCCGACGCGCGCGATCCCCGATGTGGGCGGCAGCAGCGTCGCCAGCATCAGCACGGTCGTCGACTTGCCGGCTCCGTTCGGGCCGAGGAAGCCGTAGATCTCGCCCGGGTCGACCGCGAGGTCGATGCCGTCGACCGCGCGCGGGCCCTTCTTGAACTCCCGGACGAGGCTCTCCGCCTCGATGGCGAGCTGACCGCTCATGGCGAGCGAGTCTACCGAAATAGTTGACCGTGGCAAGTATGAAGGCCATCAAGTATCATTGCGTGTATGGCTGTGAAGACCGCTGCGGCGACGACGGTGGCCCGTGAGGCGCAGCAGCTCTTCTTCCAGATCGGGATGGTGCAGCGCACCCGGATGGGCGCCGCGCTCGCCGAGCTCGGGCTGACGTTCGCGCAGGCGCACGCGCTTCGCCTGCTCGACCCCGATCGGCCGTCGCCGATGAATGAGCTCGCGGAGCTGCTGGTCTGCGACGCGTCGAACGTCACCGGCATCGCCGACCGGCTCGAGGCTCGCGGTCTCGTCGAACGCCGCAGCGTCGGCGCCGACCGCCGCGTCAAGACGCTCGCCCTCACTCCGGCAGGCGTCGAGCTTCGGGCGCGCGTGGCCGACCTGATGAGCGAGCCGCCCGCCGCGATCGCGGCGCTGTCCGCCGAGGACCAGCGCACCCTGCGCGACATCCTTCGCCGCGCCGCGGAGCACCTCCCGCCGGCGGACTAGCCGGTCGCGCGAACGGGCTCGGCGATCTCGTGGCAGGCGCGGCAGCGCGCCTCGTACGAGTCGAGAGCGCCGACGACGATCGTCGCCCCGTCCGCGGGAGCCGGACTGCCGTCCACGAGCCGCTGCGTCATCGTCGCCGGCCCGCCGCACCGGTGGCAGACGGCCTGGAGCTTGTCGACGAGCTCGGCGCGGCAGAGCAGCTCGGGCATCGCGCCGAACGGCAGGCCGCGGAAGTCCTGGTCGAGCCCGGCCGCGACGACGCGGAAGCCGCGCTCGACGAGCGCGTCGACGACGAGGACGATCTCCGCCGGAAAGAACTGCACCTCGTCGATGCCGACGGCGTCGTATCCGTCCGCGAGCCCGGGCATCTCCTCCGGCCGCGACACGGCGACGGCGCGCATCTTCGCGCCCGCGTGGCTGACGACGTGGCCGATGTCGAAGCGGTCGTCGATCTGCGGCTTGAGGATCAGCGCGCGCTGGCCGGCGATCTCGGCGCGCCGCAGCCGCCGGATCAGCTCCTCGCTCTTGCCGCTGAACATCGGCCCGCAGACGACCTCGAGCCAGCCGCCGCGCTCTGGGAACAACCGGATCACGCTGCGACTCTACGAACTGCGGCGGACGGCTCTATTTCCCATGGTCGAACTGCCACTTGGCGAGGATGCGGAGGCTGACGATGCCGAGGCTGCGCCCGTCCTTGACCACCGGCAGGTGCCGGAAGTTGTTCTCGAACATGATCTTCGCCGCGGCCTCGATCGACGTCTCCGGCTCGATCGTCAGCGGGTCGGGAGTCATCCACTGCCGTACCCGTGCCTCGGCGGCGCGGGCGCGCTGCGCGACGGCGCGCAGGAGGTCGCGCTCGGTGATGATCCCGACGATCCGGACGAAGTCCTCGACGACGACCACTGCGCCGACCTTGGCCGCGTTCATCTTCTCGGCCGCCTCGCCGATCGAGCTCGTCGGCTCGACGGTGAGCACGTCCTTCACCATCACGTCTGCGACCGTTGCCATCGCGCCCGAGGATATAGCTACCGGAGCAGCCGGGACATCCGCCGGTCCTTGAGGACGCGGCCGCCGGTCTGGCATTCGGGGCAGTAGTAGATCGTGTGCTCCTCGAAGTCGATCTGAGCGATCGGCGTGCGGCAGACATGGCACGGCTGCCCGAGCCTGCCGTGGACGCGGTAGGTGTGCTCGTTGTCCGCGCCGCGCTCGCGCAGCTCGAGGCCCCGCGCCAGCTCCTCGTTCATCGCCGCGGCGAGCCGCGCGACCTCGTCGTCGGAGAGGTCGGTGGACAGCGCGTACGGCGAGAGCTTCGCCGTGTGCAGGATCTCGTTCGCCCACGCGCGGCCGATCCCGGCGATCGCGCGCTGGTCGCGCAGCAGCGGATGCAGCCGGTGAGACTCGCGGCGAAGGATCTCGCCCA
>Ga0265338_10002976_pt1 | contig 24563 bp, 22 predicted proteins | sample 42126metaG_FD_193579 | JGI IMG/M metagenome (GOLD analysis project Ga0265338, IMG submission 193579) | Rhizosphere microbial communities from Carex aquatilis grown in University of Washington, Seatle, WA, United States - 4-21-26 metaG | ecosystem: Host-associated > Plants > Roots > Rhizosphere... | reverse complement strand
GAACTTTTCGACCCCCGCGCCGTATTATCTCTTTCTCCAGTGCTCGATTACGATCAATAAAACTCGCAGCACTCGGCTTAGCCAAACCCCGAACGCCTACATTAATAACGAGGTCAGTATTAAGCGCAGTACACGAAAATATATCACGACGCGCCGGCCGAAGTGGACACAGCCATAGTGGATAGATTGCAAGCGCTGAATCAATATAATCAAGAAAGGGAAGCGTTTGATTCTCAGGCAGACAGATGTCCTGGGTCATACATACATAGGAGTAGCCTGAACCATGCAACAGCTTATACAGCGTTCGCGTTTTATATAAACCAGATAACGATACTCGGGTGAGGCGATTAAACGGGATACGCGTAAAACCAAGTTTAGCAACCCAGAACCCACCTCGATCGTATCGGAAAAGATAATCTCTAATGGGGATAGTCTCCTCGTAGAATTCATGCGCACGGCTCACTTTCTCGGCATGCACCGAGAACCACTCATCGTAAAATCTACTAAAGCGCTCCCTATGCAGCTCTGCTGTATCCGCATAATCACCAGTCATAACAACGCCATGCTGTGGCGAAAATATAATTCCGTCGACAAAGTCGGGATCATTCCTTACTTCCTCCTGAATGCGCTGAACCGCTTCTGCATGACTATTCGTCCGATAGTACCGTAGGTGCACGTACGATTTAGCGGGAACAAGCTTAATCTTCAGTAGCGTCATAACCCCTAAAGAACCGAATGTACAAGAAGTGCCCCAAAACAGATCCGGATGCAACTTGGGTGATGTAGCTATCGTAGAACCATCACCGAGGACAAATTCATATTCCATGCACGTGTCATGAAACGTGCCATGCTTAAATGAGCTACTTTCTCCTGAGCCACCCTGCACGGCACCCCCAACGGTAATACCCGGAAATTCAGGCACCATTGGTGGGATGAGCCCAAAACGCAAAGTGGCATCAACAAGCTTATCAAATGGAACATTTGGCTCGGCAAGTACATAACGGCCATCGACATCTATCTTCACAATATGATTCAGCTTGCTTGCGTCGATGTAGGCGAAGCCGCTACTACTGAAATTACGAGTAGAGTTTGACCCACCGTGGTATATTTTTGCCAGAACTCCGCTGCGCCGACACGCCCGTACTGACCGTTGTACATCTTCAACTCGAGTTTTGTGATCATTGAGCGTATTCATCTATTGATGAATTCTATACCATCCTGCGCCCCATATTACATACGCAATCCGTCGAAGAGCAGCCCAAACCAGTTTTAGGTGGCTATCAGATCGGCAAATTTCTCGCGCAACTTTTTCAATTTCGGATTGATGATAATTTGACAGTAATCTGGTCGATTTCTTTCATAATCCTTATGATAGGCAGCGGCAGGGTAAAAGCTTTTAAACTTAACGACCTCGGTGACTACCTTGTTGTCCCAAATGGGCTGTATTTTTTCGAGTTGCTTTAAAATAGTTTCCCGCTCACTGTCATCACTATAGAAAATTATTGATCGATACTGCGAGCCAACATCATATCCTTGACGATTGAGCGTAGTGGGGTCATGCAAGGTCCAAAAAACATCCAAGATATCCGGAAGGGAAATAATTGTTGGGTCATACGTTAGCCGAACTACCTCAGCGTGGCCAGTCCTACCTGAATAGATTTGATCGTCGGTTGGATCTGGTACATCTCCGCCGCTATACCCTTCTTCCCCGCTAATGATACCTTTTACGAGTTTGTATGCGGCGTCAAAACACCAAAAGCACCCACCGCCGAGGACTACAATTCTATATTTCTGCACGTTATCCATTTGCGTCACTCCTATCAGATTACATAATTTCTAGCTATAGCAGCAACAGGAAGATAGAAAACTTTCCTCGTTAACTGTTTCAGAAATCCCCCACATCCTCTAGGGTTACGACGACGTGGCATTTCCAACATCGACAAGTCCGATACCTAATCACGATGAGTCTCTCCGCCACTTTTTTGATATAGTTGTCTCGTACGCATATTATGTTGAGTCGGCTGTAATGGGTGACGCAAGTTGTCGGGAGGCTGACGAAGAAAGGTATTGTCAGACAAATGAAAGAAGAGCAAATCATATTTGTCACGGAGGATGGCCAGCCAACCGGCGAGACCGGACCGAAGCTAGAAAGCCATACAGCACGCACGAAGCTACACCTCGCTTTCTCATGCTACATTTTTAACTCGACCACCAAACAGTTCCTGATAACTCAACGAGCACACGTAAAAAAGGTCTGGCCGGATGTCTGGACCAACAGTGTATGCGGACATCCGATGCCTGGAGAGCAGATCGAAGCAGCAATATATCGCCGCGCCGACTATGAGCTGGGCATCACATCCCTGAATGGGCTTACGTGCATACTGTCGAAATATATTTACCAGACGCCTCCTTACAACGGTATTATTGAACACGAATTCTGCCCGGTATATATTGCATTTACCGATCAGACGCCAGATCCAAATGACCAGGAAGTTGAAGCCTGCCGCTGGATATCATGGGATGAATATCGAGGGCTCCTTGAAGCAGACCAAGCGGGTGACTCCATGAGCTATTGGGCAAAGGATCAATTCTCTCATATCTCAACTAAGGTACTAACACTGCTCGCAAAATAGTTGTGCGGGCAGAGTACGAGCGCTACTTATACACTTTGCGCGCAATACTTGCCGCAAGTACCCCAAGCAGGAACCCAGTGCCAAAAATAAGTACACCGTGAAACTTATCGGTGCTCATAAGTTTTGATGATACCGTTAAAACAATGACCCACACGATAAAAACACCAAGAACATATTGAGTGTATGAAAACTTTTTAACCATGCCCCTTAGTATATATGAGCAGAGAACTGCCACAGCTTGTCTACGCACATAGCTTGACGGTTGTATTGCCAAGAATACGCCTATCTTTTGAAGATTCACCTAGGGTTCAAAGTATCACGTTTCAATGCTTAGTCACCTCCGGTTTACATCAGGAATCTTATCGTACCTGTGGTAATAAACCCGGCGCTGGTCGACCCTTGGCAATATCGTATACCGACACCTCATACATCAGAATCCGCAGCAACACGAAAAGCTTTAAGCTAATTTTCATACTATGCTGACATAATGATACTCATGATTCATAAGTATAGAGTCGAGACCATAGACGTACAGGATAACATTGCCATCATTACGGCAGTACCAAAGCGTACAGCGCTCCACTTTACCCCGGGACAATATGCGAGTGTTGGCTTCATGAACGGATGGCGGCCAAGCCCGATGCGCTGTTTTTCTATAATTGGCGAGCCGACAAGTAACCGTATCCAATTTGCAGTGAGAATATACGGCCATTTTACCAAAGCGCTCTCTCAGCTACAGGCTGGCGACGAACTGCTTGTACGCGGTGGCTTTGGATCATTTTATATAGATAAGACCGACAAGCGAGTTGTGATGCTCGCATCAGGCATAGGAATCACGCCATTCTTAAGCATGCTGCAGCAGCCCCCGAGCATCCCAATCACGCTCCTTTATAGCAACCGTTCGGCACAAAACATCCCATTCCACGACCGACTTTGCTCACTTGCTCGCAGCAATCACATGCTACGCATTGGCTTTTTTGCTAGTGAGGATATGAGCCTCAACAGTGACGTCATATCTGGAAGAATCTCAGAAGCCCATATCCGCAAGGTAACGACTGGTGAATATACGAACAGTACGTATTTCATTTGTGGCTCGAATAATTTTATGGACCAGACGACAAAACTGCTGTACGACGCAGGCGTAAGTTCGGATATGATCATACGCGAGTCGTTCACTCAGAAAACGAAGCACTCCAGCGATCCTCATGCATCTATCCGTCGCATGACATATGGCGCGAGCCTCGCAACGCTAGCAATCTTGGTCGTCGGCATCATGGCGCTCGACCTGAGCCGATCCGTACCAAAGCTTGTCAGCGCACAATCAAGCACCACAGCCGCAAAGACAAGCAGTATCACAACCAGCAGCAACTCCTCAACCGACAGCCCATCTCCGTCTTCGGGCACATCGAATAGCAGTCCGTCGACAGGAAGCTCGTCAACAACACCTGATACAACAAGTAGCACCTCATCAAATAATAACGCCACTTCAACGCAGTCACAGACAAACTATCAGCCGCCGATGAGCTCTGTGTCATAATGCCGCGATACCAACAGTCAAGACACGCACTCGGTTCTGACGCGCATATAACGATTGTTATCAATAAGGACGTCGACCCTGAGCCAACATTCGAACTGCTGTGGCGATATATTGATGCATTTGAGCAACGTTTTAGTCGCTTCAAGGAAGATAGCGAGCTCACCCTGTTCAATCGGAGAGCAGGTCATGCGCTAGTTGTAAGTGTCAAATTTCGTCAGCTACTTCTGACGGCTAAGGAAATGGCACTTCGAACAGACGGCGTCTATAATCCATTCATCTTGCCCGCTTTGCAACATGCCGGATATAAAGGATCCTGGCCGGATGCCTCAATTGCGCCTGGTACGCTGAACTATGAGCATCGCTCACTCGCAAGTAGTGAGGATATTGAGGTAAAGGGGAAGACTGCACATATTCCAAAAAATACTGCATTAGATTTTGGCGGCATCGGCAAAGGATATCTGCTCGACCAGCTATCAGAGCTCCTTCAGAAAAAAGGCATTGGTAACTATTGGGTTTCGCTGGGAGGAGATATCATATGTGACGGGGCTGATGGGGATGGTGAACCTTGGAGAATAGCGATCCAAGATGCCAGAGATACGGGTAAAGCGATTGCCTCTGTCGTCACCAAAGGCGCCCACCTCGCCATTGCTACATCGGGAATTACAAAGCGTAAAGGGGAGGGGTGGCATCACATTATTGATCCACGTACGAATGAGCCCGCCAAGACCGATATACTCACAGCTACCGTTTGCACACAATCCGCCACCAACGCGGACATATTCGCAAAATGCCTCGTGATATGTGGCAGCCGTGGCACAGCAACGTTCGGCAAACTCCATGATATTTCAGATATGTTACTACAATATGATGATATACACAGTGACGTAACGCTACAGATGGGAACCGTATGGTCGAGTTAATACAATCGAGCATCGTACATCTCGCCACAACTGATGTATCTGCGGCTTCGACAAGAATTAAGGAGTCGTGGACATGGTACCTTATTCGAGCCGCAGGCTTCACTGCTGCAGGCCTCCTGATTCTCTTGATGCTTTCAGGCATCGGCCAAGTAACAGGATTGACCTATCGCTTTATAGAGCCCCTCAAAGCGTGGGTAATCCATAAAGCACTCGCCATCGCATTATGTATCGCGATCGCGATACATGTTTTATTCCTACTCGTTGATGCCTACTTGCCATTCACACTGACACAGGTTCTTGTCCCATTCGTATCACGTTACAGTAACGGCTCGTCATTATTCTCATTTAAGCTCGGCTTCATTGCAGTTGCGCTAGGGGTATTCGCGATGTATGGGGTCGCACTTGTCGTTGCGACGTCACTCGGTTGGATTGACTCAAAGAAGCGGCTGTGGCGAAAAACGCACTATGTCAGCTATTTCATTATTATTGCCGTATTCATACACGCGCTTGGAACAGGCTCTGATCTAAAATACGGGCTATTCCGTGAAGCATGGATTGCCGTATCGCTGATCCTCGTTGTTGCGGTAGCCTCACGACTATGGCGCGCTCGCGTGGTCAAGCGTATCGACAATCATGCTATAGACTCATCGAGCGTAGCAGAGCCGAGCACCCCGTATAGTAAGCCGTTATCGCCGAAGTCATAGCACGATGTAGTCATGTTCAACACATGTAAAAATTCAACGTGACTCATCATATTGTTTTCGGTTATACTTAACTCGACATGGCAAGACTGGGAGTCCCACATATCGTTGTAAGTATTCCGCGCCTTATTACGTTATTCGTTATAGCGGGAGCGGTACTTGGTAGCACACAGCTGACAGGACATGCACTACGGAGCCAACCAATTCATACGCAGGCGGTATCTCTAAAGAACACCGTTCCTTATACCACCGCTCCACAGACCACCGCCCAAGTAGCGCCTACGCAAACGCCAAAAAGTACAGCAATAATACCCCAGCAAGCGGCCGTCGTACCGGTAACACAAACAACTACGGCTGCCCCTGTCGTTACACCAACACCAGCAGCAAGTGTTAACGACCTGTCTCCGGTAGGCTCAGCACCGAACGCCTCTAACACCCCAGGAACAGGTTCGTCGGATTCTTCGTCGGGACAAAGCACAACGAGCGGCTCGTCTACGACTCCCGCAACAACAAGTTACACATCCCAAAACTGGTCTGGCTATATGATGAATTCTGGAAAGTACACTGCAGTCACTGGATCATGGACTGTTCCAAAAGTATCAGGCACGAATGGCGAAACTACTGCCGATGCCACCTGGATAGGGATCGGTGGGGTGACCACAAAGGATCTCCTCCAAGTCGGCACCCAGAATACCATCTCACCGTCTGGTGCAGTAACCTCATCAGCATTTTATGAACTTCTGCCCCATGGATCACGAACGATTGCAAGTGTACCCATATCTGCCGGCGATGTTATCACTGCGTCAGTTACTGAGATCACTGTAGGTCAATGGAAGATAACGATCGCAAACAAAACTACCGGACAATCATACACAGCGGCTGTCACCTATAGCTCTCAGCTATCTTCAGCTGAGTGGATCGAAGAAGAACCAAGTACAGCTGCCGGCCACCTCGTACCGCTTAATAGTTTCTCTCCTGTTATATTTTCTAACGCAACAGCCCAGAGCAATAACGTTCCTGTAAATCTATTAGGTGGAAACGCCGTGCCAATAACGCTCGTAACTTCAGGGAATGCGGTTGTTGCTGCTCCATCTGCACTCGCGAATGGTGATGAAGGCTTTACGGTTACCAAGCAATCATAAAACTCTAAGTACATTTTGCCAATAACTAGTAATGAGTATATAATTTGTACGTCCAATCGGACATTATCTATCTGATCCTCGGCCAAGGAGGGCTACAATAGTGGTAAAGAGGCTGATACGGCCGGGCTACGTCACCGTAAGGGGCTGGACGAACGGGGATGGGCCCACGCTCTACGTCTCGGTCAGCTACAAGCTCGATGACAGGAAGACCGTCGTCGACGCGATGACGTCGCTCATCAACAAACGGAAGTGGAACGTGACGGCGTCAATGACGCGCAAGTGCTACTTCGTGTTCACAACTCCGAACAAGGACAGGCGCAGCAACCTGACCCTCATTCGAGAGACATTGCGAACCGTCGGATTCGAGCCCAGCTGGAGGATACGTCTTTTGGCGTGCATCATCCCGGTGTCACGCAGGTACATCCATTCCTCACAAAAGGCGACCGAGCTGTCCAAGGCCGCCTAAGCCAACTCGCTGACACGCAAGAGCTAGCATACGCCGGGCTCGGGTACACCTGTTTGGGTGAACATCCCCACAAGTGTACCGGGCCCGGCAGCCTGCTTTGCGTACGAGCATCAGATAGGTAATTAGTTTTTTACGAATGTGTATTCGTACTGATGAGTCCGAAAGGACGAAAAAGCTAATTAAGCGTGCTCTCTTCTGAGCCTTCTGAAGGCACGAATGACGCCATGCTTTGCAATATATCTATTGCGAAACCCGAATGAGCCTCGGTTTGCATGTGTTACTTCTTTAGATTCGGAGGGCAATATAAGATACCGCACTGATGTGTTGGCGATTGGCGCGTATTTATGTTTATCATCACTAAAATCGTTTGTGTGCATAGTCCCTCCTTTTACTTCGTTACATAGCTTAGTATGGGTATACTCGTACGGTTAAGATGTGATATTCGTCAATATTTCGTTGTAATAACTACACTAGATCTTTACTTCTTGCCACCCCAAGAGCAAAAACACCTGGCACGAGAGGAAGCCAGTACGTAACGAGCCGAAAAATAACAACCGTTGCCACCGCACTCGAGTCTCTCGCCCCAAACCCAAGTAGCGCAGAATATAGGCCCGCCTCAGTACCCACAAGACCTCCAGGTGCTGGAGTAACGGTACCGACAAACATACCAATTGAAAATACAATAAAGATTTGGAGTAAACTGAGGCTCAGCCCAAGCGAACGTGATACACAGAAGAGGATTAGTGTATAGGAGAGCGTAAGCAGACCCGATAGCAGGCCTGCTGTGAGCACTCTCCCCAGGCGCTCCTTACGAAGACTCGCCAGTACATTACGCACTAGAAGCTTGAGGCGTGTACGAATTGCCGGTACGAGGAGTACAAGGATGATAACCACAACCATCAAGGACCCCATGTTCTTGACGCGCGAATGAGCAGTAAATAGTCCAATCATCCGAGGGTTGAAGGTGATCACCAAGCCCAAAAGCAGGACGTGCATGCCTACACCAATGACGTTATTGACTGAAGTGACTACCGTTGCATCAGCCGCAGTGTGGCGACGCCGAAAGAGGTACACTCCGTTGAGGCCAAGCCCACCAAGTCCTGCTGGTAGTAAGCGACCTACGAATGCCGCCGCCACTTCAACAAGTAATGTTTGAAAATACTTAAGAGGGTGTAATGCAAGTAATCCATACATCGCCGCAGCCAGACAGAATGTTAGGCCCATTAATGCTATTGAAAGTAAAACCCAACCGCTTTCCGCATGACGTATCAATGCGAAACTCGATGATACTACCGTCCAGCTATTATGCAAAATATACGCTGTAAGCAAGACTAGCAGTACCGTTGAAACTACGCGCCATGCGCGAGCACGTTTTCGGTCAAGTTTCTGTGTTTTCATAGTTGCTGGAAACAATTAGCAGTATACAACGAAGCGTCACTTCATTGAGCATAAACCCAGCTTGTGAACCGTATAATCTGGATCAAGTAAAAAGCTTTAGATAAGGAACCAACCAAATGAATCCAGTTTCGCGGGGAATCCGCAATGCGTTTCGCAACGGCGTACGTACCACGTCTATTGTCGTGATATTAGGCCTTAGTATCGGGCTAAGTCTCGTCATGCTCGTCGCCCAACGAGCTGTAGAGAACAAAATAGCTAGCGTTAAGAGTTCAATCGGAAATACTGTCACGATTGCCCCAGCTGGCTTTAGCGCCGGTAGCGAGGCAAACAACGCGCTCACGACCAGTGAGCTCGATAAAGTAAAGACTATTGCCCACGTCACAGGTCTGACCGAGACACTGACCGATCGACTGTCGACAACCGGCTCGACAACCGCGTCATTTGGCAGATTCGGCGGTGGCTCAAGCTCAACAAACGAGTCAACAACAAGCCTCACATCACCCATAACGCTTAATACAGGCAGTAATGGTTCGAGCAACCGATTCTTTATTAGCGGTGGTTTTGGCGGTGGGCTACCGACTAACTTTAGTTTGCCCGTGTCGTTTGTAGGCACAAACACTCCCACGCAAGTCAATGGTGAATCGATCACGTTAAAGAGTGGTAAGACTATTAACGGCAATGCGGCCGAGAACGATGCACTTATTAGTAGCCAGATGGCAAGCAAGAACAACCTATCCGTTGGCTCAACCTTTACCGCATATAACGCAACGCTTACTGTAACGGGGATATTTACAAGCAGTGTCCAGTCCACCCAGGGAACTGTTGTGTTATCACTCCCCGCACTACAGAGTCTAAGCAGCCAAAGTGGTGACGTAACAAGTGCCGTAGCAACCGTTGATTCACTTGATAACCTTAGCAATGCTACAAATGCCATCAAGAGCTCACTGGGAAGCAACGCTGATGTCGAAAGCGCGGAGCAGCAGGCTGATAGCACCGTTGCTCCGCTCAATAGCGTAAAGACCGTTGCCACGTATAGCCTTGTTGGCGCGATTGCTGCCGGCGCAGTGATAATACTACTCACCATGGTGATGGTCGTACGTGAACGTAAGAAGGAAATCGGCGTCGTCAAAGCAATCGGCGGTAGTAACTTGCGTATTATGGGTGAATTTATGATTGAGTCGCTCACGCTCGCCGTACTCGGCGCAATCGTCGGACTTATTATCGGGGTCGTTGGTGGCCAACCCGTCACAAAGATGCTAGTCAATAACAGCACAACGTCCACGACGACTGCACAAGCAGGCCCTGGGGGCGGGGGATTCGCAATGCGCGCCACGCCGATGGGAGGTAACGGTAACTTTGCGGGTCGCGTTGGAACAGGAATTCGACGTAATAGTGCCGTCAAGGGCCTCGACAATATTCATGCCCAAATCGGCTGGGACCTATTGCTTGATGGCTTCGGCGCAGCAGTACTTATCGCAGTAATTGGCAGTGCACTTGCCGCTGGTATGATCAGTAAAGTTCGACCGTCAACCATAATGAGGGCTGAGTAATGTTAGAAGTTAAGAATCTGACTAAGAAATTTAAAAGTGGTGACACAACCGTAGTAGCAACAAATGACATAAGTTTCACCGTACCTGATGGCCAATTTGCTAGTATCGTTGGCCGGAGCGGGTCAGGAAAGTCTACGCTACTGTCACTACTTGGCGCGCTCGATAGCCCAACCAGTGGCAGCATCATGGTTGGGGCTAAAGATGTTACGAAAATGCATGATCACGAGCTCATTAGCTACCGAGGCAAGAGCATTGGATACGTATTCCAGAACTACAATCTTGTACCAAGCCTAACCGCGTTAGAAAACGTCGCACTACCCATGGAATTCGCCAAAATTCCGAAAGCAGAACGAATTACTCGGGCAAAAGAGTTACTCGAAGAGGTCGGTCTACAAACAGATCAGATGGATCGCAAGCCAGGAAGGCTGAGTGGTGGCCAGCAGCAACGCGTTGCCATAGCACGCGCCCTTGCTAACAAACCACAGCTCGTACTCGCCGATGAGCCGACGGGCAATCTCGATAGTGCAACCGGAAAGATGATATTCGATCTGCTACATAGTCTCAGTAGAAAAGAAAAGACTACCATTATCGTCGTTACCCATGATCTTGATATTGCCGGTAAGACGGACAGGGTGTTTAAGCTGGACGACGGCAAGCTCGTTCAGTAAGCATTACTTTACTTAAGAAAACACGCTTATCTCAGAGCGTGTTTTTCGCAAAAACCGCAAGGTAACCTTGACTATTGTTGAGTAGCTCGAGCCAAGCGTCGTTGTGTAGCCGCTGTCGCTGCGATAATAAGTCCGAGATAGGTAAGCCCGCTAAGGCACGATTGAAGGATTGGTGCGTGCAGATGCCATACTAAATATGTTCCGCTTCCTATAGTTGCCGCAGTAAATACGTACGTAATCCTTATTTTCGCCTTAGATGGTGAGACGAGTCCGTAGGTGGCTTGAGCCAGACCCAAAAATGCAACGAGCACATGTGTAAATATCAACATGATTATGATTATAGCAGACAAACCTTAAGGTAAGATCGGAGCCACGATCAACGCCCCCGAAAAAACAATAAGAAGAATAAGTGAGAAACCAAACATTCCCCGTGCCCATTTTTCCGGACGTTCCAATCTAACCCCTTTAAGAGCAAGGAACAGCCAGTAGAGGCCCATTGCGCCTACAATAAGTGTAAAAGTGATGCCGGTTGAGCCAAATCGGACAAGCAGTGCAATGGCGAGCAGAAAAAGCCACACATATGCGATCATCCACCGTTGGGTATTACGCACGCCGTAACGCACTGGCCAGATTGGCAGCTTCCCGGCAGCATAGTCTTCTTTCCGGAAAATACCGATCGCAAAGAAGTGAGGCATTTGCCAGAGTACCATAACGAGGCCTAGCAATAGCGCTGAAAGATCAAACGTTCCAGTAGCAGCAGTATACCCAGCAACCATTGGTGCGGCACCGGATATGGTACCAACGAGCGTACTCCATGGCGTCGTACGCTTTGCCCACGCATACAGAATGGCATAATCCACGAAACCAATAATCCCGACAATAACTGTCAGCAGGTTCACATACAACGCGAGAAGTCCAAAACCGAGGGCCCCCAGTACAAAGGCTACTACAATAAGATTTCGTATCGGCACCGTTCCGAGCACCGTTGGCCGCTTCTTAGTTCGGGGCATACGAGCATCAAGCTCCCGATCAGTGCAATTGTTGGCTGCACAAGCAGCCATAACAACGAATGTCGTCCCTAGAATAGTCGCAAGCAAAAGACCCCAGTGCACATGCCACTTGCAGGCGAACAGAAAGCCTGCTGCCGTTGTCATAACATTCGCATAGGTTCGCTCAGGCTTAAGGGCCGAGTAGTATTGCCTCAATATGTCCATTTGCGGGCTACAAGTTGTCCTGGCTCTGCATGTACCGTATGATCTGCTGCGGTGTCATACGATAGTTGAGGTTATTCATAATCCAAATACTTCCAACAACGAGAATAAGTACTACACCGAGCATAAAAGCAGCGGCTGCAAGCTTCCATCGCGGACCGCGTTCTTCACCAATATGCAAAAAGAGTACCATCTGCACAATAAACTGCGTGACTGCAAGCAAGGCAAGTATACCCGCTAAAACATTTCGATCACCGCCAACATGAGTTGCAACCCAATAGGCACAGAAGGTCAGTGCAACCGACGCTAGAAATCCCCCTGTATACTTTCCATAGCTCAGATGCTGCTCATCGTGCTCAGAGACAAGTGGCTTTTGACTCATAGTCCAAGACTCCCGTACAGGTAAACGATCGTAAAGATGAAGATCCAGATAACATCAAGAAAATGCCAGAACAGGCTCAGCAGCATGAGGCGCTTCCTTACAGTATCAGTCAGCCCACGTTTCCACACGTATCCTGCCATAATTGCCATCCAGATAAGCCCGAATGTGATGTGTAGCCCATGTGTACCAACAAGCGTGAAATAGCTACTTAAGAAGCCGCTTTGCCGCCAGCTATTCCCATCGGCGACGAGGTGGTGAAACTCATTAAGTTCAAGGCACAGGAAGGAGACGCCGAGTAAGAAGGTCACACCGAGCCAGAAAAGCACCTGCTTCTTCGCATGGCGTTGCATCGAGAGCATTGCTAGCCCGCAAGTAAAACTACTTGCAAGCAGTGCAAATGTCTCAATGAGCACGTAGGGAAGCTTAAAGATATCCTTACCGCTAGGTCCACCGTACGTGTTTCCATGTATGACAGCATAGACTGCAAAGAGGCTAGCAAATAGCACACAGTCAGTCATAAGATACACCCAGAAGCCAAAGACAGTCTTTTCAGTAGCCTCATGCTCCCGCCGGAGCTCAAGCGCAGCAGTTTCAGTAGCGCTACTCATACTAATCCCTCGTATTCCTTAAGTTGGTGCTCACGCTGATGCTCAAGTTTCTCTACCTCGCGAGCAGTGATTGTATACTCTGGTTCCTCATTCATAGAACGCACCACAAGCGTCACAATAATGCCGAGTAGGCTCACGAGCGAAAGCCAATACATGTGCCACACCATACCAAAACCAACAAGAAATGCGAATGATGCAATTACTACGCTTAAGCCGCTATTCTTTGGCAACACGATGTCCTCATATTCCTTCACCCTATTCTTACCCGATTGTTTGTCTTCCCAGAATTGATCACGGGCAGTTACGACAGGCTGTTTTGTAAAGTTATAAAACGGGGCTGGGGACGGTACGGACCATTCAAGCGTGCGACCATTCCATGGGTCACCACTCAGATCACGCCGCTCGTTACGTTGCCAGATACTAACAACCAGCTGTAGTATCTGAAACCCTACACCGATACCAATAAGTACGACGCCAACACCCGCAACAATAAATAACGGCTGCCAGCCCAAGCTCGCGTCATAATGATCGAGCCGACGCGTTGCGCCCATAAATCCAAGGATATATAGGGGGATAAACGCCACAAGGAACCCGACGAGCCAAAACCAGAAGGCAATACTCCCGAGCTTTTCATGAAGACGGAAGCCAAAGATCTTGGGGAACCAGTATGTCAATGCGGCAAAGTATCCAAAGACAACACCACCAACAATCATCATATGAAAGTGCGCAACGAGGAACAGGCTGTTATGTACCTGAAAGTCAATCGCAGGCACACTCATCATAACGCCAGCTACACCGCCGATAGTAAAGGTCGTCACAAAACCGAGGAACCATAGCATTGGAGACCGGAAGCTTATGCGCCCACGATGCATAGTAAATATCCAGTTAAAAATCTTTACTCCTGTCGGCACGGCAATAACGGCCGTCATGATACCAAAGAACGCGTTTACGTTAGCGCCCGCTCCCATAGTGAAGAAGTGGTGGAGCCAGACGGTAAAGCTCAGGAGCACGATTGCCCATATAGCCCACACCATGCTCGTATACCCAAATAGTCGTTTACGTGCATAGGTCGACACTATCTCTGAGTAGATACCGAAGGCAGGCAATACTAAGATATATACCTCAGGATGACCCCATGCCCAGATAAGGTTCACATACATCATTGCATTACCACCACCACCTGCCGTGAAGAAATGGGCGCCAACAGTCCTATCAAGCGCAAGCAATGCGAGCGTCACCGTCAATATCGGGAAGGCAAATGCAACAAGACTCATACTACCAAGTACGCTCCATGCGAACATTGGCATTTTCATAAGCGTCATGCCTGGTGCACGCATGCGAAGTATTGTCACAAGGAAGTTGACTCCCGAAAGCAGACTACCGACACCCGCTATTTGCAACGCCCAGATCCAATAATCAACGCCGACCGTCGGACTATACCGCAACTCACTAAGCGGTGGGTACGAGAGCCACCCGGCAGCCGAAAAGTCACCAAGCACTAACGAAACATTAACGAGAGCCATGCCCATAAAGAAGAGCCAAAAGCTTGTCGCATTAAGAAAAGGGAAGGCAACATCTCTTGCGCCAATCTGCAACGGGAGTACGAGGTTAATGATGCCGAACATAAGACCCATAGCGACAAAGAAGATCATAATTGTTCCGTGTGCGCTAGCGATCTGCTGGAAATGGCTACTACTCAATATGCCGTTATTGTTACCGACACTAATCGACTGCTGTAACCTCATAAGTATCGCATCGCCGCTACCGCGAAGCAGCATAACAAGTGCCACCACGATATACATAACGCCGATTCGCTTAGGGTCTTGCGTCGTCATCCACTCTTTCCAAAGCCATTTCCAACGATGGAGATAGGTTACCAGAGCCACGATAAACAAGACACCACAGACAATCGTAGCAGCCCCACCCGCTTCAATCGGGTTGCGTGGGATCTGGTTCCAGCCAAGCTTGCCAAGCAACGCGAAAGCACATTGACCAACAAGATTCATCATGTGTTCGACTCCATATTCTTGGTAGTCGAAGGAGTCATATACTTAAGCACCGTCGTATTATACAGCTGCGGCTGGACCCAACTGTAGTAGGCGATTTGGTTTGGCGTATTAGGATTGGCAAGTTGCGCATATTGGGTCGTCGTAAGTTTACGATTTGTATGGCGTGCTGACGCCACCCAATTATTAAAATCACTATCCGACATTGACTTCACAGTAAACGTCATACCGGCGAAGCCAGCACCACTGATATTTGCGGCCCATCCTGCAAAACTACCAGTCCGGCTTGCCATCAAGTTCTGCTGTGTCGACATACCAGGCATCGCGTACATTTGCCCCGCAAGCTGGGGGGCCCAAAAACTTGTCATGACCGTATCACTGGTAAGCTCATAGTCGACGGGTGTATTAACGGGGATAGCTGACTCATTTACACTTGCAATCCCCTGGGCTGGATATATAAAGAGCCATTTCCAGTCTAGCGCGACCACTTGAACGTGTAATGTTGGCTTTGACGAGCTGAGCGGCTTGAACGGATCAAGTGCATAACTACTCCGCCAGGTGACGACAGAAATAACAACAATTATTGCCGTCGGCACGAGCCACCAAACAGTCTCAGCAAGCGTATTCCCATCGAGATCAGGGCTATACGCCGCACGCGTATTACTCTCCCGGTATTTCCAGGCAAAGTAGCCAAGTAAACTAAAGACTGGCACAACTACCACGACAGAAAGAAGGACCGTGAAGATAATAAGATTCCGCTCTTTTTCGGCAATTGGCCCCGCTGGCTGAAGTACCGGAACCGGCTGACGACCTAGATACCATGCAGTGGTCGCAAGGAGTAATAAACACAGCACAAAGGCGCCGAGTATGATCTTTCTATGTTGCTTCATGCTATCTGTCGACTAGCTATCTTTCTTACGCTTATTGTAGCATAGCCGACCGGCAATCTGCCGAGCCGTTACGGCATAGGCATGCCTATCGAGGAGCGGTTCTAGCTCTTCAAGCATTCATGTACAGATAATAAGGAGCACGCAGAGCGGCATACCATGTCACAATAGTTCCCTTATGGCTCAAAATAAGCTTTGAGCCATAAGGGAAATGACAAGCGATACTTACAATTACAGCGATGCGGCAAGCAACTAGTGACATAACGCACCCGAATCGGCTCATCACAACCCTTACTTTGCCAGGAGGCCTACCTATCGCATGAACCGCAGTTTTACCGCACAGTACAACGCTACGACCGTAGCGACAAATGCAACTGCGAGCCAGGCGATTGAAGCTTCAAAAAGGTACGTACTCGCGGGTTCGTAGCGCGGGTTCACCGGGAGACAGCCGCCTCCAGGGTGCCTTGATACGCAATATGCATGAGCCTGCACAAAGACGTACATCGAGTAGGCAGTGTACGCAGTGAAGGCTGAGCATGGATACCCTGCCTTTGCGTACCATGACGCATGCCTCATTCGATCCTGATAACACTCCCGTGATCGTCGATGCTTATCCACAGATGTCACAAACACCTCTCTTTTGTATGTGTAGTTTCCAAGGCAAGTAATGAACATACGCCAGATAGCTGATGCTCATTCATTACCCGCCTTGAGATCGCTTGTCAAAGTACCTCGGAGTAAGACTCACGAAGTTAATATACTATAACATATTATCTCATATATTAATACAAGGCTGCCGAGTGCCCAAGGTATAGGGACCAGTAGCGCCTTCGTATTGCTACGCTCTAGAAGTGATCGCGAATATGACTGTAGGAATAGTCCCAATTCGCATCAGACTTCTTGTGAGGGTTAAAGATATTTTCAGGATCAAATATCTGTTTGACTTGTCTAAACAGCCCAACAATCTCTTTACCAAACTGCGCTTCAAGCCATGGCCCCCTGACAAGACCATCGTTATGCTCGCCGCTGAGTGATCCACCGTATTTGAGAACGAGATCATTTACCTCCTTCTGGGATGGTGCAATTTTCTTGCGCTCCTTTGGATCTTCAATCTTCATCAGTGGAATGACATGGAAGTTACCATCACCCATGTGACCAGCAATTGTTGCAAAGAGGTGATATTTCTTTATGATCTTCTGTAACCTAGGCAGGAATTCCATAAGGTGGGGTGGCGGGACAACAAAGTCATCAATATACGGAGCCGTGTGTTTTTCTTTAACCTTGCTTCGAAGTAGCTGAAAGCTATATCGGCGCATAATCCAGAACTTCTCGCTCTTACCTTCGGTTGGGTCTTCTTCAAAACCGTTTATCTCATAGCGTGCGTGATAGCTCTTAAGCTCTCGATGCAGCGCCTTGACCTTATCACGAACCTCAGTCTCAGTATCACCATTAAATTCGACCATAAGAATAAGCTTAGGAATGCCCCGGAGCAATTGAAGCCCGTCAGGTATAAGGGTAACCAGTAAGCGGATGAACCGTTTCCAACCGAGCAGCTTCAGGAAGCTCGGCATAAAACGGATACTGAGCCATAGCGTCTGATCATCGAAGCTCTCAAATGTTGCAGGGTTTGATTCAAGCACCTTTGGAATGAGATCACCGAGCGAATCTGTGTTCCTCATGAAAAGAACGAGTAAGCCTGAGTGTGGTCGGTGAGGAACGAGTCGGTACATAATATCAGTCACAAAGCCCAGTGTACCCTCGCTTCCAACGATAAGCTTAGTAAGATCAAAGATACCTGTTTCTCGATCCCATACCTCCCAAAGCGTATAGCCCATGCTGTTTTTACTTACATGCGGCTTTGCTGCTTTTATTGCATCATAGTGGGCCTCACAAAGATCAAATACGCGGGTATATATGGCCCCTTCGTAATCCTTTTGCGCCATCTTCTTATCGAGTTCCTTCTTAGTAAGCGGCTTCACGACATACTCATTACCATCGGCAAATACAACGTGAAGCTCATTCACAAAGTCCTTCACCTTACCGTACTCGAGTGACTTCTCACCACCAGAGTTATTGGCAACCATACCACCGACACTCGCAAGATCACGCGATGCAGGGTACGATGGCATGAGTGCATTGTGTTTTAGTGTCTCTTTCTCAAAATCTCGATAAAAAACTCCCGGTTGGGTCTGCGCCTCAGTTGAGGACACTTTCCCTATTGTCGTAAAGTGCTTGTTGAAGTCAACAATAATTGAATCGTTGATCGCACCACCCGCCATGTCGGTTCCAGCACTCCGCGCGGTAACTGATAGACCCGCCATGGTTTTCTTCTTCTCAGACACAAGCGTGACGAGCGTTTTAACGTCAGCGGTATCTTGCGGCATTACCACAAGTTTCGGGCGCAACTCAAACATACTCGCATCGTGGCTATATTTTTCTCTAGCCTCTGCGGAGTCGTCAACCTCGCCCTTAAATCCTCTTTTCTCAAGCTCATTTTTAATGTTTTCCATACCATTTAAGCTTAGCACACATACGCAGCGATACAGTTTACACAAAACATATCTCTGAGCCTCTGTTCGTAGCTATTTGCAAGTAACTTATGCTTATTGCTACAATGACGGTGAAATGACAGACATCACACAGAAACAAAAAATAGTCATCGTTGGCGGCGGCTTCGGTGGCATCAAGGCATCTCTTGAGCTCAGTAGACACGCCGATAAGTTTGAAATTACGCTTATTTCGAATAGGCCCGATTTCTGGTACTTCCCAACGCTATATCACACGGCTACCGGTGGGACACGGCTGCAAAGTAGCATACCTATCCAGCAGCTCTTAAACGGTAAAAGCATAAAATTCATTGAGGGCACAGCGGCAACGATTGATCGTAGCACCAACACCTTAACCCTTGAAGATAAGACGACCGTACCATATGACAAGCTTGTTTTATCTCTTGGCGTAGTCACGAACTACTTCGGCATCCCAGGGTTACCAGAATTTAGCTATGGGATTAAGTCTATCGGTGAAGCTGAAGAGCTCAAGCGACACCTTCACCAGCAAATTGTTGACGAGGGAAAGCCTGACCTTAACTACGTTATTGTCGGCGGTGGCCCAACCGGAATCGAGTTGGCGGGAGCCATCGGCCAATATGTTCAACTTGTTATGAAACAGCACGGTCTCGAAGAGCGCAAACTCCATGTCGACCTTGTTGAGGGCGCCAAGCACCTCATGCCACGGATGCCAAAATCCGTTGGTAAGGCGATTGAGCGACGACTGCGATCACTCGGAGTCAAGCTCTATCTTGGACAATCGGTGCAAGGAGAAACAGCGGACGAGCTCAATGTTGGCGGCAAGCCGATACGCAGTCACACGGTTGTATGGACCGCTGGACAAGCAAATCATCCATTTTTTGCCGCAAATGCATTTAGCCTTTCGCCTCGCAAGAAAGTACTTGTTGATGAGTTCTTGCGTGTCAAAGGTGATGACCATATTTACGTCGTTGGTGACAACGCCGAAACGATGTATAGCGGCATGGCACAAACAGCTGTCTATGATGGCGAGTTTGTTGCACACAACTTCGTCAAAGAGGCCGAAGGAGAGCCAAAACTCGCCTATCGGCCTAAAAAGCCAATTTACGTCACCCCTGCGGGTACGCAGTGGGCTGCCGTTGAATGGGGTAATGTCCACCTATACGGAAAGCTCGGTTGGTTCTTACGTGAGGCTGGTGACTTCGTCGCATTCACCGATATCGAAAGCCCGATTGAGGCGGCGGAGCAGTGGGCTCACACACTTCAGCACCAACATTTGTGCGCAATCTGTGGCTCCGTAGCTTAGCATAACCGAGAGAGAAATAAGACCTGGCTTACGCCAGGTCTTTTGACGTGAGATAATTAACGCATGGAAGCATTTGAGATGGCATACCAAAAGCTGAACAAGGCACAAAAGTTAGCAGTCGACACAATCGATGGGCCGTTATTAGTACTTGCCGGCCCCGGCACTGGCAAGACACAATTGTTGAGCGCTCGCGTAGCCAACATATTACGGAGAACAGACACCGTTGCGGCTAGCATCTTATGCCTTACTTTTACCGAAGCAGCTGCACTTAATATGCGAGAACGTCTTGTGGGCATGATTGGCGATGATGCATATGACGTGCACATTAGTACGTACCATAGTTTTGCTAGTGACATTATTAAATCCTACCCGGATTTCTTTACTGAAATCAATCTCGAAACCGGTGAAGACTCTCGAATGGAGCGCCCGATCAATGAGCTCGGGCAGCTCGAGACCGTTACGGCTATCGTTTCAGAGCTACCTTTTAGCGATCCGCTTAGAAACGCCCGATACTATATCAAAAGCGTCGTGTCAGTCATGTCAGATTTAAAACAGGCGAATCTGAGCGCATCAGATGTTAGAAAACTAGCAGTAGAGAATGCAGCTACCAGCCTAGAACTGTCTAGGCCAATCCATGAGCTAATGTTGGCCCACCGACAAATTCCTCGTAAAGCCATCGATGCCCAGGCATTGTTTAGTAGCATACTCGTCGCATTGCACGGCACAGAAAGCGGGCTAGCACACATGGCAGCTCGTGAGCTCGAGAGAGCACTTGAAGCCTCGAAAGAAAACAATACCACCAAGCCGCTGACCGGATGGAAAAATGTGTGGCTACACAAAGACGAAAATGATCATTGGACATTCACTGATCCTGCGCAGAACGAAAAAATGCTGTCGCTCGCTCGTATCTATGAAGCATATCAACGAGCACTTACCATAGCAGGTGAATATGACTTCAATGATATGATCTTGAAGACGCTCCATGCGCTGCAAACCAAATCAGAGTTGCGATTTAACCTCCAGGAACGCTACCAATACATTCTCCTTGACGAGTTCCAGGATACTAACGCTGCGCAGTTTGAGCTCGTCAAGACACTCGCAAACCATCCCGTTCATGAAGGACGCCCAAATATCATGGCAGTTGGGGATGACGATCAGGGAATTTTTGCGTTCCAAGGTGCCGACATTGGAAACATGATTCAATTTCTTCACACATTTCGAGAAGTCGCCGTTATTAATCTTACACAGAATTACCGATCACACGAAGATATACTCTTTATCGCGCATAATGTAGCAGACCAGATTGATTCACGACTTCACCATAGTCTCGGTGGCATTAGCAAAACCATCGAGGCATCTGCCGACGATCTTCCGAGCAAGGCTATCATCGCCCGCCATGAGCTCAATTCAGCCGCCGCTGAATACGGCTGGATCGCGGACCAAATTGCTATGCAAATCAATATGGGAGTATCGGCTCGTCAAATAGCAGTTATCGCTCCAAAGCATGCAATCCTTGAATCACTCGTACCTTTTCTTAATAAACGAGGCATCCCGGTCACGTACGAAAAAAGGGAGAATATTTTTGAAACACCAATTGTTCAAAGTATTCTACTTATCAGCGAGCTACTATTGGCTATCAGCGAACAACGAATAGCCGCTATCGATGAACTGATGCCCCGAGTACTATCACTCGATTTCTGGGAAATACCAATCGATCGCATCTGGAACATCAACTGGGAACATGCTCGTGAGCGTCAAGAAGATAGAAAGTCATGGACAGAGCGTGCCACTACTCGTGATGTGCTGAAACGGCCAGTCCTATTCCTGCTCGCCCTTGGCACTAATTCTAGCCTATACGGGCTGGAGTTAGTGCTCGACTACGTCACTGGCGCAAAGGCATTTCATGCCGATGGGATCGACTACACATCACCGTTAAAAACCTTCTACTTTTCTGGCGATGCAATGAGTCGCTCATCACTTGTGTTCTACGAGTCTATTTCACACCTGAGTGTTATTCGCCAAAACCTCCGCGAGCAAGAAAGTAGGGAAGACACACAACTTACGGTCAAGAGCTTGCTGAATCTATACCATACATATCTGGAGGCAGAGCAACCGCTCATTAATACTCATCCGATAGCACAGGCCGAATCAGCCGTGCAGCTTCTGACGGTCTACAAATCAAAAGGGCTCGAGTATGAATACGTTTATCTGCCCAACATGCACGACAGCGTATGGGGTAGCAGCGTACGAAGCGCGGGTAACAAGCTCTCATTACCCCCAAATCTCGATCACATCCGCCATGACGCACCTGGTGAAGACAACGTACGACGGCTCCTTTTTGTAGCTATTACGCGAGCAAAATATGGCCTTATCATGACGAGTCATGCAAAAACAGAATCAGGCAAACAGAACATGCCTGTCAAATATATGCAGGAGACGACCGGACCTGATGGGCGCGTAAGCGCCGTACTCCCAGAGGCCAACAACCACATCATACAGACCGATCGCGAACCGGAGGTCCTTCGTACTGATGTTGATACGCTTTGGCATAGCCGTCACATGGAGCTCACACCGTCACTACATAGCCTGCTCGACGAACGGCTCAAACACTATGTTATGAGTCCGACACATCTTAATTCGTTTACGAACGTAGAGTACAGCGGACCACATACGTTTCTACTCAGTACGCTGCTGAGATTTCCCGAAGCACCCACGCCAGACAGCATCTACGGCGATGCCTTACACCGCGCGCTCGAACAGTACCAAAAATCATGGGGAGCAGGCGAACCATACACGATTGAAGTGGCGATTGAATCATTTGAGCATCGTTTGCAACGAGGCTTTATGTCTGATGCAGACAAGTTACTCTACGGCGCACGAGGTGCGCGTGCCCTAACGACATACCTGCGGGTACACGGTGCGCGGTTGCAGCAACCGGCAGGAATTGAGGTTGACTTTAGGCGTGAGGGCTGTACGTTGAATGGCGCAATCTTAACGGGGAAGATTGACCGACTCGAAATTGATAGTAAGCAGAAAACACTGCGTATCATCGACTTTAAAAGCGGTCAGCCAAGCGCAAAATGGGGAAGTACATCCAAGTATATGGCGTATAGGCAGCAGTTGTACTTTTATGCACTACTCATTGAGACATCGAGAACATACCGAGGATATACCGTCACCAGTGCAGCATTGGAGTTCATTGAGCCACTCAGCAATGGTGAGTGCGCTCCGCCGCTGGAGCTAGCATTTAATGATGCAGAATATGCGCGCTTCAAGCAGCTCGTCACGGCAGTCTGGCAGCATATTCAGCGGCTTGATTTGCCCGACATCTCATCATACCCAGTCACCGCCACTGGTATGAAACAGTTTGAAAACTACTTGCTCGACCAGATAGATTAACTGCAAAGCTGTGACGAATATACGCTATGCGTGAGATACTTTTGCAGGCCGCTTAGACTACACTCTTACGCCTTTTCTATGTTCCTCACAGGTAACAAAAACCACCCGATACATTGCCTCGGGTGGTTTTATAGCTGACCGTTATTTACGCTGCGTTTGGATTGCGACGTCTGCTTGAAGATTTACTGCTGCTTTTCTTTGCAGGAGCCTTCTTCACGGTAGTTGAACGAGACTTAGAGCTAGTGGAGCTCTTGCTGGCACTACTACGCTTCGTGGCAGATGTTTCTACCTTCACATCATCATCGACTTCTGCATCAATTTCTGATTGTGTGAGCGTAGCGTTCAGCTCACTAGTCTTCGCCTTGTCTGCTTTGGATGTAGCGGCTTCTGCAAGCTCAGTTTCGACAAAGAGCAAGTTGTATAGATTGAAGCCAATCACAGCACCAAGAACTGGACCGAGAACATATGTTCCCCAACCCCATTGGTGAAGACCAAGCGCAACAGCAGGGTTGACGAAGCCACTCGAGCCAAGTGAGGCAACGAGTGAACCGACCGTTAGACCACCGCCAATTGCAGCAGCCTTACTCAGTAAGTTAAAGCGTTGGTAGATTGCTGCGGCCCACACGAATGAAAACACGAATGTACCGATAACTTCAGCAACAAGTACACGCGCGCTATACGTGCCCGTGTTGTGAATGCCGCTGAGCTTTGTCAGGTACTCGAAGAGTTGCCATGCGACCGCACCACCAGCAAGCTGGACAACGAGGTAGCTGAGCGCCTGAAGCGTGCGAAGCTTACGGACGGTCCAAAGACCGATAGTCATTGCAGGGTTGAAAACAGCGCCTGAAATGCCTGCAAGTGCAAGCGTCATTAATGCAACCATAAGTCCGGCTGCAGTTGCTATAAAGTAGCTCAATGATAGCTGAGAGTGACTAATTGCAAGTACGATGAGCGTCAGGGCCGTCGTACCCAAAAATTCACCCACGAGCATCGCGAGCTTATTCTTACGAAACATATCTTATAACCTCCGTTTGTTTGATATAAGCATAGCGTAACGTGAACTAACTCTTTTGTAAAGTATTCACCCCTTAAGGCATCCCTCACTCAACTATCTAACGCAACACTAGTACGTTCACTTGGTACCCTAGGTACATATGAAACAGTACGTAAGGCTAACAGCAGATGAGCGTGAAGAGATAAGCCGAGGATTGGCCGCTGGCCGAT
>Ga0265338_10002975_pt1 | contig 24566 bp, 34 predicted proteins | sample 42126metaG_FD_193579 | JGI IMG/M metagenome (GOLD analysis project Ga0265338, IMG submission 193579) | Rhizosphere microbial communities from Carex aquatilis grown in University of Washington, Seatle, WA, United States - 4-21-26 metaG | ecosystem: Host-associated > Plants > Roots > Rhizosphere... | reverse complement strand
GTATTTTTTCAGGAGCATATATCAAACCCCTCGGCAGACCTATTGATTCATAAAAATTACCAAGTTTATCTTGCTGCTTTTTAAGGGTTAATTCTTGAATCTTGCTTTGTGCAAGTTGTTCTATGCCTTGGCCGAGTCCTGTACTTAATGCCTCAGCCCATGATGGTGGACGATTAACAATTGTTGCCATGTTATGCCCCTAATGCTTGTTTAAGCTGATTCTTTTGTTCAGGAGAAAGTTGCTGCAATACCTTAAATAGGTCACCAAATTGATTTTGATTCTGGTTCTGATTGCCAAATTGAGAGTTTATGTATTGTGGAGCTGCTTGTCCTATTCCCTGCAAGATAGGGTTCAATGCGCTCGGGGTTCCTGGCATATAAATATTTTCAAATGATGGTTGTAAACCTAATTGTGATTGCTGTAAGCCATATTGTGCTCGTAATCCTCCAAGTCGTGCTCCCAAATCAGATCCCGCTCCGGCAAGTGCACTTCTAAATCTACTAGAACCCATTCTTCCACCGGCGAGACCCGAAAAACGTTCTGCTAATGATGGGATTGTCTGTGTGTTAAATCTTCTCATTTCTTGGTTTTCTATATTATCAAAATTTGAATTCTGAAGGCCTTGTTGAAGCAGAGATTTCATTCCTTCTTCTTGCCACGGATATCGTGTCGGCAACTGTTGATTTTTTGGATCCATGCCGGTAAATGCATTGCCGCCTTCTGGAGCAAGATATGCTGCTGTTCCACCAACTCCTGCACTAAGCAATGCTCCAATTAATGCTCCCCACGGACCTCCTACGGTTCCTCCCGCAGTTGCTCCTGTAATACCTGATCCAAGCGCACTGCTTAATATAGTCGACATATCTGCCATGATGGCCTCCTTAATCAAAACTTTATATATTCCAAAATAACATAGCATATGGTGAAATTTGAACGATTGCTGCCGGTAGTTATATTCACATTGGTTGCATCAACGTTTATTTCGATGTTATTTACCAATGTCGGACTTGCATAAGGGATCGGAATATAATGTAGTCCCGTTTGATCACTTGCAGTCGCATAAATATGGGTGAAACTATAACCACCAGTAATGTTCAGTTTATGGGCTACTGATTTGGTACCCGCATTGGGTAATGCACCAAAGTTAATAACTTTCCTGAAAACTGAGCGAAATACTGCAGTGTCTTGCGTTGCGGTGGGAAAGTAGAGCTGACCATTTATATACTCATAAAGAGGAAAATATCCCCCTTCACGGGTATTTATCGCAAGAGACATGGTGTTAATGTACTGATATAAACGAACAATAAGCTCTTTAAACTCAGTACTATTTACATTCATTTGTTCTAGTTGGGCAACATCAAAATCAAAAAGAATCGGTATAAATGATCCAGCATTCTTTGCCATATTATTGCATCCTGGAAGAGGTTGGTTGCGTATAAAGAACCATTCCCTGCAGTTCAAAATCAGCAAGTGATATGGTTGGGTTAGTCATTTGATTTGGAGCGAAATACAGGGCAAATTGAACAAATGTACCACTTGTTTGGAAATATATTGGGTGCCACAATAAGTCTTGATACTGTTCAAGAGGATATATATTTGGATCATACGCAGACGTCTCAAGAATGCTGTTTCCCAGAATTGCTCCCGAAGCAAAACCACCTTGTATCATGGATACCGGTGTCGAAGAAGGAAAGTAATCAACGGTGATTTGTCCCTGAGGGGTCTTGGTTACCCCAAAATCTATTTTAGCTACATAGACACCGCGGTCTTGTTTGACATAAGGGTTAAATTGCTTGGTTGTTATCTGCACATTTGAGACACGCGCTGCGGTGCCACCACCCGCATAAGTGCCCACAGTTAAGCCGCCATAAGTCTGAATTGATATCGTATTGCTATCAATTATCTGCCACACAGGGAATATTCCACCATTAAGAAATAATTCTGTCGTTGCATCAGCAACAATGTTTTCAAGTAAAATATAGTCAGAATCATTTGGATAGGTGCTTGGATCTGCCGAAAGATTATGGTTGATGATAGTAAGCGTTATAATTCCTGTTGCTGCTATCGACATATTAGTAATTTGCATTGATGGTGCATTTCTAGAAACATCACGAGCAAGCCTTAAAACAAATCCCTCAGGGGTTCCAAATATAATTTGCCGCTGATTTGACTGTAATATGCCATCAATCCAATTCCCAGGGAACTCTTCCCAAGTTAATGTGCCAGTTGATTGCCAAGTGGTATCTTCTTGCTGCTCAAAGTATCCGAATGCAGTTATGCAATCATCATTAAGAGCCCATGATCTATTTCGATAATTGAACACTAATACCTGGTTTGGCCAATTATCTGTTGTTGGTCGAGAATCTGAAACAAATGCCCAATAGGCTGCTTCAGTATAATAATCTCGTATACCCGCAGTGCGCTGGGTTGAACTACTCTCAAAGTCGAATATTTCGTCGGGTATCTTCTCGTCAATACGACTCACGTTTGATCCGTTACAGGCATGTACTCCGGTATTACCAATCGTAAGAACTTGTGTATCGAATGGCACCGTTGAAAACGTTGATTGCGATCCCAATTCGTTATTTAATCTGCGCCAAATAAAGGGGTCCGCTTCACTGTACGTATAAACCAGTTCCCAGGTGCTGCGCTCGAAATAAACAATAAGATGATCTTTTATGAACTCTGCACTTATTATTTGTTCTTCTGTGCTTGCATCTTCAAATCCAGCCCCTGCTGCAAAATTACCTGCGTTATCTTGCTGATCTTCTTCATACCAAGCATTTACTACAAATGGACTTCCAACCGATGAATAACGTGCTCTATTAACATAATTTGAGTTAACACCAAGACCGCCACTATTATCATTTTCAATAGTGTTCAGTAAAATTAAGCGGTTATGGAATGCCACAATAATTCGTGCAGTGACGACAAATGGGCCCGTATGGGGGGCGCCACCATTGGGAAAGAAGTAAAAAGCATTTACTCCCGAAAGTGCCGTCCATGTCGATCCGTCTGGCGTGTACCAAATAGGATCATCAGTTGCAACACCCACTCCATTGGGATTTGTTACTTGGAAATTGGTGACAAACATAGTCGGCGTAGCATCAGACGTTGCTCGATAGTTATAACTTAAAAAGTAATTTGATTGATCTCCTGATGGGTCATGCCATAAAGGAGATGATCCAGAACCAGATCTATCCCATCCAGGTCCCACAAATCTATACGCAAATTGTGTATCAAATGCATAACTTGGATGATTATTTACTGCTCCCGATTCATATTGGGTAATTCCCATAACCGGTAAACCAGGATAATAATAAAGCGTAGTTCCCACAGGAGCACCATCGATAACATAAGCTCCCGTTGTAGTATTAAAGGTCGCCGTAGCCACAAGGCCATCGCTTCTCAATAAATTTGCTGGCGTACCAAGCGCGGTAACAGTGAATAAACTTGTTCCAACAGAAAAAAGTTGTCCGACTTCAAAAATAATTCCTGGTACCGTTCCCGATATGCTTCCAGATCCATTGGTAGTTCCTAGCCCTATTCTTAATCGAGAATTAGCAACAGAAGGTGGAGTTCCCATCAACAGAGATCCAAATCGCTTTACGACCCTTCCGCGAAATACATAGGCATTTTGAAGCGACTGAAAGGCGTCATCCATTATTTGCCAGGGCTTTAAGTCAGTTTGCAAACCGGTATTGATCGGTGCGATAAGAAATCTGTCAAAAGGCATATTAATATCCTAGTGCAAGAAACTGAAATCCTACATTTTTAGTAGTAACCGTTGTACGAGCAGATCCAAAAGCATTGAACCCCAAATTTGTATAATTTGAAAGGCGGACGAATCCATCACTATCAGAAGTACTTGAATAAGCCGTGCATAAAATAATTGAAAGGACCTGTGTAAACGGTGGAGCAGTCGGCTGTAGCGCAGCAAAGGTAAAGTTACTATTCCCATTAGCAAATCCTTTTCCAAAGACTAATAACATTCCTGATGGTAAATAGGTCCATCCACCAGCATTAAGCGCAGGTGCTGAATTCTGGCTAAGAGTAGAAGCTGTTGCTGGAACTTGTACTACCGTCGCTTGATTGGTTTTATTGATATAGAGTTCATTTATTCCCGTCAGGGCATTCATAAACGAATACAATCCAATTTGTCCCGCAGGGAATAAAGCGCCAGCTGGAGGCGATCCACCCTGAACCGGTAGATATAAGAAATTGAAACCAGAAATAGCATTAAGACTGCTACTTGCAGCATTAGCATTGCCTGCTATCGCACCCAAAACGCCAAAATTGTTAAGTATATCGGCTTGGGAAACAGATAACTGATCTGTTGGTTGAGGTATATTTGGTAAAAATGCCATTACTAAACTCCATTAACTAAAAAGTACCACTGCCATAACCCCATCCACCTTGACCCCAACCAGGACCAAAGCCGGTCTGTTCAGTATAAATTGTCGCCGTGCGTTCATTGGTATTTTGAACTATGGTTCTACGTAATACTAACGATTCTTGCGTCTTAAATTCTGTCATAATTTGCTGCACTGATTCTATATCCATACGATCTTCAAATACCTTCTTGCTGGTTCCATAAGCAATATACTGCCACCACTCATTCAGTTGTGGATTATCGCTTGAAGCTAAGAGCTGCGTTGGCCGCACAAAGGCCTCAAAATTGACCCTGTAGGGCTGATCGGGCACCGGCCTGATGATAAACTTGTTATCGTAAAATAACATCGCCTGAGGGCGTGCTAATGTGGTTGGAACAGTTTGGCTATCAATAACTTTTCCAGGACCTGGAGGGAATGGAAAGGTAATAACAAACTGACCGGTTGCATAGTTGATGTAATTATCTGCATCGGGATTACCACCAACTACTGGGATATAGGGAGCAGAAGCAAGCGGAGGGGTGGCTGGTTCGGTTCCTGGCTTATATAAATTACCGAATACGGTCGGATTTCCGGTAACATCGTCCAATACCGGTACATCAACAAGAGCAAGACTGTTATTATTACTATCGACAGAACTAAATAAGACCTGCCGTTGGAGCAGTCCGACTTGTTGACGGGTCTGTCCGGGCAACATGTACGATTGTTGGGTGTTGATAACGCCAACAAAACGCTGAGTAATACCGTCCCCACGGGGCCCAATAGAAGCAATACTATTAACTTTAGGATAAATGCCAAAGAATTGTTCCCTGCTTTGCGTATAGAACGATTGAAATCCCGCAATGTAAACCGGTGGATTTATGGTTAAATATCTATTCTGAAAATCGTACAGCGGATTTGACGCTGCATTTGATGCTGCTCCATAACTCAATATATCAGTAGGATACTCGTCTTGGAATGCATTCGAATAAAACGTAAACGTTGTATGCAAATTAAACATACGCAAATGCTCAGGGAAATCATAAATCACAAAGGTGTTTATGTACTCATCGAGCTGAGCGGTAGTCAACTGTGATTCGGATGGACTTCGTGTAATTCTTCTTACCTTGGTGCGTATCGCATTAAGCGATGAATCTGCCATTATACTCTCCCCTTTTTTATACTCTCAGACTATCAAGGCAATGTTCTAAAAGGTAAGACATTTTGTACGGCTGCAGTTAAAATCGCACTCACTTCACCTATTGGAACAACTTGGGCATCTTGATAGCCAGGCGGATATGAAGTGGGTAGCACGAATGGCTGAAAGGTGAATGAATTTATATCAAGCGTGAAGGTAGTTGGTCCCGTGACTGTTACTGTGCCCGTTAACTTATTCGCTTGTTGCATGCCAAAATGAGGGGGTATGTCTAAGCGCACAATAATCCCATCGATATATAAATGGTTAACAGTAGTGGTGACCTCCATGGGATTCGTGGTGGTTATAGCTGCTATTACCCGCATCGCTGGCTGAAATATTGGCTTCGGATAAGAATAGCTTGGAACATACCCCGGCATGTTATAGTACCTGTTCTACGGTTACCAGTTCATTTACTGGCTTACCATTTTGCGTAAGATCTTCAAGATCAACAAATTCAAGACTTTGAAAGCCAAATCTGCGTACTTTCTTGCCAACGCGCATGATCGAAGGAGCAGAGCTGCCCATTGAAGGAGCATAAGCACCTTGTGTGCCGCTTTCACCCTTGATGAATTCATACTCAGGATACCAGCCATTTTTATTCAAATGCTTTGCTACACCAAGTGGTAAGGTATAAATTTCACCATCTATTAGGTCAAATCTTTCAACTTGGTCTTCTTTATAGGCACGATAAACAAATGACATGCCGCCACCTGGAACTTCATAGAATTTGAAGATTCCACGCACTTTTTCGCGGTCTTTATCACGCTGGTAACGTAAATTTTTGTTTATTGGTTGTTCTTTTTTTTCTGTATGCTTCTTTGCTTCTGACATCTTCTCTCCTTTTTAAAAGAGCGGGCGCCTAAAATAAACGCGGAGCGGCGCCCGCTATTAGATCTTAAAGTCCGCCAAATGTGGATTTACCGGAACGCCAGTAAATAACATCATTAGCAGAACCTGCAGGCATTAATGCCCCAGCAGCCAATGTCATGCCGAGGAAACCGGTATTAACGGTTGCATCGCCAAGAATATCGACACCCAGACTGAGCGCTAATGCAGTATTTTCACCAAAAGGAATGACCTCTGGGAACGTACTTGGCATTTGAGTAACAGTTGGGAAACTGAACGCAGTAAATGACGATGTATCAATGTTGATAGAAAAGTTATTGGCATCAATTACTGTTACGACAGTTGCTGAAAGATAATTATTTTGAGACGTTGGGTTCAACTGAATCATTCCCGATACTGCAGGAATATTGAATCGAAGTTGTTGTCCAACAGTATAACCATGCGGAACAGTTGTCGTCACAACGGCTTGAACCGCTTGAGAGATGTTCGCAATTGTTCTATTTCTTGGGTAGAACAATGGGTTAAAGTTTATAATTCGATAAAAACCAGCGGTACCAGCAGCGCCAGGGGCGTTTGCTAATGCGTTCGCGATTCGGAAATTAGTATTTGCGTTAACGGTATCGATAACGAAATCTATGCCGCCCATGTCAGGCTGACCTGTAACTCCAGAAAGACGAACGACTGAACCAGCCGATAATCCAAAAGTTGAAGCAGTTGAAATAATTGGTTGTACCACGTTCGAGGAACCAGTAATTGCTACTGGGTTGCCCAAATATTTCACTGATGGATCGTATAATACAAATGCTTGTGTAGCAGTTTGTCCAACTGACATTGCACCCGCAGCACCAGATGATTCTACGATACCAATTGTGGCATCACCACCAACAACGAATCCACGCTGCCAGTAGAAATGAAATCCATTACCCGCAACCAGACCAGCTTGAGTTAAATTATAAATCTCAAGCCAATCAACACCTGAAGGTATAACAATAGTTTTATTTGCAGCCGTGGCGCCTTGAGTAAACGTGCCTTGGCCGAGAATTGTTCCATCCATAGTTCTCTCCTTAAGCCAATGTTGCGCGTAAATTCAATACCCACAAGTCGTTCGTAATCCTAGGCATTCTGTTACTTTGATGACCTTACGTAGTACGTACGTAGGGCGGGGAAACTTCTTCGAATCTCCCTCTCTATGTCTCCATAGAGTTCAGACTATCGCATCGTCTTTCGACGTCTTTTCACTTAGTCGTTCACGCTGCTTGCGCTTGCGCCCTGTCACCCATTACAAGGGTTTCCAAGTCAATCAGAAAAGATTTAACGAGGTCACTAATTTTAACCTCAGCGAATTTATAGCCGACTGATGCGTTAAGCGCCAATGGGCCATCATATATAGGTGGTCTATATCAATTCTGTTACTTTTATGACCTTACGTAGTACGTACGTAGGGCGGGCAAACTTCTTCGAATTCGCCTCTCCAAGTTTCCTTTGGAGTTCAGACTATCGCATCCTCTTTCGAGGTCTTCTCACTTAGTCGTTCAGGCTGATTATTTTCACCATTAAGATATTTAAGTGGAATTGATATTGGATTATTGCAAATATTTTTAACAAATTCGCGAGAATTTATTCTACACGCAGAACATTTACAAAATGCAGGCCTATATCCCAATTCCTTCATGCAATCTTTAATTTTAACCATAATCTTGCCCCTTGTTTCCGGTTAGCTTATTGCCACTACGGGTTCCAAGTCTATCAGAGAAGATTTAACGTTCACATACATTTCTATGAACGAGGCACTGTAGCCGTCTTGCTCTATGCAAGCATACGCTTCCATACCAACGCAGAAGATGTTATACACATCGTTGCCGTTAGCTGACGAAAGTGGAGTAATGCTACCAATGGATGAAATCAAGAACCTTAAGTTTCCAATAGCACCCCATTCTGAACGCAAAGCATTCATTGGAGCTGGATATTGGTTCTTTTGGATGAATCCAGCAACGTTATCAAGACTTCCGGTCAAATTTGTGGAGCATAAAGCAAAATATGCATCACGAACCATTTCTGTTACTTTTGTGACCTATTTCTAGGCGGGCAAACCTCTTCGGATTCGCCTCTCCGCCTTATCGGTCGGAGGTCAGACTATCGCATCACCTTTCGGTGCCTTCTCACTTAGTCGTTCACGGTGGCTTACGCCTTCCGCCCTGTCGCCCGCTCTTAAGCTTGGGCTTCCAAGTCAATCAGAGAAAGTTTATAGCGCCCATTCATTCTAGGCGCGGTTCCGAACTTATCTTCACCTTCAATGTTATCCATGATTGTGTAAGCATTATTATTCAATAACGCACGCACAACCGTATCAACATCAGAACGTGTGATTTCCGTTGGATTGTCCCCGTCAAATCCGCCAACAGAGTTGATAAAACTCGCTGTTGAAGCAAGCATATCGCGTGTTAATTGGTCTTCGGTTTGACGTAGCGAAACACCCAAACGTGCTGCTGATTCGTTTAATACAGGGTCTTGGTTTTGCAATGTTACTTGCTCGTTCAAAACCACATAAGTACCGTAAAACGATATCTTTGCATCAATATCCACAGCAGTCAAATTTTGGGCCGGTGGAGTCACACCAGAGTTACCAAGTGGAACCATCGCTGTTGCTAATGGATTATACCTGCGCATACGAAGAGTTGTACCACCATTACGGGGCATATTCTTCTTCATCGCAGGGATTTTATGGATCATATTAGGCACTGGCACCGACAAAAGTTTATAACTAAAACTTTGTTGACTCGCTATTACTTTCGGATGCGATCCCACATCCTACTGACCATTTCTGGCGGAGCAGATTCTTCGATCCACTCTCTCATAGTTTCCTATGAGTTTAGACTATCGCATGCACTCTCGTGCCCATGAGGCTTAGTCGTTGCGCCTACTTTATTACCATTGAACTCACGCATTTTTATATACATGTCTTCTCGGTAATCTAGCTCTTCTTGAGATAAACCCTTATATCCCACATGCGGAACATTCTTCAAATGTTTACAGAATTCTAAAAGATGGCGCGCTCTATCTTTTTTAACTCTCAGATAAGGCATCACATTTTCTATGAATTCTGCCACTCGCAGTTTGTCTCGCATGTACCAATGATAAATTGGCTTCGATTTGGGTCTACTCTTACGAGCGCCATCGATGTGCATATTGCCGAATCCCATTTCTTTCTGAATGAGATCTATAGCTTCAGGTTCAATCATTGCTATTTTAACACCAGGCAAATAGGAAATAGCCCACTGCTTTACGTTCTTTGGAAAAACTAAAGCTCGATCTGTTTGCTTATTTTTAGTTTTGCGCTTGTGTTTAAATATCATAAAACATCCATCCGCGTCCATTATTCCAGCTATATACGCCCAATGCGTTTGGCTCTGGTTATCATGCATAAATACTCCTTTGTTGTACTTAATTCAGTATAACAAAGATCTGTATTTATGTTTAGACTTTCCATGTAATCACTCATAGTTTTATACCCGCTCAACTTCAGTTAACGGGTGCCGGAAGCGTGCTTGTAGTTGTTATAGCCATACTACTCCCTTCATGAAAAAACTATCATTACTCGAGTCGGCGAAACTCCGTACGCCATGAGTGAGCGAATCTCAATACGCTCGAAGGGCTAGCGAAGCACCAGTACGCTAGTGCAATAATAGAACTGAATACTCTTATTAGTAAAGCGTTTAAATAAAAACCCCTGGAGAAATTTCACGAAAACTCCAGGGGGAACCAGTAACACGTAACAGGAATGTTATGATTTACCAAAGCCATAATAAAACCCTGGAGGGAATATGTAAACCCTCCAAGGAAACAAAAAACCGGCAGACACCGGAAAATAAAGGAATTTCAAATTATCCCCCTGGGAGGAAGGTCCAGGGGGGCGTCAAAAATGGTCGATTGCGCACGACCAGTCCAAAAAGGAAAATCTAATATCCTTTACGAGCTTCATTCATCTCTTTAAGCATCTGTGTTTTCAAATCTTCAGTAAGGCCGTTGGCAAAAGCATTCGCTCTAGACAAGGGGGTGTCGCCCTGTTGAGGCGAAATGCTATTCAACGGCTTAGGTTTTGCTGCATTCTTTTGAGCTCGTTCAATCTCTGCTTGGTGTGGTGCATCGATATTGAACTGCTTAATTAAAGTATATGCCATATAACCAGCATCATACATATCAGATGAATTACGTAAAGTATTACCAGCAGGCGGATGCATTTGTGCAAGAATTCGAACGTTATCTGCTGTGACGACTTTTTCGAAGTCGGGAAACTGCGATCTTAACCGTTGTTCCGCCGCAGTCGAAGTATATTGTTGGCGTGATTGTGCTAACTCACTTTCTAGCTTCTTAACGCGCTTATACACTTCTTTAAGATGCTTGCCTTCAGCTATGTCGTCATTACCAATCCCGATATTAATATCTTCTTCGGGCTCTGGTGCTGCCGCTTGCTTTGGCCGCTGATCTTGTACATATCGCAATACTTCATCACGCTCACGCTCAGCACGCTCTGCTCGCTCACGCAATATGCGTAGATTAATTTCTTTATTACTTTCAGGCTGAGGAGCTGCTGCAACTGGTTGCTCTTCTGGTTGCTCTGCTGGCTCTTCAATAGCCGGTTCTGGTTGCGGTGGTAGTGATTTTGCTATTTCTGGATGAACTTCATAGTTATCATCAGGGTTATACATACTGCTCCTTTTTAAACACGTCTCCTGGCTGGAGTCGAACCCGCACCGCCATTCTCAGGCATCCTTCCATTTGGAACACAGGAGCATTCATAAGCTTCATTACTACTGTTATACTACTATCTCACCCCAAAAATGGAGAGATTATGTTCTTTTTATATTTCCTACTATTAACCGCTTTTACAATTTCTGCAATGGATGATAAATCTGCGGCAAAACTTTTAGATCTTGATCACGAAAAAAAAGCCACAATCTACATGGCAATGGGTAAACTTCATGAAGCGGTTTACATTAAGCATCAAAAAACTGTTGAAAAAAAGCTAACTGCTAATAAATGGTGAATGTTCTTCTTCGCCATTAAGTTTCTTCGCTAATCGCAATAATGATCCATCGTTGAATTGCAGCACAAAGTTGAGTAACTCATGCTCAGATTTATCAATCTCGAGTGCATTATAAGTAAACAGTTCACACGTATCTTTTGAGGGGACAACCCACAAGAATCTTACCTGTTCATCAAGGCGGTGATACTTATACACTGCCTGATCCCAGGTTGGCGTTGGGCATGCTTGGGTTGCAAAGAAGTAATTTCTGAGAACATTGGGCATGAGTCGTTCTTTTTTGGTGATAACTTCGACATAAAAGTCACCATCAAGATGGTTTTTGTTGGATTCTATGCATTCGATGATATGTTTTTCATAATCTTTATGCATTTCCCGTTGCAGTTCAATGGGATCACGAGTTGGTGCTTCTTTTTGTGAGAGCTCGAGCGATATTTTACCGACAGTATCTTTGTTCATAATTACTCCTTACCTAGGGTATAGAACAAATTTAAGAAAATAAAAACCCCTTATGGGATGGTCAGCGTAGTTATAAACCATAAGGGGCAAAGGTGCTACCTAGCGAGGGCTGGTAGTAGTATCATTTTTTTATAATTATTTTATGTCGCCTCAATGATACGATCAACAAACAACTTTGAATGATTGCTGAAATTGAAGTCGCTAATATAATACCAGATGATCCAAAATATGATATCAATATATTATTTAATATGATGTTAATGATTATCGCGATACAGGATATATAAAAAGGAATATCGAATATTCCTAATGCATAAAAAACATTGAGCAGCATTCTGTTTAAACAAAAAAAGAACAATCCCATCAAAGAAAATCGTAAAAATTGAGCTGCAAGAATACAGTGTGATTCTGAAAATCTGAATACTAAAGAAAATAGAAACGGAGCAAGTGCGTACATAACTAAAATTACGGGTAAAATCGATGCCAAAAGAATCTTAGATGATTTATAGATATAATGACCAAGTAATTTTTTATCGTGCTTTATAAGAGAAAATTCAGGCAATAACACCATAGAAATACCAGCACCAAATATACTTAAAGGTAGTCTCAATAAAAGACCGCTGTAACTCATAAGCGATACAACTCCAGATCCAAAAAAAGAGGCGTATTGTAAATCTATGATGGCATTAATTTCATTAACCCCAATGGTTACGCAGCTGCTTGCTATGTTTTTAATGAGCTCTAATGATCTTTTGATGGTAGATCTGGTAAAGTTCCATTCGAATGAATAATATTTTCGAAACAATAACCATGTTATTCCAAAAATAATGATCGAATTTAGTAAATAGCAGAGCGCAAGCGTCATAAGTGAAGCATTAAAATACCAACACACTCCATATTCAATTATTGTGAGAATATTAAATACAATTGGCTGCATAAGTATGGCAGAAAAAACAGAAAGGCCTTGGAGTACAGAAGATAAATAACAAGCTGCACTCATAAAAATCATCGAAGACATAAGAACAGGAACCAGCGAGGATACTTCTAAGACAGAATTGATATTTTTCCAGCCAGGAACCAAAAAGTATGATAATTTTGATGAAAATATAATGACAACAACCGATACTATCAAAAAAAATGTTTGCACTATAATCATAGAACAAGTAATAACTTGCATCATGTATGTTCTCTCTTCTTGGCGATTCATATCCACCACAAAAGGAACAAGTGCTGCGCTGAGCGGTCCCTCAGAACACATTTTATAAAAAAAGAATGGCATTCTGTACGCCATCAAAAATATATCAGATCTCTCGCCAACTCCAAAGAATAGTGCTCGAAACCATTCTCTCATGAATCCAAATATCTTACTTAATAAAGTGAAGAAACTTATTGAAAAAAACTGACTAGATGGAAAATATCTTTTCATAATGGCTCCTGTATTGATAATACCATCAGATCGTTTTTTTACAACTATTTACAAAAAATTAAATGGGTGTAATCTTAGAGGCAGTCAATTACACCACAAGAAGGAACAATTATGTTCAAAGCATCAGTTTTATTATTAACAGTTCTGTTTTCATCTCAAGTTTTTGGAATGACTGCTCATCGCGATGAATGTGATGAAAAAGCAGCAGCAAGTTGGATCTATGAAACTTTTTTCTCAGATAACACTTCTTCAAATTCCAGTTCAACTGACATGACAAGTACATCAACAGCTGTTGATACAACATCAAACGATCAGACGTCAAACAATACGACTGATTCAAGCCAAAAATAAATCGTTAGTAGTTTAGGTCTATAACTATTTAGCGAACACTGACTAGCCCTCAATGAAACAATCCCCCAGACAGTTCCTCACGGATTTCTGGGGGATCGTCTATTCAACACAATAAGAAGTGAGTACTATTTCTTTTTGCGTTATTTTTTCTTTGATTTAACTGGTTCGCCAGCTTTACGGGCTTCTGAAAGAGCTATGGCAACCGCTTGCTTGCGTTTTTTTACCTTAGGGCCCTTTTTAGAGCCGCTATGTAACTCGCCTTCTTTGTACTCTTCCATTACCTTTTCAACTTTGCCGCTCTTATTTGGCTTTTTCTTCATAGCTTTCTTCTTGGCCATATTACTTCCTTGACTGTACTTTGTTATTAACAAATATCGCAGCGGCTGGTTTAGCAGCAGGATATTGCGGCATCGAAATTGGCTTTGATTGTGGCATTACGCATGGTTTGCATTGTTGCTGTTGACCACGGTTATCATCACAGCCAATTGGTGAACATGGTGTGACGAATTCTTTGCAACCAACAGTAATCGCTGGGCATGGAGGGCAAGTTACTGCACTACCGCTCAATGATGAAAGGTAATGTATGGTAAATTGGCTGAATCCTGGAGTTGCGCCACCTTTAACAGATACTGTACCAACGTAAGGAATAAGACCAGATACTGGATCAAGTATAAGAACATTGTAGTTCATGCGTATAACGTCACCAGCATTAAGCAGTACTAATGCGCTGAGTTCGCCAGATTGTAATGCACTGAAGGTCAAATAAGGCACTTGCAGTAAGCGAAGATCTGCACCATTTACGGTTACATCAAGCAATCCAATTGGAGCACCAGCAACAACTGATGAACCAGAAAGCGAGTCTGAGCGCAGATAATAGCTGAATACATAGTAACCACTTACCGGAACGGTATAAGAAAATGGTGACAACGAGACGTTGCTATTTGGATCATCAACAATGGTGTCCCAGTTTAAATTTGAACCGAGTGTGTATACCATATTGGATGAAAGTGATACAGCAGCTCTATACTGTTCAACGCTTTCAAGAACGCCAACCTTTAAGTTGCTAATACAAGCATTGTCCATGGTTGCGTTTTGGGCACATAAAGCATTAAAGAAGCCTTGGTCAACTTGGGCTTGTGATGCTTGTGCAATTCCAGAAACACAAATATTATTAACTACTTCATTTTCAGCAGAGATATTTTTAAATTCGGCAGCTTGGCCACATATATTGTTTACTACAATCTTTTTGATATCAGCACAGCAACAACACAGTTTTTCAAGGGCCAGTTCATTTTGGCAACAATTATTCATATAACCTCCATTTTGGTTTTATCGTACTTTTGAAGTCTCTTCAAACATTATACGGCGACGTACTTTTTCGTTCTTTTTGTCATTACGATTTTGCATATTATAGGGCACGCCGAGTAGCTTGTAAGCTATTTTCTTTGGCATCCCTTTAGGGCGAATCATAGCAGGCATAACGACTCCTAGAGCTCATTGCTCGTATCAAAGAACGGTGTATCAAAATATCCCGCTCTCTTGTATTCGATATGGCGTGGTGTTGGAGACAGATTAGCCATAGCATTATGATCTTCTTGGACCATGTTGCCATCAGCTATTTCTTGTCTACGCCGGTAATCAGTACCAGCATAAAACATGTAACCAATATCACGCAGACGTTCCATCACAAGTTCATTGCGACGGTCAGCATCCCTACGCACTTTTTCTTGCATAGTGAACTGTTGAGATCTGCTTCTGGCTTTCATAGCACTCCTTACATTTTCTTTGGAAAGAAATGTTTAGCGCGTTGCGAATCATCGTAATCCATTTGGTCGTCAACGCCGATAATGGAATCTTCAAGACCTTCTGGGTTATATGGACCAGTCTTTGGATAGGCTTTGATCATGACGTTCTGCGGTAAATTAGCGATTGCATTCGAATCTTCATGAATCATGCCGGCATCTTCAAGCTCTTGTCTACGACGAGCTGGCATCCCTGCATAAAACTCATTCTTATTCGCTGCATCTGCAATACGGCTGCTAAAGCCCATGCCATCGGTTCCCTTATCATGCTTCATTTCATCATTGAACTGGTCAGAATGATGGGAGATCCCTTTTGACGATTTGTGATAACGTTTTGCCATTTAAGGCCCTTTCATAGTAGACACTGTTCGAGGCGACAGTCGAGGCGACTTCGAGGCGACAGTCGCGGCGAACAAGGTTTAACCTCTATCTACACCGCAGAACGACTCTGAGGGGCAATAGCTTGTTCTTTCTCTTTAAGCATACGCGATAAGGTAACTAACTTTTCAAGATGTTCGATATCGATGCCTTCAATTTCTTTGATTGCTTTAATAGCTGTAAGTAAAGCTTGCTCTTCATCTTTGACAGCCGCAGCACGCCGTTCGACAGCGAGCGCTTTATTCTCTTCAACCCGACTGATACGTTCGTAACCAAGGCCCCTATCGGCTTCTGCACGCGCGTGAGCCAGATTAGTTCTAGCTTCGATTTCTTGCATTTGCACTTGCGCTTGCTGCATTTGCATTTGCTGAGCTTGCTGCTGAGCTTGCTGAATAGACTCGATAAGCTTTTTCTTGTCTTGGATAGTTGCTGCTTCAAGTAATGCCTCATCTGGTATAGGAACGCCCGCTTCTTTAAGCTGCAAAAGCTGAGCAAATTGCATCTGCTTCTGAGTTGCGGTATTTAATCCCTCTTCAACAACGGCATCATAACGGCCGAAGTTCTTATTATAAAATTGTGGCGTTGGATCAGCATTAAGAATTCGTTTCATTTTTCCAGGAGTAAAATTATTCTGAATGATATCGATCATAAGCTTGCCAAGCTGCTTTTGAGAGTAGTCTAATTGGTCAAACAGCACCTGGAGCGTTGTTAGACCAGCACCCTGTCTCAACATAGCGAGTACGCCGGCCTTATCATCGATCGCGCTGCCGAGTAGTTCTTCATTTATCCCACTGATTTGTTCAACTTCTTTTGCCAAAAGTTCAGATAATTGAATCATTGATGGCGGTATTTGAGGCGCCTCTATCCGCACAACATCGGCCATGTTTGCATCTTGCTTAAGCGCAAGCCCACGACCTTGACCAGACATGAATACATCTTTTGGATTTACCAAAGAATCTTCTTTGTATATCCAACCAGAGTTTATTTGTGACTCGAGTATATCAAGTTCAATAACACGTCGACGGTTATACAAATATTGAGCGTCTCGTAATCCACGAACCACTCCCTGACAACGATAATCAAAGTAGGGCATCTGGGGAGCATAATAACCGAATACCCCTACAAATGGATACCGATCAATTCCCAAGGGGTTTGGTCCGTGAAAAAAGACCTTGCCCTGGATTACAATTGCCAGATTTACCGTTGGTACTTGCTGTTCAATAAGCTTGATTGTTGGATAAGCCTGCAAGAATGCTTTAAGGCGATCTTCGTCGTCAGTTTTCCATTCAGTTGTTTCACCGGTCTGCGAATCAACCAACATTCGTTGTGTTCTGAAATCACGGTAATAAAATTCGTCGTAGGTTAAAAGATTCTTGTAGGAGTAACCGTATTGCTCAGCCGAGAACTGAAACTTGCCGTCTCTCGCTGTTCCCGTGTCATTTCCATAAAGTCCTAGAATTTCTTCAGCACGATCAGGCATGAGTGAAATACACTCTTGTTTCTTCAAATAGGATCGCTTCCAGATCGCGTTGCAGTCTGAAAGATCTTTTTTCTTAAAAAATGGGTCTATTAGGAAATAGTTATAATCGCACTTGTCGATTCTTATATTGCCTGATACGGGGTCAGAGCGATAGTCTACCCAGATCTGTAAGAGATTGAGGCCAGTGACTAACGCTCCCTCAAAGGCTTCTGAGATTGTCTCTAAGTATCCTTCTTGTTGGTTTACCCAGATTAATGCCTTAGTGAATTGGTCAGCGGTTTCAGCGTCACCATTTTCTATTGGCACTACAATAGTAGATTTACGATTTCTGCGCTGATAGCCTTCAATCATATTAACGACACGGCGGATACGATTGAATTGGAACTGGCGACGTCTATTTGCTGGCAGATTGCCATAATAAAGGTCATTCCAGATTGACTGATCTCCTGCAAAGTAGCGAGTATCGATTTCAGCTTCGGTCCAGAAGGCTAAATTGGTTGTTATTGCTTCTGAATAGAAAGCTTCCATTCGGGATAATAATCCCCTATCTTTCTCGTCGTAATATTCCGGTCCAAGAGCTGGGAAAATCATAGTCACTATCCTTTTTTATGCTTCAAAATTCATCGTAGAATTTTGGGCATGGGATAGCAAGTGTTAGTTAGTTGGCTTAATACATCCTGCGCATTCACACGCTTTTATCAGCCCTTGTGATTGCACTTCTGTATACGCTTTGGAAAGCCAGTCCAATACACCTTTATACTGAGGAAACAGATCCTCAGCAATCCCGATAAAAGGAACAACCATATGGCCAAGATTAAGAATGAGTGCATAGTTTGGGTTAATCTGTGCCTGTTTCTGTTCATCGGTCAGCTCAGTGTTCACTTGTATTTGTCCGATTGCCTGAAGTGCTCGTGTGATAGTCGCCAGGGCAAAGTTGATGGTGTGAATAGAAAAGTTCTTGAGATCTGCTTCGTTCATACTAGTCCTTATTGGTTATCGATATAATAGCGTAATGCTTTGATCATATATTCACTGCGTGTCAGTGGCACTTTATCTTTAAGACGTGCCATATCAATCTGATCAACAAAAGAATTCGGCAAACGAAGTTGAACTCGTGAGGTGGATTCAACTTCATCTGCCGACTCACTGATAATTTGTCTTACCAGGGAACTTATCTGTTTATGCGATACTGCCATAATACTCCTTTTTGTACCATGACAGCTTAAAATCGAATCACCTAAAAAGGCAAGTGGTTATTCTCCTGATTCATATGTTTCTAATATTTTTCGTTGAAGAAGCTTAACGTTTTCAATGCTTGTTCGTCTTCTTTCATTCTTACTATCTTCTAAGACATACAAAACAGCACTCAAAGGGATATATATTTTATCTTTACGTGCGATAGTTCCAGCTCCATCGATCGTTACACATAATAATGTTTCATAATCAAAAAGACCTGCATAGGCATATATTTCCTTTGATTCATCAACAACGATAAAAGTTCTTTTATATTTGGGCGTCTTACCACTAATAAGAATTGTTGTTGTTGCCACGCTTTTTTCAGCGAAATCTAACATATTATTCCTCTTTTTTTTCTGTATCAACAACGAATTGCACTTCACCAGTAAAATGCTTTCTAAGAACCGGTAACCAAAGTTCACGCTTCTTTTCAGCCATTTGGGTGAATGACTCAGCTTCTTTGGGCATTTGTACGACTATAATTTCGCTAAAATCGATATATTGGCTGAAATAAAGCCCAATAAATGGATCAATTGCTGATACTTCTGTTAAGAATGCCTTATATCGTTCTTCTGTGGTCATAGTATTATCCTGTTTGGTAGTTACATTTTGACGCTTTATATAGGCACGCTTTGGTACTGCCTGATCAATCTTTTTTAATTTTTTAGCTCGTGCTGAGACACATTTTTGACATCTTCTAGGCATATGCTGCATTAAAGAACTATGCGCATAAACTCGTTCAGTTCCACACGAACAACGCAATATATACGTAGGATATCTGCCGCTTGTTCCGTCATATATTCTAACGATTTCTTGCTGTCCAAATTTATCGCCAACATTATACATAGCGCTCCTTTTTTGGTTGACTCAATTGGGCACAATCTATATCAGCTTAAAAAAGTGTCAATACAGGAGAATTCTGGTGTTGGTTATAATTCTACTTATACACCATGTACTATAAATCTGTTGATATTCATTTCAATGCCCCATGTCCCCATTTAACACCAATCATTCTTAGTGAATTTTTTATATCCCAAATGGCTCTTTTGCCAATTCCTTTTATCTTTAAAAGTTCTTCGGGCTTGGCTCTTGAAAGATCCCCTATGGTTTTATAACCAGCTTTAAATAAAGGATCCTGAAATCTGACTATCAAAATTTCATCAATAGGCCACCTTAATTGCCATGTTTTTCCGCAACCAAATTCATATTTACAGGTCCAACGCTCAAATTCAAAAGAATCCGGCAAAACAATAAATTTTTCACCATAATTATTTAAAACAGGTGACGCCTTAGAAATTGATGATCGGTTTAATTCTTCAAAGTTTTTATTGCCGCATAAATAACATTCATCTTTTGGATAATCATTTTCAAACTCAATATCTGGCTCGGACTCTCCACATTGAGATCGCTGTAACGCTAATTTTCGTGATGTTGGTTTGCATGTATCACAAAAACCTATTGCTGGTTCTAATGAAGTTATCCAATAAATAGATTCTCGCTTTTGGCACACAGAACACATCATATTAATACCTTATTTTACTTATACACCATGTACTATAAATCTATTGATATTCATGTCTTCGTTGTAAATAAAAGGTAGATTTAAGCATCTCAAGGCGCTCCAGTAGCATCGATGGCAGTAAGCATCCACACAGGAATGCTTGCTTCCTTTGATGGGGAATACAAAAGCATCCAATTTCATGAATACCGTGGGTGTTACTTTGCTGCAGCCACCAAGTGGGGTAAAGATATCATGGAATAAATCTTTTCTGTGGTTGTACGTGATCAATATGAAATGATTCTTGCGTGGATCGACACCTATGATGGCAAAGCTTTCACGATTATCTAATTCCTGCTCCTCAAAGGACAGATTCCTCAGGTAATCATCTTCTTTTTTAAACTTTCTCCAGTTAATCATAGTTCTCCTAAGGGCACAGAATACAGTCATGTAAGATTATTTCTATAAATCGAGCAAGGTACAGACATAAAATTATGCTGCTGCAGATAAAAAGCCAATCTTTGAATGTTTTAATGGTACACATCATTTAATTCTCTGATCCTTCCATTATTATATTTTCAACAGTAATTAGTGAGCGTATGCATGATGATTTTAATATCGAAAGAAACTCAATAAAATCATCTTGGGCTTCATCTTCGGTATCATCTTTCATATTATCGATTATAACCTCAATATTGATGTATTTTTTTGTTGATCCATCTTCTAATTCAATCATCAATATTTGATTCTTTTTAGGACGAGGAATATGAAATAATAACCCAAATTCTTCTCGTAGTTTTTCTTCGCTTATGAAAACAATTTTATCATACTTATGCACATATATAAGATCTTTTTCAGTTACTGGACTCGCTGAACCTCTTTTTGAAAGATTAAGTTGAATAAAATCACGAGGATCTATTCGGTCTGCTTTACATCCTGTTGGAATTTCCATTTAATGCTCTGTTTTTTAACGCACGATTCTCAACTAATAAAGCCATAAGCAGGCATGTAAGATCATAATCATCTAACCAATGGGTAATTTTACCTGAGTGATAACCAACATTATGATTACACACATCCCTGAAATCGTAATATGATATTTCATCTTTTGGATAAGCAACACTCATAAACTTTTGAGTGTCATGGTTATATTTTGCAAACGCCATACATGTCGGGCCAGCACCATATACTTCATCATGTTCCTCTTCTAGATTGAAAACTAAACATATTGAATCTGGTGACTGTTCTGAATCTTTTGGTGGCAAAAGATCTTCAATTTTATGTGCATAATAAGATACAAGTTCTTTCCACGCTTCTCTATCAATTGGATAATTCATATTAATACCTTTTAATGCTCTGTTTTTTGCATCTCAAAATATTGATCTAATCGATGAATAGCAGTTGCTTTTACGCTCGATAAACTAGCGATAAGATAGTTAAGGTTTTCTTCAGTAATATCTTCGGATCCATAATATTTTTTAAGCTCAATTATTATGGTATCGATATTGAAGAAAATTTGCTCTTTTCCATCAAGTGCTATTGTTAACATATCGTTTTTTTCGATATGAGGGGGATTAAATTTTATACCACCACTCTTTAACCTATCATTGTTGATAAAAACTGATTTACTGAGTTTATTTACATATAAATAATCATCAGGATTTGATATGTTTTTGCCGATAACTATTTTTACAAAATCATTTTTGTCGATTTGCTCATGTATACATGTACGTGACGTTTTAATGGTACACATCATATTAATGCCTTATGCCTCCCGTCATAGTCTCGTTGATTTCTCTCAAAGCGCTCAAGCACTCTGCTCGCAAGATTATGAGAATATCAATCATATCTCTAGGAAATACATTAATCATTACCACTTCTTTGTCATCATTTTCTCGTGGATCGACTGATAAAAGATCAATCATGGTATCGACATTAAAGAAAGTGGCGATTACTTCATTTCCCTCGTGGATCGTTATGATGTCATCTTTTTCAGGACTAACAAATTCAAAAAATAATCCCCATTTATTTAACTTATCTTTGTTAATGAAAACATATAACTCTTTTTTGTTCACGTATACATAGCTGCTTCCATTTTGTTCAACAGCGTCAAATAGACAAAACGTTACAAAGTCACTGGGATTAACTGGTTCACCGGTATGTCCGTCTTTAAATTCCATTAATCACCATCTTAAATGAATTCATTTAAAACAGTTTCTACATGTTGCAAAAAATCTTCTTTTTTAAAATCGACCACAAATTTACTGAGGCACGCATCATCATCGCAGGATTTTCCATTATGATATTGCTCATGTTCTTTATAGCGCGATTCAATTAAATGTAATTGATCCCATGCATACGCTGGACTTTTTTTGTATTCAGCTTCAAGTTCTAATGCTTTATTTTCCATATTAATACCTTGGTAAGTCGTCTTTCCATCTAACTTTGCGCTATTATTTTTTCACATGTACGTAATGCTTGAAGGCAACCCGATTTTACATGTAATAGAATATCGATGGGCTCTTTGTAGTCATCAGTGTCATCTTCTAATGCAGCCTCTTGCATAGTGTTTAATATAGTATCAAGGTTAGTAAAAAAACCCTCGATATTATTTGTAAACTTGATTTTTATAATATCGTTCTTTTGAGGCCGAGCTATTTTAATGAAAAATCCAAATGCTTCTAACGTCCCCTCATGAATAAAAATAGATTTATTATGTTTGTGCACATATATATAATTTGCAGGATTTAACGTAGCATCGCTTCTTGGATCTTTTTTTGACATATATAATTGCATAAAATCGTTGCTATCAACTAGTTCAGCTATGTAGCCGTTTTCAATTTCCATATTAATACCTTGGTAAGTCGTCACGAAAGACTGAGGGTAAGTTACTTTGATGGCCATAATAGGCATCATTATATCTTTTATCAAGTTCTTCAGGTGACAATCCATCACGTGTTTTTGGAAGAGATATGCAGAGATAGCGCATCGCATCCGCGTAATGAGAAGACCAATCATGGAGTGGATTAGGCTTATATACTTTATGACGCGAGTCATATTCTTGGCGATAATTCTCAAGCGCCTTCAAGAGGGGCTTGCATTTTTGTTCATCGATCCAGATCTTCGAGAACGCAGAGCGGACAGCTTCAATGCCATCCGGTATAGAAAGATCATCCGCAACGGTGAAGTTAATACCAAGCTGCTTTGCTTTTTGAAGCCGAGTAATCCCTGAACCGAACTCCTGCACCTTGATGTCGTGAGGAGCGATATGCTTACCATAAGTATAAGGCTTGCTTTGAATAACGTTGACATAATGTTCAAGTCCCTCTTTTTTATTTTCATAACAGTCAATTATGCGCACTGTGGTTCCTATACATTGAAACCAGATGATTGAGGTTGAATCCCGTACTCCAATATCGAGCGCTGTATGCACTTTAAACGAAGCCTCCCAAGGCACTATTCCAATCTGGCCATTCAGGCGCATACGATCAAGATACTTGCTATAAAACGATCCCTGAACGCCGAGTGTAAATGAACAATAATATTCTTGTTGTATTAAATCCTCCGAGACTTCACCGGAATTGAGCTCACGTTCAATATCATGCAGGGATATATGCTGAGTATCTTCTACAGTCAGCTTATAAGCAAACCAATCAGGAGAGTTACGGGCTATCTCATATAATTCAAATAGATGATTTTTTCCACGTGGGGTACTTAAAAAGACGGCCCAGCCATTATTTGCAAGCAATATGGGCCGTATATATTGATAAGCACGTGGATCTTGGAGAGCATATTCAGTAAACACGCAGCCGATTGGATTACTTCCCACAAGGGTATCATAGTTGTCAGAGCCCACAAGCTGGATTAATGATCCATTCTTCAAGCGAATCTTCATCTGTTGATCATTTTGAGATTCAATAATCTCTTCAGGAATCATAGACAGGAACGACTGGCCATTGTTATCCAAAGAATCCCAGATAATCTTTCTCATCTGACTATACGTAGGACCAATGTACCAATAGACCCCAACACGCTTAATTGCCTGTCTGATAATTAAGGCCCACGCAGCATAATCTTTCCCGGCGCGTCTTGGTAGAATAGCGAGAACCCGTTTGTAACCTTTGTTCTCAATCGCATCCAGTATAGGTAGCTGGTACTCGCGGGCCTTAAATTTATTTAATTTTACACGTATCTCTGGGTTCATTACTACTCTCTCTTCATTGTGCCCACGGGGTATGAATCCCCTTTACTATCTCGGTTATTATAAAGTGGCCCCCGTGGACACAATCCCTAAGTGCTTTCGTCGCTGAGCCTTCTCAGCACTTTATCATTACGCTCGGGTACCATGGGTGAATTAGCCATAGGCTCAATTTCAACCACCACCAGGCCACCAGTATCTTTTTGTTGTGCTTGCGCAGTTATCATAGCCTTCCATTCGAAGTGTTCTTTATAATCAGGGTCAAACATCGCCATGGTGCTC
>Ga0265338_10002974_pt1 | contig 24571 bp, 53 predicted proteins | sample 42126metaG_FD_193579 | JGI IMG/M metagenome (GOLD analysis project Ga0265338, IMG submission 193579) | Rhizosphere microbial communities from Carex aquatilis grown in University of Washington, Seatle, WA, United States - 4-21-26 metaG | ecosystem: Host-associated > Plants > Roots > Rhizosphere... | reverse complement strand
CGTGCTCCTCGGCCATCTCCTCCCGCCCGAAGCGCGCGCTGCCGTGTAGAACCTGCGCGCTCTCCGGGCGGCCGCGGCAGTACAGGCAGCCGCACCGGGTGTCGATCAGCACGGTCCAGCTCACTCCGCGACCTCCGCGACGATTACCTCGGCGCCCTGGAGTATCGAGAAGAGATGCAGGGCAAGTCGCTCGGCGTCCTCCTCGGAGAGGAGCTCGCCGTTGTCGACGAACCCGCGGTCCTCCCTGAGGGAGCAGGACTCGCAGCTGCAGCGGCTCAGCACGGTCCATCTCCTCCGCTCGCGCTCGCTCATCTCGCTCCGCCCCGCTCCTGGGCCCGCTCGGCCCCTACCCAGAGGCCGTTGTTGTCTAATTCGCTGGCCGGGCAGCGCCTCTCCGCGATCCTCACGTCGCGCCGGCCGCTGGCCAGGATCCGGAGCGCGTGTTCCTCGGCGTCCTCCTCCAGCGCCCACCGCGACCACGTCCGCCAGACACTGCCGCACCGGCCCTCGACAAAGAATAAGACAACATCAACCTCACCCATCGGCGTCGACCCATACCCCGCGGTGATCGAACCAGCCGCGCCGCTCGGCGATCATCACGCCCAGGTCCGGCCACCGCTCGAACAGGTCGAGCGCGTAGTCCTCCGCGTCCGACTCCCTGTAGCGAGTCGTCGAGATAAACCACGACTCACTCGGCATCTTGACCATGACGTGCCAGACCCTCGACTTCGTCACAGCGGCCTCCCCCGGCCCTCGATGATCAGGACCTGGCCTGGCGTGAAGCCGGCGTCGCCGCTCGCGACCTGGACGGCGAAGTCCTCCGCCTCGAGCTCGGTCGAGCACAAGTGGCGCCCCCACGAGCCGCGTCGCCCGCACCTGTCCACGCAATCGGCGCAGCAGCAGCTGTACGCCACGGTCCAGGACCTCTTCGCCGCCCTGGCCCTGGTCGTCGCCCGGCTCACCGCGGCACCGGCCGCTCGACGATCATGAACTCCAGCTCCAGGCTCTCGTCTTTCCTGCTGATCGACTTCAGCGCGTGGTCCTCGGCCGAGGCCTCGTCGTCGTAGGTGCTGATGCACCTCCACTTGCCGGCCGAGCCGCAGCTGCACCCGGTCCTGAGGCACAGGACCACGACGTGGTACTGCTTTTTGCAGTCAGTCATCGCTCGATCCTCACGGGCCTGACGAACAGCTGGAAGAAGTCGGCGTCGCTCTCCAGCCACAGCGCGCTCCCGTTCTCGCAGCTCACCCGCAGGCGGGAGCCTCGCTCCAGGACCCTCACGACCCTGCGGAGGATCTTGTCCCTGGTGTCCTCGACGAGGTCTCCCCGCTGGAAGCGGGTCACCGAGCCGGCTCGGTCGTCTCGCGCTCCAGCCGGTCGGCGATCTCCGAGAACGACAGCTTAGAGGCGTCGTTCCACGTGATGACGCGTCCATCTTCGACGCCGGCGACGTACGTGCTCGTTCCTATGTTGCCCACGGCGCCGCGCCACAGCACGTAGTTCCCGCCGGGCGACGGCGCCCAGCCGCCGGGGTCGATGATGTCGGCCAGCACGCCCAGCGCGCAGAACCTGTCGCCGCGCCGCAGCTGCCCGGTGCACCTCTTGTACTTCCCGGACCTGAGCGCGGCGATCCAGCGCTCCCTGACCGTCGCGACCCTCGCGGGGGAAGCGACCTGCGGGTTATTTTCCTGGTACAACTCTGCCTCCCTAGTGCAGGCCCCGGCTCGAGCTCTTCGAGTCGAGCTCCAAGGTACTCGTCGTCTCGACGCCGCGCTCCCGCAGCTCGTTGACCGACATCAGCTTGCCCACCGGCAGCTTCCCGAACTCCTCGTCCGCGCGTCGGAAGCCGAACGCCAGCACGGCGCCGCCGGGGTTGCAGCCCCTCTCCCAGGCCTCCCTGATCGCGTCCTGGGCGCTGACGGCGGGGACGACGCAGCACCCCAGGTGCCGGTCGTCTGCGGCGAAGCTCAGCCAGAAGTGATCAACGGCGTCGTCAGTCACGACCGTGCTCCTCGACGTAGTCGGCGATCTCGTCGAACGTGTTCATGAGAACGTCGTTCATGAGAACGACGTTCTGGTAGTCTGCAGAGGATAAGATACCTGTCTTGTCGATGTCGATCGTGTGCTTGCCCTGGATGTCGGCCAGCACGCCGAAGGCGCAGCGGTTGAAACCGTGTCCGAAGCCATTGGTGACCTTCGTGTACCTGCCGCTTCGAAGCTCTTCGATCCAGCGACGCTTGAGTGACTTCTGCTCGACCACCGCCGGCGCCGCGACTTCCCTGTGCTCCTGGTACAAACTTCACCTCCATAGTAAAAGAGCCGGGAAGCTTCTCGCTCCCCGGCTCGCGCCGTCAGGCCGCCAGCTTCTGCTGCTCCGGCTCGGTCTCGTTGACCTCCGAGAACCAAGACTCGATGGTGTTTACGTCTGTGATGGACAGGAGCGGGATAAAGACCCCGGCCTGCCCGTTCATCCTGGCCGCGCGGGCGAACAACGGGCGCCGGCGGTTGCTAGTGAGGCTCGGGAGCCTCTCGACTTTTTGTCTACGCATCTGATTAGCACCTTTTGTTACAGTAATGCCCCGCAGCCAGGGTTTTTATTAACTATGGTATCAAAAAGTGATGACGAGTGTCAAATCAAATCGTTGTGACTACCCGGCCATCACCTCGTGCCAGCGGGGGTCGCCGGGCGAGCGGGTCGTGAAGTTGTCGATCGCCTCGATCGCCTGCGCGATCGTTATGCTTCTCGATATCTCGCGCGGCGGAAAGAACAGCGGAGTGAGCCTCGGGTTGTCCACCTTATAGGCGTAAGCCACCTGCGGCTTGGACCCGTCGAAGCAGGCCATCCACCCGCCGATGCACATCGCCGTGCCGCACTCGCTCCTGGTCTCCCAGTCGACCATGCTGAAGCGGCCGTCAGCTGCGCCGCTGGCGAGGTGCTCCCTCACGCGCAGGAGTAAGTCCAGCATGCGAGGGGAGACGCCGATCTGCTCGGCGTCCGCCGTCTGAGGGGCCTCAACGGTCCCGATAGTTTCGCGTTGTTCCTGGTACATCAGTAACCCCTCGCGCTATTCCAGTCGGGCTTGCCGGTCGCTACGAAGTTGTCGATCGCTCGAACTGCCTGCTCGTTGGTGACGTTTTGGTCTACTTTATTATTCGACCCAGGCACCAGCGGGTAGAACAGCTCCCTCAGTCCGCCATCGGCTAACTTCACGAACTTATCTCCGGCGCGCCTTGACATGCCGGCGCGGAGCGCCGTCCACCCGCCGATGCACGCGACGGTTCCGCACCCCTTGTGCTGTATCGTGTAGTTCATGTTGAAGCGCTGCGGCGTCTCGCCAAACGTTCGGGCTAGGAACGAGCGCTCGTCCCTGTTCACGTCGACCGGATCGACGTGCCGAATCACATTCGAGGCGAGGAGCTCCCTCACTTCGAGCATCGCAGCGAGCTGCTTCGTGGTCAGTCCCAGCTCAGACGCCGACGGTCCTCGGCGCTGCACCGCACAAATTTCATTCTCAGCGTACATGGTTCAGCCTCGTGTTGATACCCTTTGATCATTCAATGATAAACCCGGTATCAACCCTTGTCAACTCTTTTTCAACCCGGCTGTTGACGAACACCTCCTCGACCCGGTCCCTGTAGCTCTCGGTCCTCTTGACGAAGAGCTGCGGCGAGTCGTGGTCAACCGAGATCAGCACGGCAAGCTGCGGCACGGCGATGCCGGTCAGCTCCTCGAACATGAGCGCGTAGGTCGTCGCCTGCAGGAAATAGTTGAGTATCCAGCGCTCCTCCTTGGGCCGGAGGCTGGTCTTGAAGTCGAGGATCGTCGGGAGCCGATCGAACTCTACCACAGCGTCGGCGCGCCCCGCGGTCCGCAGCCGGGGCGACCACAGCGAGCACTCCGCGCCGAAGACGGCGCCGACGCACCTGTCCAGCACGTCCCTGACTGGCCTGAAGGCCTCCACCTCGATCGGCGAGGCGACGTGCGGGAGGCGCTCCTCGTTCATGAGGTAGGCTTCTGTCACGGAGTGGAACCTGGTGCCGCGGGCCCTGGCGACCCGTCCTATCCGTTCGGCCTCCTCCTCGCCGACGCGCTTCCGCCACCTCTTCAGCGCGGACTTGTCCAGCGACTCCCCTATCACAGTGGTCACGGACGGGTACATGAAGCCGTCGGGCGCCGCGTAGTAGCGGCGCCCCTCGTGCTCGATCGTTTCTAGGCCGGGGAGGTCGACGAGCCGGTGCTCAAAGAGTCTCTTTCGTGTCATACGCGACCATAAACCAAGCCGGCTCCGGCGTCAACCCTACGTCGAGACGCCCAGTCGCCTCTTCGTTATCAGGTAGTCCTTGACGATCTTGCTCCGCACGACGTCGTCCTCGCCGAACTCGACGTGCTGGAACCACGGGCCCATCGCGTCTAGCACCCTCATGAACTCGCCGAGGCCGCGCTTGTCGGCGTCTCTGACGAAGTCTGTCTGGGAGTAGTCGCCGCTGAACACAACCCGGCAGTTCTCGCCGAGCCTGGTGAAGACCGAGTCTAGCTCGTGCAGGGTGCAGTTCTGGGCCTCGTCCAGCACAACGACGCAGTCGCTGAGCGTCACGCCGCGGATGAACGAGGTCGTTGTGAACTCGATCACCTCGCGGCCCCTCAGTATCCTGTAGGCGTCGCCTCGGCCGAACAGCTCGGTGCATATCTCAGCGTACGGGGCCTCGTACGGCTGGCTCTTCTCCCTGGCGTTGCCGGGGAGGAAGCCCATGTCCCTGGTCGGGACGATCGACCTGACGAGGACGACCCTGTTGTACTGGTAGTCGCTGAGGACGGCCCTGAGGGCGAGGTACAGGGCGACGAAGGTCTTGCCGGTGCCGGCCAGGCCGTGGAGGAGCAGGTGCCGCTCCCTGAACGACTCGAACGCGAGCCGCTGGTTCTCCGTTAGGGGTTGGACCTCCCTGAGCTTCAGGCCGGTGTTGGGCCGGAAGCCTCCGGTGTCCTCGCTGCTCTCATTCTGACGGGTTGCTCTTCTCTTCTTCTTCGCGAGCCTGTCCGACGTCTGAGTTCTCCCTGTTAGTCACGACCCCATGTCTAGAAGGTGTTGATGGTCGAGCGCGTTATGCCGCGGGAGTGTTTCTTCTTCATCGTCTTGAGCAGGTCTCGAAAGCCGTCGCACGGCTTGCTGGAGACGCCGCTGATGATCGCCGGTGACGTCACGAGCTGCTTGTGGCCTGGGTTGTCGGCGAGGTGCTTCTGGCACTCGTCCCAAGACATGAGAGCCTCGTAGACGACCCCGCCCGGCGCCTCAAACACGTAGGTCGGCACTAGTCGTAATCCTTCCGGTCGCGCTGGGGCTCGTCAGTCTTCTCTCGGGCGTAGATCGCGTTGCCCTCCTTGCTCGGCCTGTGTCGGGGCGTGCGGCGCCTCTCGCGCCTCTCGTCCCACTCGTCTCGGAAGCTCCTCTTGAACTTCCTGAAGCCGTTGGCGCCCATTAGGGTTTCGGCCCCGGCGGGAACGACGGCTTCACGGCAGGAGGTTCGGGAACGCTTCGCGCACGATGTCCTCGGTGATGCCGGGCCACGGCAGCTTCTTGTCCTTGAGCGCGACTACCATCTTGGCGTCGGCCGGGTGGATCGACTCCAGCAGCTCCGTGAAGATCTGCTCGCGCTTGGCGGGCTTGAGGCCCGGGGCGCCGCCGTCCACGAAGTACTTGAGCTTCCGGCACTCGTGCACGAACACCGCCTGCTGGTCGGGGAGCGTGCACGGGGAGTACGGGGGCTCGCCCTCGGGCAGGAGCCAGTTGATCCTCGGGTCGAACGCGCCCTGAAGGACCGTCCTGATAACGAAGCTGTCGTTGTGCTTGAGCGCAGCGACCTTGTCCTGGCGCTTCTTGAGCTTCGAGGTCCTCTCGAGGAACTCGGCTACACCTACTTGCATCTTGTCTCCAGTGGTTGAGTCACTGGCTATTTATAAGTTCCCGTTGATGTAGGTCTGCGCCAGGCTGTGCATTGCGATCGAGAAGCAGTCCTCGACGACGCCGTAGTTGTCGCTGGGGAAGTGCAGCACGTGCTGGGCGACGTCCTGGGCCTTGATGACGCCGCCGTCCCTGCCGACCAGCGCGATCGTCGCGTGCCCCTTGCCGGAGGCCTCGTTGAGCCCCATCAACACGTTGGGCGACGACCCGGAGACAGACATGGCGACCGCCACCCCTCGCTTCGTCGTGTCGTGCAGCCTGATCTGCTCGCTGAACACCGCTTCGTACGAGACGTCGTTGGCTATCGCCGTGATCAGCTCGATGTCCGAGCAGAGTGACTTGACGCCGGTGAGGCGCCTGGTGCCGGAGTTGATCCCCTTGGTGTGGTCGCAGACCCAGTGGTTGGCGACGGCGGCCGAGCCCCCGTTCCCAAACACGAACACCGGGAGGCTGTTGTTGTAGGCGTGCGCGAGGACGGCGGCCGTCGTCTTGTAGGCGTGCTGCTGGTTCTCAAAGACGCTCTTGAGCACGTCGCCGATCTCGATCTGGTACCTGCGTAGGTCTCCGATTGCTGTCATACTCTTGTGACGGTGCTCCCGTGCTGGCTGAACTTGAACGGCAGCTCGGCGTAACTGCGCATCGCCTCCCTGACCTCGGCGCGCTTGCTCTTTGGCACGAAGAGGAGCATGTAGCCGCCCCCTCCCGCCCCGAGTATCTTGCCGCCCTGCGCCCCGGCGAGCGTCGCCGCGAAGTACATCTCGTTGATCTGCGGGTTAGTGACGCAGGCGAGCCTGCTCTTCCTCTCCCAGGACTGGTGCAGCAGCCAGCCTATCCTGTAGACTTCGCCGCGCCTGAGGATCTCGATCGCTCGCTCGGCGTACTCCCTGATGTGCTTGAGGTGATCGAGGGAGGCGCCCGACCTGATGTCCCTTGACTGCTCCTCGAGGACGCCGGAAGCCTCGCGCGACGTACCGGTCGAGAACAGCATCAGGTTGTCCTCCAGCTCAGTGACGACGTCGCCGCTGAAGAGCCCCCGGCGCACGTCCACGCGACCGTCCCTGTTGAAGTAGTAGGCGTTGAAGCCGCCGTGGGCCGCAGCGTACTGGTCCTGCTTGCCGATCGGCGCCCCGCACTTCTCGATCTCGATCTCGCACGCGCACTCGGCCAGGTCCTCCGCGTCGAAGTACCCGTTGCCTTTGTTCCTGAGGACGGCGTTGAGCAGGCCGACCGTGAAGGTCGACGACGACCCGAGGCCGGTGCCGTATGTCGGTATGTCTGAGAACGAGCAGACTTCGACGTGCGATCTGGGCCCGCACGCGCGCAGGACCTCCCTGACCCTGTCGTGCTGGAGGTCCTCGAAGTTCTCAACCTGTTCCAGCTTGGAGTAGATCACCCTGACGTGGTCGGCGACGCACTGGTTCATCGCGACGTAGACGTACTTGTCTATCGTCGTCGACAGGCACAGGCCGCCGTGCTGCTCGTAGTAGGCCGGGATGTCAGTGCCGCCGCCGAAGAGGCTGACGCGGAGGGGAGTCTTGCTGACTATCACGTCCAGAGGCTCTCGCGCACGTCGATTAGGCGGTGCAGCATCGCTTGGTCGTCCTCTCTGTTCTTCTCCTCGACGAGCTTGAGCTCGGCTCGCCACGCCGCGACGTCTTCCTTGGCGTTGATCCTGTTCCCGTAAGCCAGGTTCATGAGCACGTCCTCGCGTTTCCAGTTCACCGGCCTCTCGCGCTTCCACCAGCGATACAGCTTAAGGATTTCTGCCTGCCGGTCGCTCTGGGCAATCAGCAGCTGCGACTCGTTGGTGTTGGTCTTGCTCTCTTCGGCCAGCTCGTCGGTGAACTGAGAGAGCCTCGCCTCGCCGCCGTGCTCCTTCTCGACGAAGTCTGTCAGGAGCTTGAAACACGCGTGGAGCATGACGTGATCGGCGTCGTACCACGTCGACGGCTCGAGGTCAGTGAACACGACGTGGGCCATGTGCCTGGGTGAGACCCTGCACAGCACCCATCGCTTCGCCTCCTTCAGCCAGCGCAGAGGGCGCTCGACGTACTCCTGTTCGGTGACAATCATCGCGTCCTCACGTCTTACAACCTAGGGAATGTTCTTTCTAAGAATTTTTTAGTCGGATTCAACCAGCGTCGGTTAGCCTTGATGTACCACAGCTGGTAATAGTGCTCGCACAGCCACGAGTCAAAAACGTGTCCCCAGCAATTGATCCACTGGCCCGTCGTGCACCTCGGACAAGCAGCGTCATGGTAAAAGTGTTGGGAACAGATCGAATACCACTCCTGGCGAAACGGTCCCCAGTATCGTGATCGCAGTCGTCGCATTTCTCACGTCCTGTACCTAAACATCGTCTGCACCGTCGGGAACTTCCTCGACTCGATGGTCGGGTACTGGTTGAGCGCCGCCCTGAGCACCCCGTCCCAGATCCTGGCGCTCTTCTCGAGGTTGAACCTCGCGTCGGCATAGGCCTTGACGAACTTCAGGTACTCCTGCACCCTCTGCTCCCTGACGTTTCTCACGACCTGGTCGAGGTTCGCGTGGAGCAGGGCGGCGTGCTTCTGGAAGTCGCTCTCCATCGGGTACATCGCCGTCAGCCCGCCGGCCGTGTCCGGCAGCGCTCCGTAGGCGGGGTGCACGGAGATCAGCCCGGCCGACATCGACTCGATCAGGCACCTGCAGGAGGTCTCCTGCCACGTCGACGGGTAGGCCAGGACGTGCGTCCTCGTGAGCGACTCCCTGACGACGTCGTTCGGCTGGAACCCGTGGTACGTTATCCTGGGGTGCTGGCGGCAGCGCTCGTAGAGCGGCTCGTACTGCTCGTCCATCTGCTTCCAGCCGTATATCTCGAACGAGCTGAAGACGTCGAGGTGCACGTCGGCTCCGGCCTCGACCATCTTCTCGAAGACCGGAACGAGGACCTCCAGGCCCCTGTTCGGGGTCGAGAAGTAGATCATGTTCACCGGGCCGTCGGTCGGCTTCTCGTGGTCCGGGAACGGCACGACGGGTGTCTCGATAACGACGTGGTCGGCCGACCACGGCAGCTGCATGTGGTCGACGAACTGCTGGTGCTGCCAGTTTGAGCTGAACACCAGCCTGTGCCACTTCGATCGCCCCTCCTCGCTCTTCAGCGACTGGATCTCGGTGTCGTTTGGCAGGTCGTGCAGCCAGAGCACCCTGATCTTGTCCTCGTGCAGCTCCCGCGGCCTGGAGCAGACGACCTGGAAGTGCTCGGCGATTGCCGGATCCATGAGCTCGGCGACGGAGCGCTTCGTGAGCTCGGTGCCGCCCTCGGAGTTTATAGAGACCTCGTTCTCCTCGAACGCCTCGAGGGGAGCTCTACTCTTTCTCTTTGTCAGGTTCTTCTCCTATAAGTTCATCCTCCAGCGCCGCTATCAGGTAGCTGTCCTCGAAGTAATACGGGTCCCTCTTGCCGGTGAGGTTGCCGATGATCTGAGCGAGCCGCAGGTCCCTGTAGCCGTCTCGGTCCCAGTAGGTCTCGAGCAGCGCCAGAAGGTGCTTGATGCGAGCCGGGTCCCTCACGCGTCGACCAGTATCTTATCGAACTTGAGCAGCTCTGTAAACACAGAGATGTCAACCTCGTGCTCGACGAGCGGTTCGAACCTATGAGCGTAATACGGGCCGTCCCTGAGTTTACGCTGCGGAGCTCTAACGATCTCCACCAGAGTCACGCCGGGCTTAGACCATCGAAAATGCGGCGCCAGAAGCTTAACGTCTGGTATCACCTCTCTGATCGTGTACACCCTCCCGAGCTCCAGGCCGTCCATCTGATCGACTCTTATGCCGGGCAGCGGCGTGTTGTCCACGCAGACGACCTTCTGGCCCACGACGAGCTTGCACTCCATGTCACGCTCCGCTCTTTATCCTCTCGCGCAGCTCCGTCGAGCTCCAGTGATGGAGCCTCGGCACCATCACGATCTCGATGTTGAGCATGCCGCAGTAGTCCTCGCCGACGATGCGTCGCGTGCCGGACTCGTACTCGCTGCCGAGGAACCTCTTCTGCACGCTCAAGTGGCAGAGCATGCCGATCAGGTCCCGTTCGGTCTCGTATGGGATGATCATATCGACGTGCCTCAGCGCGTCGAGCTGTATCCACCGCTCGACCACCGTCTGCGCCGGCTTGTTCTTGCTCGGCGACTGCAGCGACGGGTCGACGTGGAGCCCGACGAAGAGCCTGTCGCACCGCAGCTTGCAGTCCTTGAGGAACGTCACGTGCCCGGGGTGCAGGAGGTCGAAGGCTCCGAACGTGATCCCGGTGATCACAGGAAGCCCTCGTCCAGCTTGTTCGCGGTCCAGGCTCCCAGTATCGCGAACAGCAGGAGGGGCCAGAAGAGCAGAGCCCAGCCGCCGGCCCAGCCGGAGTCAACCATCCCGTCTTTCTTGACGTAGAACCCCGCGGCGCCCGACAGCCACAGGACAATCATGACAAAGTAGAACACGTCAGTCTCCCACCTGCTGCATGTAGCGAACCTCGGAGACGTGGAACGAGCGCCATCCCGACTTCTCGACGTCCCACGCGACGATCACGTCCTGGTGCTCCGGCTTCTCGTGCTCGGAGATCAGCCACTCCAGCGGGTTGCCCTGGGGAGTCTTCGGGAGGTGCGCCGGCATCCAAGTGCACTTGAGGTTGCGCTCCTCGCCGTTGGTTACCTTCCTGAAACAGACCTCGATCACGTGGTCCTTGAGGCTCTTGATCAGCTCCTCGCGGAGGATGTCCGGTCTAGTCATGTTGGTCCTCGTCATAACAAACTCCCTTTCGGCCTACCGGCCGTTCCACTCGCCCTCGTCTAGAAACTGCTTGGGGTCAGCCGGCTTGTCCAGCGACTCCATCAGCTGCTGGAAGCCGCCGATGTAGAACCCGTCCAGCACGACGACCGGGTAGGTCGTCGCCGACGGGTAGTGCTCGCGGAGCCAGTCCCTCGTGAAGTGCACGTCTAGCTTGCGCTCCTTGAACTCGAGTCCGGCGTCCGCGCACGCGGCCTTGGCCCTTCGGCACCAGACGCAGTCCTCTTTGGTGTAGATCTCGATCAACGCTGCCTAAGCTCCTCTCTGACGCGGGAGCACCAGGCCTCCCACGACACCTCGTACGTCGCTGACGACGGATCGGGTTCCTTGATCACGACGACGTACTTGTCGGAGCCGACGCACCTGGCGTTCACGACGTGCTCGCGCTTGGTCCTGTCGGGGTCGATCATCGCGATGGGTCTCCCGGCTCGACGCCGTGCTCCTTGAAGAACCTGGCGTGCGCGGTGCGCACGAGGTCGACGTCGCTCAGCCAGACGTCGTCCGCCCTGCAGTGCTTAGCGAGGAGCTCGAGCAGGCGCCTTGCCTGTAGCTTTGACTCCAGCAGCCTTGCGCACTCCAGCAGCTCGACTCTTTCCAGCTCCTTGATCACTTCCTGGACGCTCAGGAGCAGCAGCTCCCTCTGCTTGTCCGGCGACGGCTCCGCCAGCCACGTCGTTTTTTGAAACATCCCGTTGGTCTCTTCGGATCTGCCTTATCGGCACGTGCTTCACCTCGATCGTCTCGAGGGGCCTGAACTTAGCCGGGTCGAAAGCGACCCTAGGCTCGATCGGCGACCTGTTGTGTCCCATTGCGTACCTCCGTGTAGCTCACGGAGTATTTACTCCGGCTCGACCGACCTCGCTCGCCTCGACTCCCTCTTCATGAGCTGGGCGGTGTTCTCGATTATCTTGTCGGCGTCATTCTCGCTTAACGTGCCGAGCAGGATCGAGAACACCCTGGCGTGCGCGATGCAGGTCGTCAGCGCGTCCTCGAAGTCGTATTCGGCCGCGTTCTCGAACTGCTCCAGGATGCGCTTCGTCTTCGAGTCGAACTCTTTTGACTCAGGAGTCAAGCTTCGCTCCTCGCTTTATCATGAAGTCTGCGCCGGTTGCTTTAGCTTCTTCCATCTTCTTCATGCCCTTGATGATCGCCTCGGCGTCGGTCCTCATCAGCTGCACGAGCTCACCCATGTGCGTCTCGTACTCAGCCATGTCCTTCGCCTTCGACGCGATCAGCCCGTTGAGGACCCTCACGTGGGCCAGGCACGTCGCCGCCGCCTCGGCCCTGTCAACGCTCATGACGTTCACGAGCTGTTCCAGCACGCGCGCGCTGGTCTTGTTGAAGCTGTTTTCCTTGTCTAGATCCGGCTTCACGTGCTCTCTCCTGTCACTGCCGCCCCTCGGCTCCGCCGCCGACGTGGCGCTTCGCCCTGCGACTCTTGGGGTGCGGGGTCCTCTTCCTCTCGGCCGGCTTGAACCCGACGCTCTCCGGGTGGTCCCGGAAGTGCATGATCTCCTTCAGCCGGTCGGCTGCGAACGACGCCGCGAACGCGTGCGGCTTGACCATCGGCTGCTTGTTGCAGGTGCCCAGGATATAGCCGACGGCCTGCTGGATCACGATGTTCGAGGCGTGGATCGGATCCGGGTTGATGTCGAGGTGCAGCTCGCAGTGGCGCTCGCCGATCGCCTCCTCCAGCGCGAGGTACATCTCCGAGCACTTCATGACCTCGGTCATGAGCCTCATCGAGGGCCTCTCCTTCCGCTGGTCGTGGTCCTGCTCGACCTGCGACTCGCCGAAGATCTTGCACCCCCTGCAGCCGTCGTAGTGGACTATGACCGCGATCGTGTAGTCGGCGTACCACTTCCCGAAGCGCTTGTAGCGCTCGGAGTCGGCTCCGATGTAGATCTTGGTCTCAGCCGAGGTCGCGGCGATGAACCGCCTGACTTCGTCTAGGTCGAGCCGCTTGGCCATCGTTCACCTCAGCGCCTGTTAGCAATCCTGAGGAACTCGTCCTCAGCGCACTCCAGCATCATCTTCTGCGCCAGGAGCTGGTCGCCCAGCGGCAGGCTCGAGTCGCAGTGAGCACAAAACACTGCCCTGTCATCGACTCGTTCGACGTTGCCGACGTAGGACTGGCCACGTACCTTGTACCTGTATCCGGATCGGCCGCCCTCGACGACGAACCACCCGTTCGTCTCAAACGTCTCGCGCTGCTCCGTCGTCAGGTGAGACAGCAGCAGGGCGCGAGCCCGCTCGGCGGCCGACTCCTCTCGAGCTAGTTCCTCTGGGTCCCGCTGCTGAGCCTGGCCGTAGTTCGGGTAGCTAACGTAGCACGAGTTGCTCGTGAGCATAGTGGTGCTGCTGCACGCTGACACGTAGCCGCCGACGCAGTACGTCCCGGTCCCAGTTGAGATTACGGTGTACTGCGGCCACACGGCGTCAGCCGCCGGCGAGCTGCGGGACGAACGTGATCTCACCGACGCTCGGGTCGAAGGCCTTCAGGCGCTCGCTGGGGTGCCTGTCGCTGCGAAACGCCTGGTACCTCTTGCCTACCAGGGTGTCGAACAGCGCCCTGGCGGCCTCGACCTCCGAGGCGTCCTTCGGGTTCCAGGAGTGGGTGGTGTGACCGGTGCGGTCAAGAACATTCATGTCGCTCATGACGGATCCTTTCGATTAGCGAGGGGCGGGGGGCGAAACGCAGTATCTGCTGTCGCCCCCCGCCCCTGTGGTCCCGAGGGAACGGAGTGCGGCCGTACCTCGAGTAGCCGACCGCGGAAACCATGAGACGCGGTCGGAATCAGGTGTTGGGAAGATTCCTAGGAGTCAAATTTCATTATGACTCAGTATATCACACGGTGGTAACCGTGTCAACTCTTAAATCAATCGGGTTTAACTTTTTGGTGACGACCTGCCTCAGGCCCCGTGGAACCGTCTCGGTCGTCATAACGAAGCCTCGCTTACTCCAGGCCGCGGATGTACGCTATGGCCCGTTCTGTTCCCATCCTCTCGATGATGACGTCGCGGGCCACCTTCAGCATCATCGTCGCCAGCAGGATCAGGTCCTCGACGTCGTCAGTCATCATGATCTGACGGTCTATCGGGACGAACAGCTCCTTCTGCCGCTTGTTGCTGTAGTACTTCTCGGCCAGTGACTTCCTTGCCATCGGCTTCCCCTCCGGGACCCCGCCTGGAGCCCCTGAGCGATATTTATTACTGGCCATCGACCGACTCCACTTCCGTCTTCCTGAGAAGCTCCATGACCCGGGCCTTGAAGGCGGCCGCGACCATGACCGCCGGGTTTATGTGCGTCGCCTGCAGGCTGTCTATCACCTCGTCGTCGATCAGCACCTCTGCCGTTCGACCCCTATAGTCTATCTTAATCAACACTCTCTTAGGCTCCCGTGTCTGCGCACCCTCGCGCGGATTTCATCGTTGTAGTACTCGCCGGTCTCGAGCACCCGGCGGTCAACCTGCTCCCTGAGCTCGAGGTAGTTCATCTGGGCCCTGCCGTCGCAGAGGTGGAGCACCTCCCTACTGAAGTGCTCCCGCCCGAGGCGCTCGACGTCTGCCCTCAGGCTGTTCGAGCTGGAGTAGTACTCGCGCCAGTCCGACTCGATCCTGACGCGCCTCCTGCGCTTCTTGATGACCCTCGTCCTAGTGAACCAGAACAGCTTGCGTCCGACGTACTTCCTGCCGTCGAGCAGGCACGTTATGAGGTAGACGAACCCGATCTTATCCTCCGGCGCCTCCGTGAGTGGAACGCCGAGGTACGTCCAGCTAGTCAGAGTGTCGCTTCTCGGGGAGGTCGCCGAACGTGTTGGGACTAAAGCTGTACTTTGGCGTCCCGTTCGGCATCCTGATGAACGAGAGGAAGACCGGCACGCCTTCATCGAGCTTCTTGGTCACGTCCCCCATCAGGATGTCCTTCAGCTCCTTCGTCAGGGGCACCTCGTACGCCCTGGGGATGCCGCCGTCGGTGACCACCCACAGGTCGACGACGGCGTCGCCGGCGACCGGGTGGTACATCAGGAGCTTGAACTCCGCGGGCAGCACCCTGTAGTCGGTAACGGTCACCGGCATGCCCATCATCCCGGAGACCGTGTACGGGACGTACAGGCCGATCCCGATCAGCATGACGGGAAGCGTGATCTTTCGCCAGGTTGAGACGTCGGCGAGCCTCAGCGTCCACCACACGAACATGACCATCGCGGTCAGCGTGGCGCCCAGGACTACGACGAAGTTAGTAAAATAGATCGGCGTCACTGGTCACTCTTCTGTTCGTAGTAGCGGTCGGTTATGGGCTCGAGCGGGACGTCGACTTCGGTGGGCGTGCCGGCGGCGTCCATGGTCATGCTGAACACGTTCTTAGACTGTTTGTTCTTAACGAGCTCGACCACCACGGTCTTTAGTGTCTCGACGCGGGGGTTTATCTTCTTCACGACGACCGTAACGAGCGTCGGCGCCTCCATCCTGAACATGTGTACGGCGAAGTCGTACCTCCCCGGCACGTAGCCGCGGATGGTTATCGTCTCCGTGCACACCTTCTGCTTGATCACGCTGCCGTCGGGCATGGTGACGTGGTCGTTCGGGGAGCCGAGGCAGTCGAGGTCGAGGTTCATTAGGCCCTGCTGCGTCTGGTTGTAGAACACCGGCGGCTCGCTGTCGTGCACGCCCCAGAGGTCGACGTCGGAACCGTTGCCGTTCTCGACGCTCCACGTCGCTGTGATCTCGTACTCGCCCTTCGCTTCGACCTGGCCGTCGTCTTTCTTGTGCGCGGAGACGAGGACCATCACGATGACGAGGAAACACATCAGCACGTCGCTGAGCGCCCAGACCGACCCCGAGGTATTTCTGGGGAGCTTCGGGGTCATACGATGTACTTGTCGATACCGGCCTTAACGTTGTACGTCATGACAGCAAGGACGAGGGAAGCCGCGATTCCGGTGGCGGTCGTGTAGAGCGCGGTGGACAGCGGCAGCAGGCCCTGCAAGCCGTTCGCCATCTCGGCGGCCTGCAGGGACAGGCCTATGACAGTGCCGAGGAGGCCGATGCGAAGCAGCCTGTCCTCGATGAACCAGGCGAACTCGAGCTCGTGGAACACCTCGGTCACGGTGAACTCGTTGAGGCGCCAGGCCAGCCACCCGATATAGGCCGTCATCCCGACGAACGTCGCGGCGATGGCCGTTGTTACGTGCGATAGGTCCTTGTCGTAGACCAGCTGCGGCACGCCGTAGAGCCAGAGGAACCAGAATGCCACCGCGGTGGCCACCACCAGCAGGAAGTGCTGCACGAACGTCCGGTCGTTCATCAGTTGACCTCGCTCCTGTTCTTGATGACGTCGCGAAGGTCGACGACCTCCTCGTCCTCGATCACCCTTATGATCACGTTGGTCACGTCGATCTCCTTCTGAACGCAGAACATCTTGGCCTTCAGCTTATCGAGCTCGGCGTGGTAGAACGCCAGCTCGTCCTGCTTCCTGCGCCTGATGTCGTAGACGTCCTGGAGGAAGATTATCTTAGGCACTAGGGCAGCCACTTCGACGCGATGAACAGGGCACCCACAGCCAGGCCGATGTAGGTGCCCCACAGGTCTGACCACGAGAAGTCGCGGGGGTTGTCTGACATCCCGGCCGCCGCCACGCAGAGAAACCCCCAAGCGAGGGAGGCAATTATCGTGAGGACTCCGAGGACTATCATATCAAGCACCCCTCTTGGCTTCCGACGCAGGCGAACTCGTGCGACGACATCGTCGCGTCCTCGATCTCGTATTTACTGAGCTCGGTCCAGTCGACGTCGGTCGGCATCTGCGCCAGCAGCTCCTCGTACTGCTGCTCGGTGCACTCCGTGAACGGGGCCTGCTTGTAGACGATGCCGGACTCCTCGGCCGGCAGGAACGATATGCCGGAGGCCCACTCGAAGTTGGCGTACACCCACGCGCCGACGCTGAGCCACTCGTCCTCCCGCACGGAGATCGTCACGGATGGCTTGTGCTCGCAGTAGTGGCGCTGGTAGACCTTCCACAGCTCGAGGTGGTCGATGGCCGAGAGCTCCTTCCTGAACACCGCGTCGGGCGAGCTCCTGATGGGGAACTTGAAGGCGACCATGTTGTGCGGGTCGTAGTAGTCGCGCTCGTGCGGGAAACCATTGGCGATCATGAACGCCGTGACCGGGTCCTTGACGTCGTTCCTCACGTAGCGGACGTAGAACGGGGAATGGGCCGGATGGAGTCCCGAGGACGTGCCCACGAACGCCGACGTCGTTCCCTCCGGCTTGACGCACGTTATCGCGACGGACGAGTTGACCTTGAGCTCGTTGGCGACGTGCATGTTGATCTTGATCGCCTGCCGCTTCAGCTCATTCAGCCTCTTCTCGAGGCCCGCCATGTGCCCGTTGGTCAGCTCGTTGTCGAACACCCCGTTGAGCGAGACGCCGAGCAGGCGCTCGTCCTCGCAGTTCTTCTGCCACTTCTTGTTGAGGTACCTGAAGTTGGTCAGGCACGACTGGTACGTGCCGAGGATCGTAGCGAGCCTGACCTTCTCGACCAGGGACTCCATCGTGTCGTCCGGCTTGATCTGGACCGACGTGAGGTTGCAGAACTGATACGGCCTGAGGATTATCTCCGAGCACGGGTTCGTGCCGAAGCGGTGGCTCGTGTCTCGATAGCGCATCGGCCCGGACCCGTTGACGATCTCCGAGGCGTGCTCCATGCGCCACTTGTTGGCGTTCTCTATCACGCGGCGCATCGCCTTGCGCGACACGATCCCTCGCTCGCCGGACTTCGAGTCGTACAGAGCGAGCCACTCGCGCATGAACGTCCCGGCGTCGGGCTTCTCGTTGTAGACCGCGGAGTTGTTGGCCAGCCTCCGGTGCTGGTGCGTGACGTGCCAGTTGCCGGACTTGGCGTCCCTCAGCTTGTCGTCGTTCAGGTCGGACAGCGATATCTCGGCCGAGCGCCTCACGCCGCCGACGACGACGATGTAGCCGATCATGCACTCGAGGTCGTGCAGCTCGATCGGGTAGAGCTTGCGCCCGGCGGCGCGGACGAACAGCGCCTTCGTGAACTCGAGGAGCTCCACGAGCGGCTCCGGGCCCGAGGCCCTGCCGCCGAAGGTCTTAAGCCGGGATCCCGCCGGCCTGAGTTTGGACACGTCGTACTTAGGGATCTGCCCGTTGGTCAGGAGCGCGACGTACTCCTTGTAGCCCTTGGCCCAGCCGATCCTCGAGTCCTCGAACACGATCGTGGTGTCCGACTCGTAGAACTCGTCCGGCAGCGGCTGCGTCTGTGAGACGTTCTCGGACTCGACGGAGAAGCCCACTCCGGTGCCGAGCATGAGCGTGTAGAGGGTCTCGTCGAGGGACCTAAGGCTGTCGATCGGCAGGTAGGCGCAGTTGTAGATCGCCGCGTCGTCCCTCTTGAGCGCCGGCCCCGCCGTCATCAGCCCACGCATCGAGGGCATGATCTTCCTGTCGAGCACCGCCTGCTCCAGCGCCGGCCGCAGCGGCTTCATGTCGTAGCCGTGCTTCTCCGCGAGGTACTCTTCGAAGAAGTCGAAGTACCGCCTCACTGTCTCGGGCCACGTCTCCCTCCTCTTCTCCTTGTCAAGGTACCGGGCGTATCTACTGACGTAAATGAACTCTTGGTAGAGCGTCCAGTCCTTTAGCATCTAATTCCTTCAGCGTGGAGAACGACTTGATATTTACTCAGCGGTCGTCCCCCTTCTCCCAGCAGCCGTTGTCGTAGTCCCAGTGTCGCTCGTCGTACAGCTGGACGTGGAAATAGAAGCACAGCAACTGGACGGCGAACATGAATCCGGCGTGGTCCTGGCCGGTGAACTGCGTGTCCACGTCGATCATGAACGGGTGCGTCCAGTCCGTGCGGTTGAACTGCAGTTCGACGTGCTTGTGCTTAGAGACCCTCATGGTCTCCGAGTAGACGTCGCTGTTGACGAGGCGCGAGCGCGCGAACGGGTTGTACAGCTCCAGCCTAAAGCTAATCACGGACCATCCTCCACTCCGATAGAGCCGCCTGCGCGGCGAGTCCGCGCCTGGCGCCCTCGTCAATTAAAAACCTCACTCGTTCGGCGCTCCTGCCGGACAGCACCATGTCGTTGACGTCTTTCTCCTGCACGTACCTGGGCCAGACGCAGACCGTGAAGCCGGCGTCGATCGCCTTGGCCATCTTCCGTACGGTCTCCATCGACCGAGGCTCGTTGTCGTAGACGAGCACCCTCTCGCCCTCGTTCCCTATCGAGGTCAGGTCCCCTCCTGCCACCGCCAGCGAGTTCTCAATGAACATCGAGTCGATCGGCCCCTCGAACACGTAGGTCCTTCTGGTGAAATCTACCGCGTCTAGTCCGAAGACCCTCGGTCGGTCCTTGAGCATGATCGTGATGTACTTGACGCGGGTCGGGCCGAGCGCCCTGCCCTGGTAGCCGAACAGCGCGCCGGCGTCGTCGATGAACGGGATCAGTAGCCTAGCTTCCGGCGCTCTCCCCTCCGGGAGCTTCCCCCGCAGGAGGGAGTTCGTGAACTCGGCGAAGTTCGGGCAGGAGTACAGCTTCTCGTGGTACTCAACGGGAATGCGCCTCCTGAGCACGAGCGTCCTGCAGGGGTCCTCCTCCGGAAGCCTGGAGACAGGAACCAAAACCTGAAGGGGGGACCGACCCTCGAAGCTGGTGTGCGTGACAGCTTCCTGGGCTTGAAGAGCCTGGAAGCGAGGGCGGGAGCCATCGTCGGCAAATTTCTCAAGCTTAAGCTCGTCGTGAAGTACAGGATCGACCTCCCGCAGCAGGTTCTCGAACGTCCTAGTGACGCCGCAGTTGTGGCAGTGAAACATCAGCCTGCCGCGCTTCTCGTAGACGTACCCGCGAGCCGCGTGCTCCCTGGTCTCCGAGTCCCCGCAGAGCGGGCACGAGAAGTTCCAGAGGCGCCCGTTCTTCTGCTTAAAGTTCCTCAGTCGACCGGAGAGGAGGCCAACGTACTTTTGTTCGAGCCACACCTAGCACGTACCATGACAGTGCCCGCCGTAGTCGATGAGCGTTGCGAACAGCGACAGCAACACTAAGATCGCGAGCACCATCGGCCACCAGTCCAGCATCGAGCGTTTCATCGTACGATACTAACACAGTGGCGGCACCGAGTCAACTACTTTATGATCTGACTCGTGACGTGTCCGAACACCTGGAAGTATACCAGGACCTCGTTGATGATCCACGTCGCGACGATGCCGCCGCCGACCGCGATCCAGATGTACTTCTCCATCTTGCCGATCTTGTCGCCGAGGTGGTCGAAGCGGGTGTTTGCGTTCGTCCTGAGCTCGTTCACCGCGCTCAGGACCTCGTTGTCCCTGGCCTGCATGGTCTCGTAGATCTCCTTGGTCTGGCTGTCGTTCTCTTTTCGGAGCTCGTTCATGGTAACTGCGCTCCTCTCCTGCTGCGTTATCCTGACCTCGTGCACCGCGATCAGGGTCTTCAGGTCGGCAGCGACCTCGGTCAGCTTGCCTATCGATACTTCCAGCCTGTCGTATGGCTCAGCCATCAGCCTACCTCTCCGAGTTCACGTAGGCGGCCTTGGCCTTGATGATATACTGCTCGAGGACCTCGATCTTCTTGCTCAGCATGCTGGCCTCGGACCTGAGGGACTCGACCATCTGATCGAGCATCTCGTTGTCCAGCACCATCGGCTTCGCCAGCATCGTCGTCATGCCCCTTATCTCCGCCGCCAGCAGGTCGATGCGCCGCAGGTCGGACTGTATCTCAGGTATGATCTTTTCCAACCCCGTGCTTCCTCCCGCTCGTCGCCCTGGCGCTCGCCATGGCTCTCTTGAGCAGCATCGCCCTCAGCTTGTCCCTGTCCCGCAGCAGCGGGTCGAAGGTGTCTACGCCGCCCGTGCCGGCGACAGACGACGACGTGCCCATGTGGTTGGCCGCGACGCCCTCGGCGCCGTCCTCCATGAAGTCCCTAAAGCGGAGGCGCATCTTGCGACTCCCTCTTCTCCGGCGGCGCCGACTCGAGGTCGATGACGTACGGCTTGCGCCAGGTCGCGACTATGCCGACCGGAGCCGTGAACACCTGCTGCTCGAACTTGATTAGGCTGTCGCACGACAGCGGGGTCGTAGGCTTCTCGGCGTCCTGCGCGGCGCACAGGCCGATGTTTACGCTGGCGACCACGGTCGCACAGACTAGCGCCCTGTTAAGCATGGAGCACCTCCCTGCGCAGGACGTCTACTATCCCGCTGTCCATCGGTATCATGTCCACGTCGATCTCGGCGCGGTCGCAGACGTTGTAGAGCTTGCGCGGCATGACGCTGAGGAGCACCAGGAACGGCTTGACGTACTGCATCTGGTCGGCCATCTTGACGTAGAGTATCCGGCACAGGTGGTCTGGGCCAAACACGTTGCACAGCACGATGACGTGGTTGAGTATGAGGCGCTCCTTGAGGTCCCCGTTCTCGACGTACCTGGTGATCAGCTTCTTGATGTACTTTATCCTGTTCACGTCTTCAAGGAACTCATCCGTCCCGCTGCACTGCGGGTTGTCGTAGTACCTCGCCGCGTACATCAAGAAGTTCTTGTCAGATATCGGTTCATGTATCACGTGCGGTTCAGAATGACGCCAGCGAAGTCCTGAGCCACCCGTTGGAAGTGCAGACGTAGAAGTAGTGGGAGTCGTACGCGATGGTTCCCTGCACCCCGGCCGACCCGGAGTTGCTGGGCGTAAACTGAGCGACGATGAGGTTAGCCCCAACCACGCCGAGGCTGGCCAGCCTGACGCTCAGGTTGCCGGTCGTGTTGGACACGACGACGAAGCTGTCGGTGACGGCTAGGTTAGCTACCGAAGGGAGCTGTGTGGCTGATACGCCAAGGTTGGTGTTGACGGCCACGCGGCACCCCTAGTGTATCGGCGGGCCGAACGCGTGCCAGCCGAGCAGTGCGAAGAGGATGAAGGGGAGCAGGCTGCCCCCCAGCGCCCAGCCGTCCGTGCCGTGCGTCCAGAAGCTGAACGCCAGCCAGACGAGCATGAGTATCCAAAAAGCCAGTCCCATAGTCATGCGTGTGATCCTTAGTTGGCGCTCGGGAACACCGAGTTCGCGACGCCGGCCGCGTTGGCGACGAGCGCCGGGGTGCCGTACTGTGAGGTCTGGGCGCCGAGCGATCCCATCGCGACCAGGGTCTCGTAGTGGACCCTGCCCGCGCGCCCGCCCGTGCCCTCGCGCCTGACGACCCAGCCGGCGTGCGTCACGCCGTGCGAGGCCGCGCCGCCGAGCGTCACGTTGCCGGTCGCGGTCTCGCCGGTCAGGCTGTGGCCGGACTCAGACACGCCCGGCGTTAGCGTCAGGAACAGGTTGTTCTTGTACTGGTAGCCGTTCGCCGCGAGCGAGAAGCCGGAGCTGTTCGCCATCGTGACGATGTACTTGGTGTTGTTCGCCAGCGGGACGATCGCGGTGTTGCCGGCCGCGACCAGGTACGTGACCCTGTCGCCGTTCTGTAGGACGGACGACGAGATCGCGATGAAGTTGTTCCTGGTCAGGGTGTGGCCGGTCTCGGTCTTGCCCGGCACGACGTTGACGATCGGTCCGCCCGGCGTGTTGGACAGCGAGAAGCCGCTGGAGTTCGAGTTAACGACGAAGTAGTTGTTGCCGCTGGTCAGGGGCGAGATCACGGTGTTGCCCGCGGCGACCACGTAGTTGAGGATCGTGCCGTTCGCGAACGGGTTAGTCGCGACGGCGATGAAGTTGTACCTGGTCAGGAACTCGCCGGTCGAGCCGACGGTGGCGGTCGGCGTCAGGGTGATGATCGCCCCGCCCTGCGTGGCGCTGAGGTAGACAGCCGTGCTGTTCGCGGCCTTGACGAAGTAGACCGTGTTGTTGGTCAGGCCGGTCGGCGGGGTGTTTGAGGCGCCGGTCGTGAAGGTCACCGCGTCGTTGACCGAGAACGGCTGCGACGTGATGTTGATCGTGCCGTTGGCGAAGACAGCGGTGTTGCCGTTGAAGGTGACCTGGTTGAAGAGCGCGGTGTTGGAGTTGATGGTCTGAGCCGAGAACAGCGCGGTGTTGGAGTTGAACGTCTGCGCGGCCGGGGCGGCGATCGTCAGCGAGATCGGCTCCTTGTAGGTGCTGCCGTTCGCCGAGATGTTCAGGTTGGAGATGTAGCCGAGGGAGTTGGCCTGCGCGTTGATCACGCCCGACGTGCCGCTGCCGCCGCCGACGATCGTGACGGTCGCGTTGGCGTAGTAGCCTGAGCCGTGGAAGTTGACCTGCGCGTCGATCAGCGGGGAGTCGACGACGTTTTCCATCTTCGCTGAGACGCCGAAGACGCCGACGGCCATGTTGGGGATGAACGCCCCCATCGTGACGTTGGCGAACATGTTCGAGTCCACGTTGGCCCTCGATCCGGCTGAAGTGTTGCCGAAGTGAGCGTTCGCGATGTGGCTGGTGGTGCCGCCCTTGACGAGTGCCCACGTTCCGATCGGCGCGCCGTTCGACGACTCCTTGGTGGTCGTCGAGTTGGCCGTCACGGCCTGATCGTTGCGGCCATACTGTGCCATAGGTTTTACCTTCTCCCTAGGAAAGTGTTCTTCTTATTTATGGGCCTGGTGGTCTCACTCGTCGCTGATCATGTCCATGAGGTACCTAGACGCCCTCTGCACTATCAGGCTTCGGTCCTTCATGACCACGTCTGCAGTCGGCTCGTCCTTCGGCCTGCCCCTGACGAGCGTCTTGGGCCTGACTGGGGGAGGCGTCCGATCAGCGGCGTGCTTGACCCTGACCTTCCCGTGGATCGGCATCAGGCCAGCCTGGCGCCCTTCCTGAGGGCCCACGCGGAGAGGAGGTTGTTCCTCGTCGAGTCGTTGTGGACCGGCAGGATGTGGAGGGGCTCGAGCATGCCCCGCATCGCCAGCTCGACGTCCTCGTTGGTCTTGTCGATCGTCTTCGGCTGGGCGTTGTCCCGGGCCGTCGCGACGTCCTGCAGCTTGTTCGGGTCCTTCGGGCCGTTGAGGCTCGCGCCGAGCTTGGCCGGCTTCGGGATCGCCTGCATCGCCGAGCTGCCCGGGAGCTGCCCGGCGTGCTTGACCGGCTGGTCCGCCGTGATAACGACCTTCGGCTCCTCCGGGATGAACTCGTCGGAGATCGTCGCCCCGCCGCGGCCGACCGACGCGACGTCCTGCCTGTCGTTGACGCCGGACTGGTCGCTGTTCTTCCCGCCTGTGCTGTTCGGGATGTTCGCGCTGGGCACCCTCTTCCCGCGCTTCGCCTCGTCGATCTCGAACGCCGCGTCGAGCTCCTGCAGCTTGCTCAGCTCGGCCGCCGACAGCAGCTCCTCTTCCTTGTGCATCCCCTTCATCTTCTTTCCCTCGGCCGCGGCTTTTTGAAACTTCTCTTTGCCGTACTTCTTCCGGCCGATCGCCGCGGCCGCTCCGGCGCCGACCTTGGCGGCCAGCTTCTTGAATCCGACGTACTTCTCGACGAGCTCGTCGCTCATGGTTTCCTCCCTCTTGATGGCGCCTGGGTTGAGGGCGTGCGTGATCATGTGGCTGCGCGAGACCCTCTTGCCCGGCATGATCGGGTCCTCCGGCTTCGGCGCGGGCGGGCGCCTGGTGTAGTCGCCCTGCACGTGCAGCTCCCTCTCCTTGCCGACGCTGTCGGCGTGGGTCTTGCCGGTGTTCATCGCTGCCCTGGTGAAGCGGCCGTTGCCGATGCTGGTGTGGACCTTGCCGCCGCCCTTCGGCCCGGTCTTCGTGTCCCTCACGCGCAGCGCGTTCTCGGGGTGCTTGAACTTGTAGGGGCTCGTCGCCGGCTCGTC
>Ga0265338_10002973_pt1 | contig 24581 bp, 17 predicted proteins | sample 42126metaG_FD_193579 | JGI IMG/M metagenome (GOLD analysis project Ga0265338, IMG submission 193579) | Rhizosphere microbial communities from Carex aquatilis grown in University of Washington, Seatle, WA, United States - 4-21-26 metaG | ecosystem: Host-associated > Plants > Roots > Rhizosphere... | reverse complement strand
GTCCTGGCGGTTACGTTGGGGGAAATTATGCTCGGCGGCTGGCTCGCGCGCCGCGTTAAAACCGTTGAGGTGGTTGCATGATGGAACCGCGCCTTCAAAAGCAACTCGGCGGGCTGGAATCAGCCATCCGCCGGGCCAGGCTATGGCGACGCCTCGCCGGCTGCTGGCTCGCGGCAACGGCGCTCTGCCTTTTGCTTTTGCTGATTCACGGAAGCACCGGTTGGAGTTCGGGCCTCGTTTGGACCTTGCCGCTCGCGACCGGCGTGATTGCCGCCGTGTTTGTCTGCGCCATCGAGCAAGGCCGCCCGCGCGATTTTCGCGCACTGGTCGCCACGCTGGAAAGGGAGCACCCGGATTTGCGTCCGCTCCTGTCCACGGCCATCGAGCAACAACCCAACCCGGAATCCGGCGAATTTCATTTCCTGCAACGCCGCGTCATCAACGCCGTCGTGACGCATCGCCATCAACGCCTTTGGAAGGAAGAGACCCAGCGCAAATTATTCTCTGCCGTCGTTCAGCAAACCGGCGCGTTCGTCGCGCTCGTTATCGTTCTTTTCGTCAGCCACGCTCTTGCGGGTGGGAGTCATTCGTCGGCGACGCGATGGCCGAATTCAGGAGTGGTGGTCACCCCCGGCGATACCAAAGTGGAACGCGGCACCGGCCTGGTCATTTCCGCGCGATTTGGCGGCCGACCACCCGCGGACGCCACGCTCGTCCTGATTTCCGCGTCGGGCAAAACCAAACGAGTTCCGCTTGAACGCCACCTGGCCGATCCGGTTTTCGGCGCGAGTCTGCTTGAGGTGACCGAAGACGGCCTTTACCGCGTCGAATACGGAAAGGACAAAACGCGCGATTATAAAATCACCGTTTTTGAATATCCGGCACTGGCGCGCGCGGATGCTTCGTTGCGTTATCCCGAATACACCGGCCTGACCAACAAAAACATCTCTGACACGCTCCGCGTCACGGCGGTCGAGGGCACGCGCCTGACTTACACACTCGAACTCAACAAGCCGGTCACCCGCGCGCGGTTGGTTGCGAAGGGTGGCGCCTCGCTGCCGCTCGCCGCGCAGACCAACGCCGTAGCCGTGCTCCACGATTTCACCCTCACCAACAGTGCGCGTTACTCGCTCGAACTGGTGGATGCCGAAGGCCGCACCAACAAGTCCCCGGCGGATTTTACTATTCAAGTGCTGACCAATCGCCGGCCCGATCTGAAACTGGCGTTTCCGCGCGGCGACCAGCGCGTTTCGCGCCTGGAAGAAATGCAGTTGCAGGCCGAAGCCACGGATGATTTTGGCGTTCTGCGATACGGAGTTGGTTTCGGCATCGCCGGACAGGACCCGACCTACGTAGAACTCGGCATCGGTGCGCGCGCGAACGAAAAACGGCAGTTTACCAATATGATTTCCATGGAAAAACTCGGCGTGGACGTGGACCAAGTCGTTTCCTATTTCGCGTGGGCGGATGACTACGGGCCGGACGGTGAGGTGCGACGGACCTTTAGCGATATGTTTTTTGCCGAGGTCCGTCCCTTCGAGGAAATTTTTCGGGCGGACCAATCCGACGCGGCCGAGAGCCAGAATCAAAATCAGCGGCAACAGCAACAGGGGGGCGGAAACCAACAAACGCGGCTCGCCGAATTGCAGAAGCAAATTGTGATTGCGACCTGGAAACTTCAACGGGACAAACAAGGCCCGCCAAAAAAGTGAGGCAGCTATGAAAAACCATCTAAATTTAATCGTCATTGCCGCGATGTTCTCCGCGGCCGTGACCTTCGCGCAGAACGCGCCTTCAAAGCCGCCGGCCTCGCCAAAACCCGCAGCCAGCGTCCCATCTGATCTCGAGACCGTGGTTGATGCCCAGGGACAAGCCTTGCAACAGGCAAAGCAGGCACTGGCGGAGAGCGAAGACCCGACGGTCCACGGCGCATTGGAAACGGCCATCAAGGAAATGCAAAAAGCGCAGACGGCGCTCGCCGCGGCGAAAGATTCTCCGGACAAACTTGCGTCCGCTTTGACCGCCGAACAGCAGGCGTATCAGGCTTTGTTAAAAGCCACGCCGCGCGAATATCGCGTGTCCCGCCAGCGCAACGGCCAGAACGGCGGCCAAAATTCCGGCCAGCCGAACCAGCGGCAGCTCGACCAGCTCGACATGAAGGAGGAGGCGAACCGTTACGAAACCGAGCGGCAGGCATCCGCCGCGCCGACGCAGCAGCAACGCGAGCAATCCGAGACCGCCAATCGCTTGAAGGAATTGGCGCAGCGCCAGCAGGATTTAAACGAGCGTCTGCGCGAATTGCAAACCGCGCTGCAGGCGGCCAAAAACGACCAGGAACGCGAGGACATTCAGCGCCAGCTCAAGCGCCTGCGCGATGAAGAACGGCAGATGCTCGCCGATGTGGATCAATTGCGCCAAAAGATGGAGGAATCCCCCAACGCCAGCGCAAACGCCGACGCGCGCCAGCAGCTCGACCAGACCCGTTCCGACGTGCAGCGAGCCGCGCAGGAAATCGAGCGCAATTCGCCCTCGCAGGCCCTCGCCGCCGGCACGCGCGCGCAGCAGGCCATGCAGAATCTCCGCGATGATTTGCGCAAGCAAAGCTCCAGCCAATTCACCGACCAGATGCGCGATATGCGCAACCAGGCGCGCGATCTTGCCAATCGCGAGGATGAAATCGCGAAGAAGCTCGACTCGCTCCAAAATGGCGAGCGCAAACTGGACAATTCCGCCGCGACGCAGCAACTTTCCGAGCAACTCGCCAAACAGGAGAGTGCGCTGACAAATCTCCTCTCCGGCATGCGCACGGTGAGTGAGCAATCGGAAAATGCCGAGCCGCTCCTTTCGCAAAAACTTTACGATACCCTCCGCCGCGCCGATCAACGGCACACGGATAATTTGCTCGATATGGGCGCGCAACTTGCCCAGCGCGGATTCCTGCCGCAAACCAGCGAAGTGGAACGCTCCGCCCGCACAAACATCAATGAGTTGCGCCAAGGCGTCGAATCCGCGGCCGAAAGTGTGCTCGGCAACGAAGTCGAAGCGCTCCGCTACGCCCAAAAAGAACTGGATGATTTAACGCGGCAGATGGAACGGGAGGTTGCGGCGGGCGGAACGAACGGCGCGCAACCCGGCGCGACGAGAACCGGTGCCGCCGGGCAAACCAATCGGCTGGCCGGCGCGAATGTCGCGCGCGCGGGACAGAACGCTTCAAATCAATCAGAAACAAATGCGGACACCTCGGCAAACAGTGGCCAACCCGGAAATCAGGAGTCGCAGCAGGCGCAGAATGAATCTCCTCGCGGCCAGGGCCGGCAAGGTTCCCCCAATCGGGACGGGAATCCGCAAAATGGCAACCAAGGTCAGCGAGCCGGCACGCAGAACTCGCCGCCGGGCGAGAACGGTCAGGGCGAAACTCCGGGAACGAGTGAGGCGCAGAATCGCGAAGGCCAGGATCAGCAGGCAAACAACAATTCTCCCGGTCAGCAAAATGGCGGGTCTCCACGCCAGGGAAATCGGCCGGGGCAGGGTGGGCAGCCGGGCCAAAATGACCGGCAAGCTCAAGGCGGTCAACTAGCCCAAAACGGCCAACAAAACCAAGGCGGCCAGGCGCAGGCCGGCCAGGGCGGGGGACGCGGGGGCAACCGGGAGCGCTTGACCCAGCTTGCGCGGCAACTGAATAACAACGGCGGCGCAACGGCTGGCGGAGAGAATGGCGGTCCGCTTACCGGTGGTGATTACGTGAACTGGGCCGATCGCATGCGCGATGTGGAACAGGTTTTGGACCCGCCCGATTTGCGCTACCAATTGGCCACGGTCCGCGAACGCGCCAGCGCGCTCCGCGCGCAATACCGCCAGGACGGCCGCCTTCCGGATGACAAAGTTGTGCGCGATCAACTCATCATGCCGATGACCCAGGTGCGCGTCTGGTTGCAGGAGGAAATCGCCCGCCAGCAAAATGCCAACAGTCTGGTTCCGCTGGATCGCGATCCGGTGCCTGAGAATTATTCCGAGCTCGTGCGCAAATATTACGAAAAACTGGGGAGCGCGCAGTGATGGTCGACCGCGTAAAAAATAGCCCGCGAGAAAAATCATCGCGCGCACTCCACCTGGCGCGATGATCACTGCCACAATCCTATTCTCCAATCGCGCGTGGATGGCTCCCATCGTGGCAGGCGTAGTTATCCTTGTTGTCGCGACCGTCTGGTCCTGGCGGCGCAATGCCGCGCAGGGATGGGTCGCTATGGCTTGCGTGCTGTTGAAAATCGCCGGCGTTCTCGCGCTCGCGCTTTGCCTGCTCGATCCGTTGTGGGTCAGCGAACGCGCCCGACCCGGCGCCAATTTTTTCGGGATCATCGCCGACAACAGCCAAAGCCTGAAAATGAAAGATGCCGCCGAAACGCGTTCGCGGGGCGAAATTTTGCATGAACAATTGACCGGCGGCGCCAAAGGCTGGCGCTCGGCGCTGGAGGAAAACTTTCAGGTGCGCCGTTATACCTTTGATTCCCGCCTGCAAAACACGCGTGATTTCTCGGAACTGAATTTCGACGGGCGCGCCTCGGCCCTGGGCGCCTCGTTGCGCACCGCGATTGAATACTGGCGAGGGCAGCCCGTCGCCGGCGTGCTCCTGTTTACCGACGGCAACGCGACCGACCTCGGCGCCGATTTGCCCGCGCTGGACGGCGCCCCGCCGATTTACCCGGTGATCCTTGGCAGCGACTCGGCAATCCAGGATGTCTCGTTGACCAAAGTTGGCGTGAGCCAGACCGCTTTTGAGGATGCGCCCGTGACCGTGCAGGCGGAAGTCAACGCGAGCGGCTTCGACGGCCTGGGCATCACCACGCGATTGATTGAGGTGGCCAGCAGCGCCGTCGCGACCAATACCGGCTCAACCAATGCGTTGCGTATTACTTCCACGACCAACGTCGTCGCGCAATCAACTCAACGCGCCGGCGGCGGCGAATCCACTTTGAATTTTCGTTTTCAAATTCAACCCGCCACCGCCGGCCTCCACTTCTATCAGGTGGAATCGCGCGCGGCGGATGAGTTGAACACGCCCGCCGCGCAATCGCGCGAGGCGACGCTCGCAAACAACCGGCAGATGATCGTCGTCGATCGCGGCCAGGAACCCTTTCGCATTCTGTACGTTGCCGGCCGGCCGAACTGGGAATACAAATTTCTCAATCGCGCGATCCAGGAAGATCCGCAAGTGCAAATGGTCGCTCTGATTCGCGTTGCGCGTCGCGAGCCGAAGTTCGATTTTATCGGGCGCCAGGGCGAATCCAGCAATCCGCTCTTCCGCGGGTTCGGGACCAACGACGAGGAAACGGCGCGATACGATCAGCCGGTTTTGATTCGCTTGAACACGAAGGACGAACTCGAATTGCGCGGCGGATTTCCCAAAACCGCGGAAGAATTGTATCGCTACCAGGCGGTAATCATTGGTGATACCGAGGCGGAGTTTTTCACGCACGACCAGATGGCGTTGCTGCAACGTTTTGTTTCCGAACGCGGCGGCGGCTTCCTCATGTTGGGCAGTGCGGAATCATTTCATGAAGGAAATTACGCCGGCACGCCGATTGCCTCGTTGTTGCCGGTCTACGTGGATCGCCCGGTCGATGCGAAATTGCCGGGAGAATTCAAACTCAACCTGACGCGCGAAGGATGGCTGCAGCCCTGGACGCGCCTGCGCCCGGTGGAGAGCGAGGAACAAACCCGCATGGAAGCGATGCCGGATTTTCTAGTGCTCAATCCGCTGCATGACATCAAGCCGGGTGCGAGCGTCCTCGCGACGGTTTCGGACGCAAGCGGCCGGGTTTATCCTGCGCTCGCTGTGCAACGTTTCGGCCTGGGCCGGTCCGCGGCCTTGACGACGGGGGACATGTGGCATTGGGGGTTGCACGATGAATCGATGCAAAAGGACCTGGGCAAAGCGTGGCGGCAGATGATTCGATGGCTCGTTTCCGACGTGCCCCCGCGCATTTCGGTCACCGCCGAAGCCGCGCCCGGCGGCGACCCTTCGGAATTTCGCCTGACCGTGAAAGCGCGCGATGGCGAATTCAAACCTTTGGATAACGCCTCGGTGAAATTGACCGTCCGCCCCATCGGCCAGGGCGATGAAATTCGAAACCCGAAACCCGAAACCCGAAACTTTGTTCAACTCACAGCCGACGCCTCCGCTGGCGAACCCGGCTCTTACACGGCCACCTACGTCGCCCGTGAAACCGGCGCGTACTCCGTCGAAGCCGTCGTGACTGAAGCGGACGGGAAAATTGCCGGACGCGCGGCAAGCGGTTGGACGTCCGATCCGGCCGCTGAGGAATTTCGATCCTTAAAACCAAATCGCGCGCTGCTTCAAGCGCTCGCGAAGAAAACCGGCGGCGAAGTCATCGCGATGGCCGATCTGGCAAGTTTCGTCCGAAAACTTCCCGAACGGCGCTCGCCCGTCATGGAAACCTGGAGCCATCCCCTGTGGCATACGCCGGCGGTGCTGGTGTTCGCGCTCGCGTGTTTCGTTACGGAATGGGGAATCCGCCGATGGAAAGGAATGCCGTGATGCTTTTTAGTTCTCTCATTCGTCCTCGTCCTCGTGGTCGTCCTCGAATTCCGAGGACGAGGACGAGGACGAGGATGAACAGTGTGTTTACTGCCTGCATTTTGCTGCTGACTTTGCTGAGCTTACCTTCGGCGAATAGTCAAACGAATGACCATCGCTCCATGGTTCTCGTTATTGGCGCGGCGGGGGAACCGGAGTACGGCGAACAATTTGCCGCCTCGGCGGATTTGTGGAAACGCGCTGGGACGAACGGCGGTTTCAAAATCTCCGTTATCGGCGAAAACCAAGACGACACGAACGATCGCCCGGCGTTATTGGGAATTTTGACGAATGAACTGAAGGCATCCGCCGAGGAATTGTGGGTGGTGTTCATCGGCCACGGCACCTTCGACGGACGCTCGGCAAAATTCAATTTGCGCGGGCCGGATATTTCCGCCGATGAACTAGCCGCCGCGCTCAAGCCCTGCAAACGTCCATTGGCGGTGATTGATTGCGCCTCGGCCAGCGGCCCGTTTCTCAACGCGCTTTCCGCGCCGGGCCGCGTCGTTATCACCGCGACAAAGAGCGGTTACGAGGCGAATGCCACGCGATTCGGGAATTACCTCGCGCGCGACGTGGCGGATCCCGCGGCGGATTTGGATAAGGACGGCCAGACTTCGTTGCTCGAGGCGTTCCTGATGGCCTCGCGGCAAACCGAAGATTTTTACAAGGAAGCCGGACGGCTCGCCACGGAACACGCTTTGCTCGATGACAACGGCGACGGCCTCGGCACCCCCGCGGATTGGTTCCGCGGCGTGCGCGCCGTGAAAAAGGCGGCGGACGGCAAAACCGTGGATGGCGTGCGCGCGCATCAACTGAATCTCGTGCGCAGCGCGAACGAACAGGAACTTTCCCCCGTGCTCCGAACGCGTCGCGATGAATTGGAAGCGCAACTCAGTACCTTGCGCGACCGCAAAAGCCAGATGAAGGAAGAGGATTACTATAACCAGTTGGAGAAAATTTTGGTGGAGACGGCGAAGCTTTACGAAAACAAGTAGGAGCCGACGTGAGGGGGCTCACTTGTTTTGCGTCAGGGCTGGAAATAACGGAGCCTCGCCACCTCGTCTGCTACGAGTTGGGAGGCGTAGGTTGACTTGAAGACCTTGCCTCCAAAAACGCTTTCAATTCCCCTGCCGCTTTCCCGCCAAACCCCGACACTTCCGCAATCTGCTCTACCGTCGCAAGCCGCATCCGCTGCACGGACCCGAATTTTTTCAGCAAGGCCGCTTTGCGCCGCTCGCCGATGTTGGGAAACTCGTCGAGGATGCTTTCCGAAATGCGTTTGAGCCGCAGTTGCGCGTTGTAAGTATTGGCGAAGCGATGCGATTCGTCGCGAACGCGTTGCAGCAGTTTGAGCGCGCCCGTGTCGTGCGAGAGCCGGAGCGGAATGCTCTTTCCCGGCTGATAAATTTCCTCATACTCTTTGGCCAGGCCAATCACGGGAATATGTTCGAGCCCGAGTTTTTTTAACTCCGCCACTGCCATGCCGAGCTGGCCTTTGCCGCCGTCGATGAGAATTAAATCGGGCAGGTTGCTTTTGGTTTCCCCGGCAGTCGTGAGCGCCGCCTCTCCACTCTGTGACGGGGAAAGAGACGCATCAGGCTGGTCAGATGATTCGGACGGCTCCGCGTCCGGCTGGATGGAAGCGTCGGCATCTGCCGGATTCAGCCGTTCGGTTGGCTGGCCCGAATTCTCGGCCCGCAGATACTGCGCCGGGTGATCTCCTGGCGCACGATGGTTGCGAACCGCTTCGGCCGACGCGTCCGTATTCGCCTTCAGCCGCCCCCGGTGTTTTGCCGCCGCGCTCACATCATCCACCAACTCCTGCAAGGCCTGCGGGATGGCTTCCCCCCCCTCGTCTTTGGGCTGTGGACTCTGGACTTTGGACTCGCTAAGCAACCGCGTATATCTTCGCCGCACGACTTCCGCCATGCTCGCAAAATCATCCTGGCCGGTGACAGTTTTGATTTTGAAACGCCGATAATTCGCGCGATCCGGTCGCCCGTTTTTGAAGCGCACCATCGATGCCACGGCAAACGTGCCGCTAATGTTTGAAATATCGAACCCTTCAATCCGCACCGGCGGCGCGGGCAGGCCCAATACTTCCGCCAACTCCGCCAAATCCCGCGCCGGCTCGATGGCCAATGGCAGGCTGTAAGGGATGCGCTCGAATTTCTCCGTCTTACGCGTGGTGCGTTTCAGGTCGGAGAGCATATCGCGCAACTCCGCGGCGCGCTCGTATTCCTGGTTCGCCGCCGCCTTTTTCATTTCCGATTCCAGCGAGTCCTGCATTTCCTCGCATTGCCCGGCGAGGAACTCGCACGCGGCGTTGACCTGCTCCAAATATTGATCCCGCGTGACATTCGCGATGCACGGCGCGGTGCAATATTTCAAATGCGCGTACAGGCAATGCCGGTAATCGCGCTCGGTGGGTGTCAGCGGCCGGCAGCCGCGCAAATGAAATTGCCGCCGCACCAGCGCGAGCGTGCCGCGGAGCGCACCGGAATTCGGGAACGGCCCGAAATATTTAGCGCCATCATCCTGTTTCAGGCGCGTCAGCGTGAACCGCGGGATGGGATCGTTCAGGTTCACCTTGAGCATCAAGTAGCGCTTGTCGTCGCGGAAACTAACGTTGTAACGCGGATGAAATTCCTTGATCAACTTGCTTTCCAGCAGGAGCGCTTCCGGCTCGCTGCGGACGGTGTGAAAATCGAAATCGTGGATCCCTTCCACCAGCGCGCGGAATTTCAAATCCCAGCCAAGCCGGCGCGAGGGTTGGAAATAACTGCTGACCCGCTTGCGCAAATCGCGGGCTTTCCCAACATAAATGACCGTTCCAAAACGGTCTTTCATCAGGTAAATGCCCGGCTTATGCGGCAGGGAACTGACTTTCTTGCGAATGGTATCCGACACTGGCACGAGCAGAATTTCAACGCAAAGACCCTGAGGCGCAAAGAGAATTTTCGGCGATTAAACGTTGAATCGCTCGAAAACGACCGGGCCCTCAGTTTTGCCGTGAGCCTATCGGCTCAACCGAGCCTCAGTTAAAAGCGGTACTGAACCATTGCTGGTACAGTGGACCGACCAGCGGCATTGGTTTCATCTCGCCTTTGATAGCGGAAAGAAGCCCCATCAGCCAAAAAACAAACAATCCAACCCAAATGCCAAAGAGGCAGAGGATGCCGAGAATGGGGATGATGGCGAGCACGATCCCTCCAAAACCCACAACGGCAGTTGTCAGGAAAAACCCAAGCGTTTGGCGCAAATGATAGGCGCCGAGTTGCGTCTTCTTATTGCTGTGAATCACGATCGCGGCAATAAAGCCAATCAAAGTAATGTAACTGAGAATGGCGACGGTTTTATCTTCAGTGCCGACCACCGGCGGAGGCGTGGCGGATGAGGTAATGGGAGGAGGTGTTGATTCCATAGAGTGCTCTCTTTCTGTTTAAGGGTGATTGCACAACCGCTGGCGGCCTTTAAGGACGGTTTTTGAGGCCGAATTTCCGGCATCGTAGGCCTCTCCGTCGCAGCGTCAAGCCGTCATTTTGCGAAGACCGTTCGCGCATTTGCCCGGGAGGGCGCGCAACTTTTAGGTCGCTTAGACGAACCCATTGCAGGCGCTACGACAATCGTTTTTTGAATTCGGCGCAGGTTTTGGCGACGTTGTCCGCGTTCAGGATGGCGGACACGACGCAAATTCTTTGGGCGCCGGCGGTGAGCACGTCATCAATGTTTAGCAGGTTGATCCCGCCAATGGCGAACCAGGGTACGGTGATGTTTTGCGAAGCCCAACGAACGTATTCGAGCGTCACAGGTTTCGCGGTGGGCTTCGTACCCGTGGCGTAGATTGGCCCGATGGCTATGTAATCTGCTCCCGCGGAGACGGCCCGTTTCGCTTGTTCCGGCGCATGCGTGCTCAACCCGATCCCGACCTCTGACTTCTGACTTCTGACCTCCGAACAATGCGCGTATCCGGCATCGAAGAAATCCTCTTGGCCGAGGTGGCAGAACTCGGCGCCGACTTCCCGGGCGATCTCCAAATGATCGTTGATAACCAGGCCGACATTCGCGGCGCGCGTGATCGGCGCAATTACCTCCGCCATCCGCCGCACTTCCGCCAGCGGAGAATTTTTCGCGCGGAGTTGAATCAAATCCGCTCCGCCCTCGCAAAGTTGTTGGGCGATAAACTCAGGAGTTCGGCCATGCAGAAACGCGGTATCTACAAAGCCGTAGAGGAGGCATGCGGAGAGGGGTTTCATTCAGTTGTCGCGTTTATTCAAGTCTTTCCCACTAATACCGTGGCTTTAGCCGGTAGCAGCCGAAACAAATGAAGTAGAGTCGTTTTGACGGCTTAACTCCAAACGGTAAGCCGTTGAAACGGCTGAAGACACTTTCTGTTCGTCCGGTCCACCGGGCTAAAGCCGCGGTGTTAATGATAAACTCGCCGACTCCGATGTGTCTGCCGGATGCGTTGGCAGCTTCAGCCCTCAATCCCGAAAATTCCCAAACTGCACGGATACCGGAAATTCCTTGGCGCGCACAGCAGCCATGACGCCCTGCAATTCATCGCGGCTTTTGCCCGTGACGCGGATTTCCTCGCCTTGAATTTGCGTGGTGACCTTGAATTTGCCGTCGCGGATAAACCCGGTGATCTGTTTTGCCACGGCGGTCTCGATGCCTTGTTTGATTTTAATGCTCTGGCGCGCGTGGCCCAGGGGCGAAATATCCGGCTCGGTTTTATCGAGGCTTTTCATGCTGATACTGCGCTTGGACAATTTGCCCATCACGATTTCCACGAGGGTATTGATTTTGAACTGGTCCTCGGCGGTGAGCTTGATCTCGTTCTTTTCGAGCGTGATTTCCGCTTTGCTCCCCTTGAAATCGAACCGGTTGGCCAGTTCTTTTTTGGCCTGGTTCACCGCGTTTTCAATTTCCATCGAGTTAACCTGCGAAACTATGTCAAATGAAGGCATGACGTGAGCGTAAAAAAGTCCCCGGAAAAGGAAAGCTTTTTGGGGGGAGCTTCCCGCGCGAATTCAACCGAGCCGGAGACAATGCCGCAGTCGAAGGCCTCTTTGTCACCTGTGAGTGACACGATGACGAAATATTCATGCGCTTGGCATTGAACTGTCATTGACGCGGCTATTGAGTGGGGTACACTCCGACCAATGCCTGTGAATCTGCTATCGCGTCAGGATACTGCTGTCGCGAAAGAACTGTCTTCGACTCACCTCCGAACCGGCCAGGAACTCATTCTCGCGACGAAACCGTTTGCCAAAGACAATTCTCTCCGAAGCTGGTGGTGCATTCTTTCGACGGCGTTCCTATTGCTCGCGGCGATTGGAGGAACATTGTGGCATTTTCATCCGGTCATCCGTGCCGTGTGCAGCGTCTTCAGCGGCCTGTTTATCCTGCGGTTTTTCGTCATTTATCACGATCAGCAACACCACGCGATTTTGCCGAAATCCCGGCTCGCCGAAGGGTTGATGCGGGTTTTCGGAGTCCTGGCCTTGAGCCCGAGCAGCATCTGGCGCAGTTCGCACAATCATCATCACAATCACAATTCGAAATTGCGCGGCTCGCAAATCGGCTCGTATCCGATCATGACGAAGGACCAATTCATCAAGACACCGCGCGCCAAACGCCGGGGTTACCTCTTCGTGCGTCACCCGCTGACGATCCTGTTCGGTTATGTGTTCATGTTTCTGTTTGGAATGTGTCTCAACCCCTTCTTCAATTACCCGCGCCGCCACCTCGATTGCCTCATGGCCCTGATTGTTCACGCCGCCATTGCCGGCGCGCTCCTGTGGTTCGGTGGATGGATGGCGCTGGTGTTTGTGCAGATCATTCCGCATTTCATCGCCTCGGCGATTGGCTCCTATTTGTTTTACGCCCAGCACAATTTTCCCGGCGTCTCGTTCAACGACAACGCCGGTTGGACCTACGAAAAGGCGGCGCTGGAATCGTCGAGTTATATGCGAACCGGGCCGTTGATGGCGTATTTCACCGCGAACATCGGCTACCATCACATTCATCACCTGAACGCGCGCATTCCGTTTTACCGGCTGCCGGAAGTCCTGCGCGCGATGCCCGAGTTGCGTTGTCCCAAGACCACTTCCCTGAGCCCGGCGGATATCGTGCGCTGTTTGCGATTGAAGGTCTGGGACGTCGAAGGGCAATGCATGGTCGGTGTCCACAATCTATGAAGGACCTTCGGCGATCTCGCAAAGGTCTGACCAAATCCAACCACTACCCCGGCGGGCGACCATCGTAGCGGTCGAGCCGGCAGCTTCAATATCCTATGTCTTTCACAGTCGCTCAAATCGCGGAAAAAATTCGGGGTGAAGTCGTCGGCAACGGCGAGCTGCCGGTCACTGGTTTTGCTTCCGCCGAAAACGCGCGCGCCGGCGATCTTACCTTTGCCGATAAGGAAGAATATTTCGTCGCCGCCGAAGCCAGCCTGGCCTCGGCCATTCTCGTGTCCGGGCCATTCACTTCCGCGACCAAAGCGGTAATTCGCGTGCCCAACGCCCGCATTGCGGTCGCGCGATTGCTGCCGGTATTCTTCCCGCCGGACGAAGCGCCGCTCGGCATTCATCCGAGCGCCAGCATTTCGCCGACGGCGCAAATTGACCCGACCGCGCACATCGGGCCGGGCTGCGCGGTCGGCGCGCGGGTGAAACTCGGCGCCCGCTCAGTGCTCCTGGGGGGAAACCACGTGGGCCGCGATTGCGTGATCGGCGAGGACACGTGCCTTTATCCAAACGTGGTGATTTACGCGCGCTCACAAATTGGCCATCGCGTTGCCATCCACGCGGGCACGGTGATTGGTTCCGACGGTTACGGTTATGTCTTTGACGAGGGAAAACACCGCAAAGTGCTCCAGGTTGGCAACGTGATTATTCACGACGACGTTGAGATTGGCGCGAACACGGCGATTGATCGTGGCGCGCTCGGCTCGACGGTTATCGGGCAGGGCACGAAGATTGATAACCTGGTCCACGTGGCGCACAACGTGGTCATTGGGCGGAATTGTTTGGTGATGGGCCAGGTCGGTTTTGCGGGGAGCACGAAGTTGGGGGATTATTGCGTGATCGCGTCGCAATCGGGCATTGCCGGTCATTTGAAACTGGGACACCAGGCGACGGTCGGCGCGAAGTCGGGGGTGATGCGCGATGTGCCGGACAAGGGAACGGTCCTCGGGATTCCGGCGGCCCCGGACAAGCAAGCCAAGCGACAATTCATCGCCATTCAACAATTGCCCGACCTGATCCGGCGCCTGCGCGAGCTGGAAAAGCAGGTCGCGGAATTGATGGCGAAGGCCGGGTAAGGCTTTAACTCCGCACCACTTTTAGCGCGGGCCCGAGTGTGCGCCCGGACGCACGTTGCAGTTTCATGTCAACCGTCAGAAAGTAAAAGCGTGTCAGGAGCCACCGTTCAAGCCTGGCTGTCGCTTAAACAGCGAAAGGCGGTTTTTTCCGCCACGCTCTATTTTGTGACAACTGCGGTGGGTGGAATCCTGGCGCTGCTTCCGAATCTTGGAATCGCGTTCCTCATTTGCAAACTTCTGTTATTGGTCGCGATACCAACGGCGACGCATCCGGACCTCTGGGCCCTTCTCCTGGCCACGCCCATGGTGGCGTTGCTGTTTGCCGATTGCATTCGGGCCGAACGCGACGACATGTTCATCATCCCGCTCTGGCTCGCGCGCGAATATTTCCACATGGGGCCACGCATCATTCTCGCCGGCTGGCAGCAGGTGTTGCGCGCGCGGCATTTCGCCGGCGTGGATACGGCAGCCTGCGCCGGGGTTTTAGCCTATCTGGCGGCTAAAACCACACCCACTTCGCGCGAGGAATTTCAGCGGGTTTTTCCCACGTTGGCGTGGGAGGAAATTGTCGGGCAACTGCGCTGGATTGAAGGCGTCATTTTATTTCGCAACGTCAAAAGCGTGTCGCTGCTCACACCCTTGCGGCTGGAATTGCGGCAATTGCTCGCGCACCTGCCGGACGCGGAAATTCCGCGCGCGGAACCCGAAGCTGTGCCGGTGGAGGAACCGCGGCACCTGAGCGCGCACGAAATCCTCGGTCTGGAATCGGGCGCTTCCGCCGCTGAAATAAAAATCGCGTATCGCCATCGAGTGAAAGAATGCCACCCCGACCGGTTTCCGAACGTCGACGCGAAATCCCGCGAACTGGCGGAAGAATGGACCAAGGCGATCAATGCCGCATACGCGGAATTATTGGACGCGAGCCGGGCGCGATCAAATTAGTCGGAGATAGGCGTCCGCCGGTATCGCAAACTCTTTGTCACAGCAATAGCCGTCACAAAGCTTGTCAGCGCCCTGATTCCATGTCATCAAACGGTGTTGCCTATGAAAACCCCACCCTTCAGCCGCCGGGAATTTCTAAAAACCACCGCGCTTGCCGGCGCAACCGTGTCGTTCGCGCCATTCACGACGAACCTGCTTCGGGGTAGTGAAAGCCTGGCCACGCCGATGCCATCGTGGGTGGACAAGCCGATGCGTTGGGCGCAACTGGCATTTGTGGAAGATGACCCCGGAAAGTTCGACTTGAACTTCTGGCTCGATTATTTCCGGCGCACGAAATCGGAGGGAGTATGCCTGAGCGGCGGCGGATGCGTGGCGTTTTATCCCACGCAAATTCCCTATCACCATCGCAGCGCGTGGCTCGAGGATCGTGACCCGCTCGGCGAACTCATCGCGGGCTGCCGCAAGCTGGGGATGGCCGTCCTGGTGCGAACGGATCCCCACGCGACCTATGATGACGCCGCCGAAGCGCATCCGGATTGGATCGCGGTTGATGCAAGCGGAAACAAGCGCCGGCATTGGGCTTCGCCGGAAATGTGGGTGACTTGCGGATTGGGCCCTTACAATTTCGAGTTCATGACCGACGTAAAAAAGGAAATCATGTCGCGTTATCACGCGGATGGAATTTTCATCAATCGCTGGGACGGTTCGGGCATGTGTTATTGCGAGCATTGCGTGAAGAATTTCAAGGCCGCCACCGGTTTCGATTTGCCGCGAACGGACAACGCACAGGACCCCGTGCGGCGCGCTTACATTCTTTGGCGGGAGCAGCGGCTCCTCGATCTTTGGCAAACCTGGGACCGCGCCGTGCGGGACCTCAACCCCGACGCGTGTGTGATTCCAAATACCGGCGGATTGGGCAGCCCGCTGGACATGAAAAAAGTTGGCGACCTGGCGCCGATGCTGGTTGCTGATCGGCAGGCCCGGCACGGTTTGATGGCGCCCTGGGCGATTGGGCTGAGCGCGAAGGAATATCGCGCGACCCTTGGGAAAAAGCCCGCCATCGGAATGTTTAGCGTCGGCGTGGAGGAAGCGTATCGCTGGAAGGATTCCGTGCAGAATGCGGATGAGATTCGGCTGTGGACGGCCGATCTCGTCGCGAACGGAATGCGCCCGTGGTTCATCAAATTCGGCGCGGTGCTGCGCGATGATCGCTGGCTGAAACCGGTCGAGGAAATTTTTGTCCGGCATGCCCGCTGGGAAAAATACCTGCGCAACGAGCGCCCGCTCGCGCGCGTGGCGGTCGTTTATTCGCAGCAGACGGCGCGGTTCGTCGGCAATCGGACCGAAGACCACTTGAACGGTTGGTATCAGGCATTGATCGAGGCGCGGATTCCGTTCGAGTTGGTTCACGAACGACTGCTGGACGCCGCGCATGTGAGCCAGTTCAAGACGCTCATATTCCCGAACGTCGTCGCGCTGTCGGACGCGCAATGCGCGCAGATCGGTCAGTTTGTTGAACGCGGCGGAAGCGTGATTGCAACGCACGAAACGAGTCTGAGCGATGAGTTGGGAGTGCGCCGAAAAAATTTCGGCCTGGCGGATTTATTCGGGGTGAATTTTGCCGGCCGGATCGAGTCGAGAATGCAAAATGCCTATCTACGGCTGGAGCATGAGGCCACCCGCCATCATCCGCTGTTGAAAGGACTGGAAGACGCACCGCGGATTATTCACGGAGTTTCACGCATCGAAGTCGAGCCGCGCGAACCATTTCCACCGATGCCGCTCACGTTGATTTCGAGCTATCCCGACCTGCCGATGGAGAAAGTTTTTCCGCGCTCGGAAAAGACGGGTCCGGCGCAAGTCTTCCTGCGCGAAGTTGGCGGCGCGGATGGAAAGTCGCGCGGCCGTGTCGTTTACTTCCCGTGGGACATTGACCATGCTTTTTGGGAGGTGCTGGCCGTGGATCATTTCAAGTTGCTGCGCAACTCCGTCGAATGGGCCACGAACGAGGAACCCATGGTGACGGTGACCGGCCCGGGGGTTATTGATGTAACCGTGTGGAGGCAAAAAAATTCCCTCACGGTTCATCTGGTGAACCTCACCAATCCGATGCTGATGAAGGGACCGGTGCGCGAGTTGATTCCGATTGGCGAGCAAAAGGTCCGCGTCCACTTGCCCGAGGGATTAAGCCCGAAAAAGGTTCATCTCCTGGCCGCCGAAAAGACGCCCCACGTTCAGCGCCACGGTTCCGATATTACGGTCGCAGTGCCGTCAATTCTCGATCACGAAATTGTGGCGATTGATTTGTAGGGTAACGACCAAGCTGGCAAAACCGATGATGCCGAGCGTCGCACCGGTCGCGCTGGCGGCCGCCGGCAATTGGTGCGCGAGAAAAACGCGTGATATCAGGGGGCGGGAATCATTCCGCGAAAGAGATATGCCTGCAACATGACGAGCAGGCCCATCAGGGCCGCCAGCGCGAGGCTGTGCCAGAACACCGAGCGCAATACGGTTCCGGCATCGGGGCTGTCTGGCCGTCCGCCCGTGGCGACGCTCGCGACCACGATGCTTTGGGCATCAATCATTTTTCCCATGACGCCGCCAGAACTATTGGAGGCGGTGGTGAGAATCGGCGGGAGCATAAGCTGTTGGGCGGTGACTTGCTGTAAATTTCCAAAGAGAACGTTCGATGAAGTATCGCTTCCGGTGAGCGCCACGCCGAGCCAGCCGATGAGCGGCGAAAAGAAGGGAAATAGAAAACCCGTCGCGGCCAGGCTGAGGCCGATGGTGGTGTCGGTTCCACTGAAACGCGTTGTGAAGCCGAGCGCGAGCATCAGGGCAATGGTCAGCAATGAAATACGGACACGCCAAATCGTCCGGGCATAAACGCGCCAGATGCGCCGCGGACCGAGTCCGAGACAGAGCCCGCCGAGAATTCCCGCGCACAGCAACGCCGTGCCTGTGGCGGACAGCGCGTTGAAGGAAAAGATGGCGTCTTCGGGCGTCGGTTTTGCCACCGCCGGTGGCACGCGCAGCACGGCCTGATGCAGCATGGGAACGGAAAGGCTCGGCGCGAAAATACCGTTTAAAAAATCTTTGATCTTCGGCAGTCCCCAGGCAAAAACAAACACGGAAAGAAAAATCCACGGCAGCCACGCTTTCCAGGCCGGACCATCGAGTGGAGTTCCGGCTGAAAAAGTTTCGTTCGCACCCAAGGTGGGCTGTTCCTCGGCGGGCTTCCAGAATTTCATGAGCGCCATCAGCGCCGCCATTGAAACCACGGCGCTGACGATGTCCACGAGCCACGGCCCGTGAAGATTGCTGACGAGGAACTGCGTCACACCGAAACCGATGCCGGTAACCAGGCAAGCCGGCCACACGGCGGTCATCCCACTCCATCCGGCCTGGGCGACGATCAGCCAGAAGGGAACGATGAGGGAAAAAATTGGCAGTTGCCGGCCAACCATGGCGCTCAACAAATGGATGTCGAGGCCGGTGACCTTGCTCAAAGTGATGATGGGAATTCCCACCGAGCCAAACGCGACGGGCGCCGTGTTTCCGATCAACGCGAGTTTTGCGGCTTCCAGTGGACGAAAGCCGATTCCGATCAACAACGCGCCCGTGATCGCCACCGGCGCACCGAACCCGGCGGCTCCTTCGACAAAGGCGCCGAAACTGAACGCAATCAGCAGCGCCTGGATACGGCGGTCCCGCGACACACCCGACAATTGCTTTTGCAGGACGGCGAATTGCCCGCTTTCAACGCTGATGTTGTAGACAAAAATCGCGTTTAGAAGAATCCAACCGATGGGAAACAAACCGAACGCAGCGCCATAAACCGCGGCGGCCAGGGCCAGTTGCGGGGGCATGTGATAGACCGCGATGGCGATGAGCGCGGCGACACACAAACCAGCCAGCGCCGCGAAGTGCGCGCGCACGTGCCACAGCGCCAGCAGCCCCAGCAACGTGACGACCGGCAGCACGGCGACCAGTGCCGACACCCCGATGCTTCCGAGCGGCGCGTAGTTTTGCGACCACGTCATGGCGCCTTGGGATGAGCCATCCAGACGGTTTGCGTTCCCAATTCACCTTTACCCATTTTCGTGACCCGCCCGAAGGCGTCCAGTGCAAGGTCGAAGCAGGGCGGAGCCGGCTGGGATGAAGCGGAGTTAAGGGCGTCGCGAAGGAATTCCAAATCTTTCAATAAATGCGCCGCGCGGAAACCCGGACGATGATCCTGCGCGATGATTTTTGGACCGAGATTGACGAGTTGCCAGCTTCCCGCTGCGCCGCCCCCGCACGCTTCGACCACGAGTTGGCGATCCATGCCGAGTTTTTCGGCGACCTGAAAGGCTTCAACGGCGGCGAGCAGATTGACTCCGCAAAGCAATTGATTCACGAGCTTGAGCGATTGGCCGCTGCCGACCGGGCCGGCATGGACAATTTTCTTACCCATGGCGTCCAGCAGCGGGCGAACAAACTCCAAATCCACGGCGGCGGCGCCCACCATGAACGTCAGCGTGCCCGCGCGCGCGCCGATGTCGCCGCCGGTCACCGGCGCGTCCACAAACCTCACGCCGGCCGGGCGGAGTTGCGCCGCGATTTCCCTCGCCTCCACGGGACCAATTGTGCCGTGGTCCATTATTAGCGCGTCCGGTCCAACCATATTTTTCAAATTGCGATTTTCCCCGAATAAAATGGATCGCAGAGCCGGACCATCAGTGACACACGAGCAAATGATCTGGCTGCCTTGCAGCGCCTCTTCGACGGTTTTTGCAATGGTGCAGCCGTGCGACGCGGCAAGTTCCAGTCCGGGACTTGGTGACGTGCGATTCCAGATGGTGACACCGTAACCGGCCTTCGCCAAATTGCCCGCCATTGCCGCGCCCATCGTGCCGGCGCCGAGCCAGGCGATCTTTACGCCGTTTGTTGTGAGGGATATCATAGTTATAAATTTCCTGTGCTGGTGGTGACAGCGGACAATTCACATCCACGATTGAAAAGACAAGGCTTTTTTGGCGTATTCAACTCTCGGCGAGGACATAACTTACACGCTTGCAGTCAAGCGCCCGGTTAGGTGAAATCAGGGATAAGCACATTGGCCGTGGCTCAATCGAAACACACTCAGTTATGTTCCAATCCTCTCGTCGTGATTTTCTGAAGCAAACCACTCTCGCCGCAACCGCCGTATTGGTGTCATCTCATTCCACCATTGCCGCAAGCAAACCGGGGGCTGCGCCGCCCCCATCTGTCCCTTGGTATCGGCGCACTTTGTGTTGGGGCCAAACGAACATCACCGAAATGGATCCGGAGAGCTATGATATCGAATGGTGGCGTCGGTATTGGAAACGCACGCAAACGCAAGGTGTGATCATCAATGCGGGCGGTATTGTGGCTTATTATCCGAGTCAGGTTCCGCTCCACCACCCGGCGGAACGTCTTAATGGGCGGGACTTGTTTGGTGAACTTTGCCGGGTGGCTCATGCTGATGGATTAATGGTCTTTGCGCGGATGGATTCCAATCGTGCGCATGAAGACCTTTACCGTGCGCATCCCGATTGGTTCGCCCGGAAAAGCAACGGCCAGCCCTACAAGGCCGATGACCTTTTCATTACCTGCATCAACAGCCCTTACTACCAGGAACATATTCCCGCCATCCTGCGTGAAATCATCGAGCGCTATCACCCGGAAGGATTCACGGATAACAGCTGGTCTGGTCTCGGGCGCAACAGTCCTTGTTTTTGTGAAAATTGCCAGAAACGGTTCCGGGAACGGACAGGTAGCGTGATTCCTGGAGAACGAGATTGGAATAATCCGCTTTACCGCGAATGGATCCGTTGGAATTACGAACGCCGCCTGGAGATTTGGGATTTGAACAACCGCGTCACCCGGATGGCCGGCGGTCCCGACTGCATTTGGGCGGGCATGAACAGCGGCTCCATCGCCAGCCAGGCTCAGAGCTTCCGCGATTACCGTCAAATTTGCCGGCGCGCTGAATTGATCATGTTGGATCATCAAGCCCGCGCGGAGGGCGACGGGTTTCAACAAAATGGCGAAACCGGCAAACTGATTCACGGCCTGCTCGGGTGGGATAAACTGATTCCTGAAAGCATGGCGCTGTATCAGATGGGGAAGCCTCTCTTTCGTTTCGCGAGCAAACCTGAACCGGAAGCCCGGTTGTGGATGTTGGATGGCATCGCGGGCGGATTGCAGCCATGGTGGCATCAAGTGGCTGCCTACCATGAAGATCGCCGGAGATACCGAATTCCAGAACCGATTTATCAGTGGCACAAGGCCAACGAGAATTATTTGCACAACCGCCGCCCGCTCGCGACCGTGGGCGTCGTTTGGTCGCAGCAAAATCTGGATTTTTATGGTCGCGATGACGCCGGAGTTTTGGTGGAACTGCCGTGGCGCGGCATGACGCAAGCATTGGTTCGCGCCCGCATTCCCTATCTTCCTGTCCATGCCGATGATTTGGAACGAGACGGGGATGGTTTTAGCACCTTGCTGCTGCCGAACCTTGCCGCCATGTCGGATTCCCAGGTCGCGGCTGTCCGGCGCTTTGTCCAAAGGGGCGGTGGACTGCTGGCGACAGGGCAAAGCAGCAGGTATAACGACTCGGGCGACTTGCAGGCCGACTTCGCGTTGGCCGACTTGTTCGGCGCCCACATTTCGCAAACTCGCCCTGATGACGACGAAGCCAGGCGCCGAAGATGGGCCACCGATACTGTCCACACGTATCTTCGATTGTCGCCCGAATTGCGCGCGCGCGTGGACGGTCCGCACATTAAAAGCGAACCGCCACCATCCGGAGAGCGCCACCCTGTGCTGCAAGGATTTGATGAAACTGATATTCTTGCCTACGGCGGAATGTTGGACCCGCTCCGGCTGGATGCGGGCACCGAAACCTTGCTGACATTTATTCCGGCGTCGCCAACCTTTCCGCCAGAGAAGGTATGGATGCGCGAACCGAAGACGGACATCCCGGGATTGATTCTGAATACCCGGCCAAACCAGGGCCGCGTGGCGTTCCTGCCCGCTGATTTGGACCGCCGCTTTGGCCGGGACAATCTCCCCGACCACGGCAATTTGCTGGCGAACCTTGTGCGCTGGACGGCCGCCGGCGACCTGCCTTTAATGGTTGAGGGGCATGGGTTGATCGATTGTCATCTTTACAGCCAGCCGGGCCGAATGATTCTTCACTTAATGAATCTCACCAACCCGGGTGCGTGGCGCCAGCCGGTGGATGAACTCATACCGGTGGGCCCCCTGCGGGTGCGCATTAAACTTCAGCCCGATGTGCGGGGAAAAAATCTGAGGCTTTTGGTGGCGGACCAAAAACACACGGGCGCCGTGAAAGACGGATGGAGTCATTTTCAAATCAATTCGGTTCTCGACCACGAAGTGGTGGTCCTCACTTAGCCGGGACGATGCAGTTGGTTTGGGGAGCGCACGCGTCTCGCGTGCTGCCGGCGGCGTCTCGCCGTCGGCTTCGTATCCACTACATATTTCCATTGTTTAGTTCGGCAAAATGGTAAGACGAAGTTTGCGGCGAGACGCCGCAAACCACACGCCGGAGGCGTGCGCTCCCCAAACCAACTGCATGGTTACGGCTTAAGCCATACCCTAACGGGATGGAATTCATTTCGGTGACCTCTATCGGACTCGGAGGTACGGAATCACCAACGGCCCCAGCGGCATCACCGCCACGCGACTGCCGCGGCCGTATTTGCCAATCAACTGGGTCAGGGTTTTTTCGATGCTGCCAATCGGAATAAATTTGGCTCGCCGGACCGTGGCCTCGTCCAACTGCGAGAAAAGATAGCAATCGGCTTTGATTTGCACGAGCGCCTGGGCCAGCACTTGCCACTGGTCGAACATGGAAAAGGAAGGGTCGCAGATCATTGCCACCAATTCCTGCGGTGTCTGGCGCATCTGCAGTATCTTCGCGTAATTTCCGTGGTTGGGCACACCATCAGAACATTCAGAGGCGGCGATGATGCTCCCTCCCTTTGAGACAATCTGGGCGGCCGCGCTCATGCCTTTCACCGTTTGATAAAGGTTCTGGTCCAGCGGGTAACCCGCGTTGGTGGTAATAACTATGTCGAATGGCAGATCCACCGCGCACATCGCGTGCTGCCTGACGAATTCGCAGCCTTTTCGGTGTGCTTCAATGACGTCGCCGGCGAACACCTGGGTAATTTCCTTCGCCCCGTTGAGGGTCACGTTCAGCATGAAATCAGGCTTCGACAGCAAACAACTTTGCGTTGCCGAATCCTGCACGAGGTTGCCTTCGAGAACGCCCCACGTGCTGTTGGGATGACTGATCATCCGTGCATTGTGAAAATCCAGAATGGTCTGGATGCCCGAGATTCCCGGCTGAATTCCTTTTGGGCCGCCGGAGAAGCCGGCAAAAAAATGAGGCTCGATAAATCCCGTGACGATTTTGAAATCAGCTTCGACGTAAGTTTTATTGAAATAGACTTCAGACCCATGGCTGTTTCGTCCCACTCGCACCAATTTCTCCGGAGCAAAGGCGTCGTGATTTTCGATTCGGATGGCCTCGACGACTTCCTGCCCGAGCATGGCAATCAGCTCCTCGCGATTGTTCGCGCGATGAGAGCCAACTCCGTTGATGATGACAAAATTCTCGCGCGGCACATGTTCCAGTTCCGCCAGCAGCCATGGAATCAGTTTGTGATTGGGCGTTGGGCGAGTGATGTCGGATATGACAATCGCGACGCGGTCGGAGCGCTTTACCGATTCCCGCAACGGCGGTGTGCCGATCGGCTCGCGCAGGGCGGCTACGGTGGCGGCTCGTTCATCTGGTAATCCCCCGAGATGGCATGGTTCAATCACGACCGCTTCGTTTGGAATTTGAATTTCCAGGCCGCTTTTTCCGTAAGTCAGATTAATTTTTTTCATTGGCCAATGTCTTTCTCCGGCGAGCGGTGTTCGAGCCGGTTGGGATCCGGTAGACTCGCAACCATGGTGGCCTCCCGGGTATTTACTTTCCGGGCCCACCAGGCGGTGACCAACGGGACCAAAATCGCCGTGACCAGGGTGCACGTCGCAACGAGCACGGTCGCGGAAGGCGCAATCGGCTCGTACGACTTGTCGATCGCGGCGATGGCCGCGGGCACGGCGGCCGCATTTCCGGCGGTGGACGCGGCGGCAATCCCGGCGGTGCCGTTGCCGCCAATCAGTCTGTCCGCGAGGATCAGGACCGTCCCGGTGACGGCCACGACGGCGATGCCCATGAGAATGCCCAGCAGACCCGCTTTCCCGACCACCATAAAAGTCATCGTGTTGCCCAATCCGAAAGCGAAGAAAGGAATCAGGATGGCCACGCCGGGAGCCAGGAACTCCCGCAAGCTTCGGTCTAAATTGCCCAGGGTCATTCCCAGTATCAGCGGAACGATGGTGCCGATGAACGACGGCAGAGGGAACGTGGCCAAGCCGGCCACACCCAAAGTCACCATAGTGAAGAACGGCCCTGATTCCAGGCTCATCAGGGAATACGCCGCGGCATCTTCCGTTTTTCCAAACTGCCCCATCAACGCCATGTAGAGTCCTCCGTTTGTATCGTTCAAGGATGCCACCAGGGCCAGCGCGGAGAGTCCCGCAAAAAATCCGGAGGCGACCATGCCGTTGGGAATGAGCTTGGCGGCCAGCAGGCCGGCGCACCCACCGCACAGCAATTTCGTGAAT
>Ga0265338_10002971_pt1 | contig 24591 bp, 25 predicted proteins | sample 42126metaG_FD_193579 | JGI IMG/M metagenome (GOLD analysis project Ga0265338, IMG submission 193579) | Rhizosphere microbial communities from Carex aquatilis grown in University of Washington, Seatle, WA, United States - 4-21-26 metaG | ecosystem: Host-associated > Plants > Roots > Rhizosphere... | reverse complement strand
GCCCTGGAAGATGACCTGTCGGGCGGCCCGGCGGAGGGGACCGTCCGGTTCGCCCTCGGCGGCATGGACTATGAGATCGACCTGAACAGCACGAATGCGGCGGCGTTCCGTGAGTCGCTGTCGCCTTTCATTGAGCATGCCCGCCGGGCTGGGCGGGCGCAGCCCCGCCGCCCGGGACGGGCTGCGGCCGGCGGTCAGCGCTCTGGTGATATCCGGGCCTGGGCCAAAGCCCAGGGGATCGCGGTGAGTGAGCGCGGGCGGATCCCGGCCAGTGTGGCGGAGCGGTACCACGCCGAGAGCAACGGCCGCTGACACAGGCCATCGCCGTTCGTGCCGCGCCCGGGGCGCCCGCCTCACCCTGGCCTGGGCCGCCGCAACCGCTGGCCGCCCGGCGGCATGCTGAACTGCCCGCTGTCAGCCTGGTGCCGTTCCGCCGCACCCGCCGATTCTGGCTTGGGCTCGCGTGCTGCTCTCGAAGTGCGCTGGGAGCACATCGATCAGCCTGCCGTCGCACCGGCCCTCCGGCGGCGGGTCATCGCCCGGTCGGCGGCAAATGGGTGAGTTCCGGGGTGGCGCGCTGCCGCTGCTGGCGAGGAGGCTGGACTCAGATGCCGGGATGGTTCGCGGCAATCCGCGTGCGGGAGCCTGCGGTGGTCAAGGTAGGTAGTTGCTGAGTTCAATCAGGTTGTGGTCCGGGTCGCGCAGGTAGCAGCTGAGGATCGGCCCGGACGCGCCGGTGCGCTCAACCGGGCCCTCTTCGACGGGGACGCCGGCTGCGGCCAGTTCTGTGAGGACCTCGGTGATGTCGTCATTGACGATGAGGCAGACGTCCGCGCTTCCCGGTGTCGGGCGCAGTGCTTTTGGCTCGAGTTCCTTCCCGGCCTGGTGGAGGTTGATCTTGCTGGTTCCGAAGGTCAGTGCGGTGCGCCCGGGACCGAAGGTCACCGCCTCCATGCCAAGGACCCGCGTATAGAACTCGGCCGTCGCCTCGATGCTGGCCACCGTCAGGACGAGATGATCAAGCCGGTCGACCCGCACGGGGCCCTCCCTTCCAAGCTCTGCGGCCGGCGGTGAACATCGGCCGCGGATCTGCCTGCACACCGACAGTTTCACACCTCGCGATGCCCGCCCGGGACGCTCGAGGAACCCGCCGACATTTCCGGGATCCTCGCCGGATCCCGCCCTAACCTCACCCGCCGCAGAGACTGAGCAGCTTCGGTCAGATGGCGGGCCCGGCCTTCACGTTCGCCCTCAGTGCATCGGTAGGCGGGAGCCGTGACCGCCAGCAGCGCTGGCGCCCCAAGCGCAGGCACACGGACGGCTCCGGCTACGCCGACGTCTACCTGCACGGCCCCTGTACGGGCAGGTAGATGTCGGCGTAGCCGGAGCCGCGTCGTGCTCGGTGACGCAAGCGGCTGCGGAGCATGCCCGAAGCCGGGTGGAGGACTCGCTAGATGCCGGAGCAGCCCCCTCCTGACTGCTCCGGCATCTGCTGGTACATGTACTGCGTGATTTTCCAGTGGCCCCCGTGCGTTCCAGAACGAGCAGCTGCCGGAGACGCGCTGGTTGCGTCTTGCCGGTAGCGCGGATCGTGATCGTCCCCTGGCTTGTTGCCCTGACTGCCGCGAGGTCGCCTTTGACGGTGATGTCGTCGAATCGGAACGTAAAAGTCCAGGCGCATGTTGTCGAAAGTGGCGTCGTATGTGGTCGTCAGCTGCTGACTCCCTACGACGGTTTGGAGCTCGGGCTGCATGACGGCTGCGTTGCCGGTGTACTGGCTGACGTCGCCGGCCGCATCGGCCGCCGCCAGCCGGTCGCCATAGGCCTCGATCACCGCGCGCGGCAGCTGCGTCGTCACTGATAGCACTGGCGGCGCAGCTCGCCACCCGGCTTTCCAGATCGGCGCCCTCCAGGTCGGAGCCGATCATGCCATCACCTCGGCGAGCACCTGCTGGGTGGTGAGCTCGTGCCCGTGGGAGCTGCGCGCGTGCTCGCGGATGGCGGCGACAAGCTGGCCGAACTGGTCGTCGCTAGCGACCCGGAACTCAACCCCGCAGGTGCAGCGGCCGACGTGCCCGGCTAGTGCACGTCCGGTGAAAGCGAGGTCAAGCGCGACGCACGGCTCGTCGCCCTCCACCCAGGCGTCGTGACCGGCCGACACCACGTGCGCGTCACCCGGGCCGAAGTCGTATTCGCGGCCGTCGTCCATGCGGGCGTGGAGCCGGCCGGAGATGATGTAGCCGGTGTGGGCCGCCTGGCAGGCTTCCGTGCCGACGACCGGCTTGACGTCGGTCGACCACTTCCAACCAGGCTGATACACAGTGCGGGCGATTGTGACGCCGGGCAGGTTGACCACGTTGAGCGAGGCGTGTTCGAACACGTGCCGCTCATCGGGCGTCTCGATGTTCTTGACTGCCACGATTAGTTTCGTAGCTTCGAACATCCGGTGTTGCCTTCCCTTGGCATGGCTTGCCCGGCCAGCATGCAAGCCGGCCGCCTGCCGTCACATCGGGAACAACACGTAGATGCCAGCCGGGACTACGTAGTGGCCGAGGGAGGAAACGCCCGCTGAGAGTCGCCGGCTGCGGCCTGTGATGCGGCCGCCAGCAGGCCGGTTCGGGAGCGGGCGCCGGTCTTGCGCAGCAGGCTCTCGACGTGCTTCTCCACGGTCCGTGGCGACAGATGCAGCCGCGCTGCGATCTGCTTGTTGGCCAGCCCGTCGGCGACGAGGCGCAGCACGTCCGCCTCCCTGGCGGTGATTCCCGCCGCCACCCAGGGATTGGGCTGCGACTCCTTGAGCAGTTCGCGGCAGCGCTCGGCCAGGCGGGGCAGGTCCCGGCGATCAAATCCTGCCTCGGCCTCGGCCAGCCAGCGAAGCGGGTCGCCCCATCCGTCGGCGAGAGCAGCGGGGGCGGCGCAGAACCTCGCCAGCTCACCCCAGGTCTCGCAGTTCGTGAAGCCAACGTCGCAGCCCGCTGCCAGTTCGTTGGCCCGCTGCCGCTGCCCGGCTCGCCCGGCCAGAACCGCCTCGGCATAGCTGATAAGGCTCCGGTTGTGGCGGATGGCGCCGACGCCCAGCCGGCGGGCCTCCTCGATCGCCCGTGCCGCCCGGTGATCACCAAGCGAGGCCAGGAGCAGCGGCCATAGCGCCCGAAGCCCCGCGGGTTCGGCATGCGGGAGGCGGGCCAGGATCGCCATCCCCCGGGCGTAGGGTTCCACGGCCGCCGCGGCCTCGCCACCGAGCAGAACCACTGCTCCCCGGCTGGCCCAGCAGATGCCCTCGACCATCTGGTCGTCTGGAGCGGCCGCGATGGCGCGGGCGGCGTAGCGCTCTGTCTGCCCGGCGTCAGCGCGCATGCTGGCGCTGCCTGTAAGTACCGCCAGCGCCTTGGCCCGGACCTGGTCCAGGCCGAGCCGCTCGGCGAGGCCGACGGCGGCCTGCGCGTGGGCATCACACGTGTCCAGTTCCCAGCGGCAGGTGAAGCCCGCGGCGAGCTGGAGATCCAGAATCGCCACGGTACTCAGCGCACCCATCTGCTCGGCAGCGCGCCGCGCCTCGGACAACCGCTCCACTCCGGCATGATCCAGTAGGTCGATGGTGCCCAGCTCGTGCAGGGCGCGCAGCCGCCACAACGGCAGGCCGACTGCCTCCGCGGTGACCAGCGCGCTCTCGAACGCCGCGCGGGCGGCGCTGAGATCACGCAGCCGGTGGCTCCGGCCGATGAGCTCCAGCGCATGACAGCGGACATCCGGAGCACTGCCCTCGGCGGCGAGGACGTCCTCGGCGAAAAGCCGGGCCTCATCGAGGTCATCGGCGGCGAAGGCCACCTCGGCGTCGATGACGCCCATGCGGGCGCGCACGCCAGCCGGTGGGGCGGTTCCGGCCAGGCGCCGGGCGGCGCCGAGGTGGTGACGGGCCATCTTCCACCGCGAGGCGCCCACCGCCGCCTGGCTGAGGCGAAGGTGAACCTCCGTCCGGAGTTCCGCCGCCTCGGTCCCGAGCCGGGTGATGAGATGGCCGCCGGCCGCCGCTGCCTCCTCAACCCGCCCGGCCAGGGCCAGCGCTTCGACCAGCAGAAGTTCTGCCTGTTCCCGTTCGGGAGTGCCTTCGAGGAGGTCAGCGGCACGCCGTAGGGTACCGATCGCAGTGGCCAGCGCCCCCCAGGTCAGCGCTTGGCCGCCGGACTCGCTCAGCAGCGTTCCGGCCCGGCGGCGGTCCCCGGCGCGGCTCGCCAGCTCAACGGCCAGCTCGCGCAGGCCGCCTTCCAGGCGCGGGTGTGCGGCGTCCAGAGCGGCCAGCGCCGCCGAGGCCAGGTCCCGCTGGCGGGGTGGCAGCATGGTATCGAGCACCGCTTCGCGGGTCAGCGCGTGCCGAAAGCGGAAGGCCGTGCCGTCGGCGCTCACCAGCAGTTGCTCGACAGCGAGCCCGAGCGTCTCCGCCACCAGGGCAGCAGTCTGGCCGCTCCCGGCCGGGAGCAGTTCCCAGTCGAAGTGGCGGCCGAGGATGGCAGCGGCCTCGATCACCGATCGCTGCGGTTCGCTGAACCCGGCCAGGCGCTCGCGGACCGTCTCGGTGAACGACTCCGGCAGCCCGGGCGACGCCAGCAGATCTTCCACCAGCAGCGGTACTCCTTCGGCGGAGGCCTGCACCCGGCGCAGGAGTTCCGCCTCTGCTCCCGGGAGGCAGGCATGGACCATGCGCGCCATGTCCTCATCGCTGAGCCGGTCAAGACCGAGGTGAAGTACGCCGGGCCGGCCCCGCTGTCGGCGGGCCACTTCCAGTGCGGCCGACGGCCGGTTGGCGCGCAGGGTAAGTACGCACAGCAACGACTCGCCATCAAGGTGCTCGCCAAGGTACTCCATCAGGGCCACGGTGTCCGGGTCCGCCCAGTGCAGGTCCTCTAGCACTATGACCAGGCCCTCCGGCGCGAGGCGCCGAAGAAGCTGGATCAGCGCCTCACCGCGGATCCCAGGTGAGATCTCTCCACTCGCCGGAGCGCGGCCAGCCATCCCCGGCAGCAGCGCGCTCAACGCGGGCAGCCAGGGCTCCATCGTCGCGTCATCGGGAACGGCCCGGTCCCGGAGGAGCTGCACAAGCGCGTCCGTTAGCGGCCGGTAGGCAGCGGTTGCTGACTGCGGCACCGCCCGGCTGGTAACGACCCGGATGCCACGGCTGGCCGCCCGGCTGGCCGTCTCCAGGGCCAGCCGCGACTTGCCGATCCCCGGCTCCCCGGTGATCACTACACACCCGCCGTGCCCGGCCATAGCGGCTGTCAGCGCCGCGTCGACCGCCTCCAGCGCAGCGTCCCTGCCGATCACGACCGGGCACAATACCTGCGCCATCAGCCTAGTCTGACAGCAATTCCTCGATATCGGAGAAGGGTTATCTGTTTCCGGAACGGGCAGCGCCAGAGCCCCCGGTTGATCAGGAGTGCTCCTCGCCGGGGCGGTCTCAGACCGCCACCAGCAGCATCCGGCTTGCCAGTTCTGTCGAGGCGGCCAGGCTGTCCAGGAAGAGCCCGCGCGCGAGGGGGTCACCGCGCACTGCCCACAGCAGCCGGGCGTGGTTCGCGGCCCGATTAGGTGCGTAGCCAGCGGCCCGGTGAGCTTTGTGGGAACTTGTCGTCCTGAAGCAGGGAGAAGGCGGGGGGTCAAATTCGCCTGGCGATTGAGGAACACCTGTTCAGCGGTGCGTTCCAAGTCTCAGCTGCACCCGCGGCAAGATCATATGACCGTTATCTGACCGCATCCGTGCGGCAACACCTTCCCCGGTGAGGTCCTCCTCCAGGTCGCCGCCGACGCGCTGGAGTGGTGCGGGGCCAGCCGCGCCGGCCCGCTGGCCCTGGAAATGCTGCCGGAGCGGTTCCTGCCGGAGTGCGCCTTCCGCGGCCGGGAAAACAAGAAGCTTCAGTTCGCTGTCCCGGCGGCGGCGGCGGCGGCGCTGCGCGGCGGAGCAGAGCCTGACCTGCTTGACGAGGTCGCCTGGTGGCAAACCGATGACTTCTGGCAGTACGCCCTGTACGCGGCGGTCGCTTATATCCGCGCCGCCGCCAGCCGAGCCGGCGTGCCGGTGCGCCAGGTATGCCAGGAACTGGCCCAGCGCGCCGGACCGCAGCCCGGATAAACCCTCACTCGATGTCCGCGGGTCGAGTCGGGCTCGCAAGCGCCTAAGCTAACCGGCGTGCCGGGCCGGCAGCAGCTGACCGCACTGGAGGTGCACCTTGGGACGGACCTGGTTGTCGATCCGGGTGGACCTGGTCGAGGGCCACGGTGAGCGGTACTGGCCGCGGCCCGGGCGGATTTTCGCGGCGGCGCGCAGCCACACTTTCAGGCAGCTCGCCGACGCTATCGACGACGCATTCGCCCGGTGGGACCGGTCCCACCTGCAGGAGTTCACCCTTGCCGGCCAGATCAGGCTGTGCCGGCCGGACCGGGACCAGGAGATCGAGGGCGAAATCACCGAGGACTACCAGCGCGTCAAGCTGTCGCGGCTGCGGCCGGGCGAACAGTTCGTGTAGGTGTTCGACCTGGGCGACGACTGGGCCAGCCAACGCCCGGGGCCCAGGGTCACGGCACTGTAGCCGGGCACCTGCCCACCCCGGCCAGTACCAGCCTGCACCTCCAGGCCGTGCCGCCACCGCGGGTGCCCGTGCAGACCACCCAGATCGGTATCACTTGAGAACGATACGGTCAGGTCCATACCGACCTCCATAACGGCGGCGATGCGCCAGCCTGATCACGGAAGTGACCGGCGTGCGGACCACGCGGTCCTTGAGCCAGGTGCAGTCGGGCCGCTGGTGTGTTGTCCGTCACGGTGAGCGAGCCCGTTGGGTGGCGGCCGGCACCCGATGCAGGGTGCCAGCGGCGCGATCGGCTACGAGGATCCTTCGAACAACGATCGTTCGGTGGCGGCAAGGCCCTCGAGCTGGGCGTCGAGGAACTCATAGGCTGAGCCAAATGTGTTGAGGAACGACCGCCAGTCCTGCTCGTCCTGCCAGCGGTCGATCGTCAAGAACCGGTCGGCCCGGGCAGCGTCGCGGTACAACTCAGTGCCCAAGAACCCCGCCGCCCGGCCAAACAGTTCACCCCAGGCGCCGTCGAGATGTCCTGCGTGACCCGCTTGAGGGCATCGGCGAACTCGACCCGCTCCGCCGCGCCCCTGACCGGGAGACGGGTCCAGGCCCGGTCAAGGACGACAGCGGCAGCACCAGGGCCTCATTTGACGGGCACGGTGTAGGCCACCACTTGCGGATTACCGCTGCCGCTCGCCTTGCTGGTCATCGGGCCGCCCGCGGGGACGATCACCGTATTGCCCGCGATGGCGATCGGCGCGTTTGCTGACGTGGGCAGCTGGCGGCGGAAGACGATCGCGCCGGTGCTGCGGTTGAGGGCGACCAGGACACCGTGGTAGAGCGTGGTGAAGACAAGATCATTCGAGACCGTCGCGGCACCGACCGGCAAGTCTGGCACCTTCGTGTCCCATTCGACCTTGCCGGTAGCGAGGTTGAGTGCTTCCACCTCTCCGGTGGCCGGGCCGGCGGCCTTAACCGCGACGGGCAGCTTCAAACTTGTGTAGGTGAGCGGCAGGTCGATGGTGACCACATAGATGCTGGTGCCGGCGACGGCCATATCGGTCAGGATGCCGCCCGCCGATCCGGGAAGAATCGTGAAGGGCACCTTGAGCGTGATCTTATGTTCTAGCGCCAGGAGCGAGTCATTGTCGTGGCCGTTGTGCTCGCCGACGGGCGTCTTCCAGATCAGCTTGCCGGTCTGGGCGTTCATCTCATAGACGTAACCCATCTTTCCGCCGCCGAGGACGGCGGAGACCCCGTTGACGCTGGCCGAGATCGGCGAGGCCTGCATGTCGTAGTCCTTGAAGTCGTTGGGCACGCCCTGGTAGTACCAGCGCAGTTTCCCGGTCGCCGCGTCGAGGTTCACGTCACTGTCGGTGTAGAGCTGCGCGGAGGGGTGCGCGATCGCCGAGGCGACCGATTGATAGGGGTTGCCGGTGCCGTAGGTCACCGATCCGTCGCGGCTGACCAGCGGCGTCTCCCAGGCGCCGCCCGAGCCGAGGCCAACAGCCTCAACGCCAGAGTCAGGGCCAAGAAGGGTATTGAATTTCCACAGCAGTTCGCCGCTTGCTGCGCTGAGCGCCATGAGCACGCCGCCGCCGGTCCCCGAGCCGTACGCGCTCGCCAGGTACACCCGCCCGTCTGCCACTTGCGGCTGGATTTCGAACGTCCCCTGGCCCTTGCTGAGCAGATGGCTGTTGACCCAGATTTTCTTGCCGGTGCGAGCATTCAGCGCGAACACCGTTGTCGGCGAGACTCCGTACACCGTTCCGCCGGCGACCGCGACGCCGTCCGGTCCCGGTCCGGTCTTCATCGGCGTATTGACCTGGTACTCCCACTTCAGTCTGCCCGTCGCGAGCGCCAGCGCGTACACGTTCGCGTCGAGATCCTGGATATAAACGACGCCGTTCACCACGATCGGATTTGCGGCCAGGGCACCGTCCGGGCCGACGCCTGCTGCCGCGGGTCCCGTGATGTGGAACGTCCAGGCCTGCTTGAGCCCGGACACGTTTGCTGACGTGATCGTCGAGCCCGCAGCGTTCCGGGTGTTCGAGAGGTCGCCGTTTGAATACGGCCAGGATCCAGACGCTAACGGCTTGGGAGCAGCCGCATTGGTGACGGTGACCGGTGTGCTGCTGCATGCTGCCGTCACCAGGCTGGCCGTGACCAGCACGGCCGCCACGCTGAGGTGGCGTCCAGTCAAGTTCGTTTTCATCTGACTTCCCTTTGATCTCTCTTCCGGGGGCCTTGAGCTGCCACTAACCGGGCCCTTCAGGGGCGCTTCGTGCGCGGCATGTGCGGGGGGCTACCGCTCCGTTGTTGTCGCCGCGGGCGCTTCTGCCGCCATCCTGTCCATCTCGGCGTCCTCGCCGACCAGGATCCGCCAGGAACCGGAGCGCATCCCGCCTAGGAGGATGGTCACCGCCTGCGCCGCGCTGAGCGGCGCCTTGTCCCGCCCGGCAGCCGCGCTTCCCGGCACACCCATGACAGCGTCATGTCCGCCGGCCGCGCGTCCGGGTGCGGTGTGTGCTTCGCGCCGCGCCGGACGTCGTTGCTTCCTGGAACTGATTTATGTCCGGGCGACCATCTACCGGAAGATCCGTGAGTACGGGCATCGTCGCCCGGCCGGCGTCTGACCAGGCTCAGGTTCGGGGAGATGCGGAGCCAGCGATATTGAGGTACCAGGAGCCACCCGCGAGATTCAGCGCCGCAAGAACCAGGAAGAAGGCTGCCCATCCGTAGACGCCGTACGAGAGGCACACGACGCCCGCGGCGGCCGCGACACTGCCACCGGCAATACGCCCGACCCCAAAGACGCGGAGGTGGCGGTACTCGTATGGCACGATCAGGCGTTGCATGCCGGGTCGCGGGGGAGATGCCCACCACCCGCGCAGGCCTTTCGCAGCGGTGTTGTCGTTGGGTGCGTTCATCGGGATGCCTCCTGTGGGTTGTTGTTGTTGGCCACCCGATCACCTATCAATATGATATCACTTTGATAGTGGTTGTCAATGGTGGCAGTCCTAACGGGCCGACTGGGGGCGGTGCATCGGTGAGGGTGGCCTACCCGGCGGCGATGCGCTTGTCCGCGCGGAACAGGTGCACGCACGCGTTGATGCGCGCCAGGTGCGAGAAGGCCTGGGGGAAGTTGGGCGCGGCAGGCTAACTCACCTGAACGGCACCGCTGGGGCGGCACCAGGCTGCAGCGGGCGCAGAACGGGGAAGGTGCGCCTCTCTCAAGCAGAGACCGGTCACATGCCGTCGGCCGTGCGCGACCGGCCCGCAGCGGCGAGTCAGGCCACGCGCTCAGGAGGTCACTGTCACGGTCACGGAGGCGCCGAATCCGCGCCCGGTCGACGGCTGCGTGGTCCAGCCCTGGAGGATGTAGGTGCCGGGCGCCTGAGGGCGCAGCGTCAGCGTGTAGGTCTGCGTCTCATGCCCGGCCAGTGAGAGGAAACTGCACGTCGCCGAGCCTGCGATGCGGCAGATCCCGGTACGCGGCGGCGCGGAACTGGCCACGGCGAAACCCAGCCGGCGGATGCCCACGGTGATCCCGGACACCTGGGTGCTGCCGAGGTTGACCGCGCTCTCCGTCACGGTGAAAGTCGACCCCATCTTCACGGTGGAGGCCGATGCCGCCAGCGCACCGGTGAAGTCCCCGTCGGCCGCCTGGGCCGATGGCGTGGCGCCCAGCAGCCCGGCCCCAGCGAGCGCGGCCACGGCCGCTAGCCGAGCGACGCGCATTCCCAGCCGGGTGCCACGCGATCCGGTCCTGCATGCGGTCTCGCCCATCGTTCTCCCCTTCCGATCATGCTGTGTGACCGGGGACCCACGCACCCAGGGGGCCCGCGCCTGCGCCGGGCACAATCCCAACCGCGGGCCTGACGATGCGCAATCTTCCACCTGAAATAGTTATAGACCGCCCGGGTTCCTTCCGGAAGAGCGTGATTTCCGCCGGCCCGGCCGCCCGGAACGCCGAGAGCCGCCGAACGGTCACATGGCCGACTGCAGAACACGATCATCCGGGGCCGGCTCGACGGCCTTGGGTCCCTTAGGGCGCAGCCAACGATGACCCGGGCATGCGATGCCGTTGCGCGTGAGGCGCACAGGAAAACACGCGCAAGATGCGCAACAGAGTGTTCCGCATGCGCGTGAGCTGGTCTGGACGCGGGACACCCTACGGGCCTATTGAACGGCGGCTCGGAGTGCGCTAGGCGCCGAAGGTTGTTAACGGAGCGTGATATCGCATTTGGCGTGCGTGGGCGCGAGTGCGCGGCACCGGCGGGGGAGCCAATTGCGCAGGCGGCGAATGGATCAAATAGCGATCTTGAACGGCCAGATCTGCTGTTTCTGTGATGGTTCGCTCCCGGCCGTGAGCCGTCTCGACAGCTGGGGCTGCGCCCGTGATAATCGGCGAATGTTGCCTGGCCGATGGGACCGTGGGGCGTAGGCCCCCCAAGGTGGTCCGGCGTGAGGAGACGGTCTGCCGGACCCATGAGCGAGCAGTTCATTACGTGCCCGGGCTGAGCCCCGGCGTGATCGCCGCGATCACAGTGGTAGAGCACGGGCGGCTGGAGCCGGGCGTAGTTGCCCGCGCGCTGCGCCGGTGGGAAGCATCAGCACGCCGTGGCGCTGTGTACCGTCCGGGGTCACCGCCGTGCGGCGTTCCCGAGTGCTGCGGGCCCGGGCCGCGCAGTGTGCTGGCCGAGGCGATCCGGTATCTGCCGCGGCGGGCTCAGCCCGGGCTCCGGCGTGCCGTCAGGCATGTTGATGCGGTCTACCTCCGCCATACGATGCCCGATCCGCTGGCTGATCCGGGGGCACTGTGGCAGGAGCGCCGCAGGCCAGCCGGATGGCCACCATCCTTGCCACCGTGATCTCGGACATGTAATGGCCAGAGAGTAAGAGGACTTCAGGGATCAGGTCCGGGCCGCAGCAGCACCGTCGCGACAGCTCTGCGCTCCTCCGCCGTTGAGGGATTGACAACAGGCTGCGGACAGCCGACGCCTGGGCTTGAGTAAGCCCAGCAGTCGCCGCGACGAGCCTGCGGTCCAACTCGCCCTTGGCCCTTATGCAGCGTGTCCGTGTAACCGTTGGGGTAGCTCTTGGCCCCCTGGCAGCGACTGCCGTTCGCAGGGGCGGGCATCTGATTACCGAGGCACTACTGCTCGCAGCGCCGGCGCGCGAGATGGACGGTGATGTCGGCGGCTACCTCGACTTTCTCAGGCAGCGCCTGGATGATCTGGCTATAGACGTGCTCTTGCTCCGAGGCCGGCAATTCGAGATAAGCCGAGATGGTCGATAGATGGCCAACGTAGCCGCGAGCACTCATCGTCAAGCGCCGCTCGATCACGAACTGCTGAACATCGGCGAACCACTCAGACCGTTGGAGTTCCGTACCCGGCCACTGCATGTCATGTCCCGGTGGCGTCCCATCTGGGGACGGCACCTCGTCGCTCTCCAGGAACGGCGCCCGGGCCGCGCGAACAGCTTCCTCCACAGCCGGGTCAGCCAGCTGGGCTGGTCCACCGAACGAGGCAAACACTCCACCCGGCTCCAGCAGCGCAGCCATGCGCGGCCACCGGCCCTCTGGGTTCGTCCAGTGCAGCGCCGCTGCCGCATAAACCAGCCCGTAACTTTCGCCCAGCCGCAAGTCCTCGAACGCGGCTTGCACGGTCTTGACGTTCGCTGGCACGTGCTTAAGCAGCTCGGCGAGCATGGCCCCGTCAGGCTCGGTCGCGGTGACCGTGACCCCCCGTTGAGCGAACAGACGGGTTGCTTTGCCTGTCCCAGCACCAATCTCGAGGGCAGTCCGGACCGGCTGAGCCGCGTACATCATCACCATGTCGAAGAGCTCCACGGGATACCCCGGCCGGAATCGCTCGTATGCTTCCGCCATCACTCCGAAACCCAGTGCGCGACTAGACACGCTGAGCATCCTGACACGATCTGGCCCGTCAATGCCCGGTCTTCTCGCGCGACCCAACCGCCCGATCATGGGCAGTGGAACTCTCAGGCAACGATGATCGCTCATCGGCATGAGCACCGGACCGAGAGTGGCTTATAGCGCCAGATCGGCCCGTTCTGCGCGCCGAAGCTGATGAGCGCCAAGGTTCACAGGGCGCGCTATCGGCGGGTCGGCGCGCGCCCTTGCGAGACCTCGCGCTGATCACACAGGGTGGGCCTCATCCGCCAGCGCACGGATTCCGCGCGCTGGCCCGGTGCTGTCTTCGTGCTGTTGGTGATTGGGATATGGATTGCTCATGCCGGCCGGTTCGGTGCAGTCGTTGTCGTTTCCGGCCGGGTCCGGTCGCCGGGGATGGCTTTGGATGCGAAGTGCTGTTGATCTTGGCCTGGCCCTCGGTGCGGTGGGCGATCCCGGGGCTGACGGCCCGCCCGGCACCGGGGAAGTACCCTTGGCCGATGTTCTCGCCTGAAGGCCCGTCTATGCGTGAACTGGCGATGCAGGTGCTGTCCTCGGTCGAGGGCGGCTACGACCTGCTTGCCCCGAAGTTCGACCACACGCCTTTCCGCACCCCCGATGGCGTGCTTGACGCGACCGCCAGCGCGTTGCGCCCGCTCGGCCCGTTCGGCCGGGGACTGGACGTATGCTGCGGCACCGGCGCGGGCACGCGGGTGCTCAGATCCCTGTGCCAAGGACGGATCATGGGTGTCGACTTCAGTGCTGGCATGCTCGCACAGGCGCGCCGTGCGCACCCGGACGCCGGGTGGGTACGGGCCGACGTCCGGGCCCTGCCCTTCGCCGGGGCCTTCGACCTGGCGGTCAGCTTCGGAGCGCTCGGGCACTTCCTGCCCGCCGAACGGCCCGCGCTGTTCGCCGGCGTGCATCGCGCGCTGCGGCCGGGCGGGGTTTTCGCCTTCCCGATCGGTGCGCCGCAGCCCATCACCTCCGGCTGGTACTGGGCACTGGCCGGGTTCGACCTGGCCATGCGGGTCCGCAATGCCGTGTGGCGTCCCCCGTTCGTCATGTACTACCGCACCTGCCCGCTGCACGTGGTCCGCAACGACCTGACAGCATCCGGGTTCACCGTGACAACAGTCCCCCTGACGGCCCTGGGCCGGCGCGGGGACGGCAGCCCGCGGTACCGGCTTGTCCTCGCGCGCAGAGCCGGCGCGTCCTGAGCCAGGAGGCTGCGCCGCAGCTGAGCACAGCCACCCGGATGGCCGGATCATCCGTTATGCGCCTTCATCGGTGAGCCCGAAGCGGATCAGCAGGCCGCACGGATCAGCGTAGGCGTGGGACTGCGGCAAGGTACTACTGGTTAGCGGTTGCGCGAAGCGAGTGCGCGGGCTGCGGCCAGCAATCGCTCGTCGCCATCGTTGACGTCATACTCTTCGCCGCCGTGCAGCCCAGCACATCAGCACCAGCTCAGGGATAGTCGAGTGAGCGCTGTGAGACAAACCTTGCTACGCCGTCGCCAGCGGTGGCGTGCGGGCGGGGATGCCGGTTGTGTGGCCGTTTCCGAGCGGCCCCGGGCTCAGCGGCGCAGGGTGGTCTCGCGCTGCATGTGCGACAGCTTCTCGGGGTTGCGCATGGCGTAGAGCCCGGTGATGAGGCCGTCGTCGATGCGCACGGCCACGACGGTGTCGATCTCTCCGTTGAGCCGGAGGATCAGCGCCGGGTAGCCATTGACCTGTGCCGGCTGCAGCGACGCTGGGGCGGTGATCCTGCGCAGGCCGGTGGCCAGCAGGCGGGCCACCTTGCCGGCTCCCACGATGGGCCGCAGGACGGCCTGCTTGACTCCGCCACCGTCACCCAGGAGGACGACATCCGGCGCGAGGATGTCGAGCAGGCTCTGCAGATCGCCCGTTTCGGCCGCCCGCTGGAACGCCTCGAGCGCGCCGCGGGTCTCGGCCGGCGAAACGACCCCGCGCGGCCGGCGCGCCGCGACGTGTGCCCGTGCCCGGTGGGCGATCTGGCGGACCGCGGCCGGGCTCTTGCCGACGGCTTCGGCGATCTCGTCATACTCCAGGTCAAACACCTCCCGCAGCACGAACACCGCCCGCTCGGTCGGCGCGAGCGTCTCCAGCACCAGCAGCATCGCCATCGAGACGCTGTCGGCCAGCTCGACGTCCTCGGCCACGTCGGGCGCGGTGAGCAGCGGCTCGGGCAGCCAGGGGCCGACGTAGGACTCCTTGCGGCGGCGGAGCGTACGCAGCCGGCCCAGTGCCTGGCGGGTGGTGATCCGGACCAGGTAGGCACGCTGATCCCGCACCGTGCCGAGATCGACGCCCGCCCACCGCAGCCAGGTCTCCTGCAGGACGTCCTCCGCGTCGGCGGCCGAGCCGAGCATCTCGTAGGCGACGGTGAACAGCAGGTTGCGGTGGGCGAGGAACGCTTCGGTGGCGGGGTCCGGGCGGTCGCCATCAGCGAGCGGCGCGGGTGTGCCCATTGCTCGCTTGCTGCGCTCGCTCATAGCTGGCTCCTGCCTGCTCGTTCCCGGCCGTGCCATATACAAGACGCCGGCCCAGCCGTTTTGTGACAGTCCCCGATCAGCGGCGCATGTCACAAGCCGCGCTGTCACAAGGACCGGGTCGCCGGCATCTCCATGTTCGTACGGATGCCGCGCGGAAGGATCCGCGCGGCACGGAACTCCCCGAGTGAGGACGAGGTCATGGACGCCCGGTTCAACATGTTCGGCAACGAGATCGCCGTCAAGTTCGCCAAGCGGTTCGCCAACGCCAGCCTGGTGATCGCGCAGTCGCCGCTGCCGCAGTCCACGCAGGAGCTGGTGTCGCTGCGCGCCAGCCAGATCAACGGCTGCGGCTGGTGCATCGACATGCACACCAAGGAGGCCGCAGCCGCCGGTGAAACCGCGGTGCGGCTCAACCTGGTCGCCGCCTGGCGCGAGTCCACCGTGTTCACCGAGGCCGAGCGGGCCGCGCTGGCGCTTGCCGAAGAGGGCACCCGGCTCGCCGACGCCTGCCAGGGCGTGTCCGACGAGACCTGGGCCCAGGTCCGCAAGCACTACGACGACGACCAGATCGCCGCGCTGGTCTCCCTGGTCGCCCTGATCAACGCGGCCAACCGGCTCGCCGTGATCGTGCACCAGCAGGGAGGCTCCTACAAAGCCGGCATGTTCGCCGCCACGTTCAACTGATCGCCAGGCGGTCGGGCGCCCATAGCTGGTCGGCGTCGCCGGCGGCGAGCCGGCCTCGGTAAACGTTGATCTTGTGGTCGATGAGCTTGAGGTTTTCTTGTACTTCAGCGAGCCTGGCGGTCACCTCGGCGCGGTGGGCTTCCATGAGGGCAAGTCGTTCCTGCTCGCTGCCGGGGCCGGCGGATACGAGCTGGGCGTAGCGCCGGATGGTCTTGATGGGCATGCCGGTGGCCCGCAGCTTAGTGCAGACGGTGATCCAGTACAGGTCTTGCTGCTGGTAGCGCCGCCGGCCGCCGGCCGTGCGGTCGACGGCGGTGACGACCAGGCCGGCGCGTTCGTAGTAGCGCAGGGTGTGCGCGCTGACCCCGGTGCGGCGGGCGGCCTCGGCGATACTCATGCCCAGTTGGGGGCCGGAGCGGGCGGGCCCGGATACTGGCTTCGGCTTGACTTCGAGCATGCTCTAAATTCTAGCCTCGAGGCATGACGACAACACTGATCACCGGAGCGAACAAGGGCCTCGGCTTCGAGACCGCCCGTCGGCTCATCGCCGCGGGCCACACTGTCTACGTCGGCAGCAGGGACGCCGAACGTGGCCACCGGGCCGCCGGGCGACTGGGCGCGCGAATGGTCCTCATCGACGTCACCGACGACGCGTCCGTCGCTGCGGCGGCCAAGACCATCGAAGCCGACGGCGGGCTGGACGTGCTGGTCAACAACGCCGGCATCGAAATGCGCACCGAAGGGAACGTGGTGCCCGGCGCCGCGGAGATCACCGCCGGCCTGATGCGGTCGCTGTTCGAGACGAACGTCTTCGGCGTGGTGCGTGTCACTCACGCGTTCCTGCCGCTGCTGCGGCGGTCCGCCGCCCCGGTCGTGGTCAACGTCAGCAGCGGCCTGGCCTCGATGACCCGCCTCACCACTCCCGGCACCCCGGCGTATGCCTACCCGGGGGTTGCCTATCCGGCGTCGAAGGCCGCGGTCAACATGATCACCGTGCAGTATGCGAAGGCGTTCCCTGACATGCGGATCAACGCGGTGGAGCCCGGCTACACCGCGACGGACCTGAACGGGAACATGGGTACGCAGACCGTCGAGGAGGGTGCCGAGATCATCGTCCGCATGGCGCAGGCCGGCCCGGACGGGCCAACCGGAAGCTACGTCGGCGCCGAAGGCCCCCTCCCCTGGTAAGAGTGCCGACCGCCCGCTCCCCTCGTTAAGACCTACGCCGGCCGCGCACCCGACGAAGAGCTCTCCGTTTCGTCAACGGCCTCGAGCGGCCGGTCGGCACCTACCTGTACGGGCGCCGCATGTACGAGACGATGCTCTACTGGGAGACTGCCCACACGGTGCCGGGCGCCAGGACACGGATCGAACGGAACTTCGATCGCTGCATGGTCCGGCAACTGAAGTCCGCCACCGAGCATGACATGACAGTGGGGGGTGCGGACCTGGCCCGGGCAGGCCATCAAGGCCGGGCTGGTCGACGAGCTGCGCCGCGCTGCAAGTGGGAGCGGATCGCATCGATCGCGGCCTGGATATCGGACAGCCGCTGGCGGTCCCGGTAGCAGCGGAGGTAGCCGCGACCGCTCCCGCTGCGGCAACTGAAGTGTGGTCGGGGACTTGTCAGATGGGGGAGGTGATGACTGAAATCGCCGCGCTGGCACTATTGCCGGTGTGAGGCGGGTGGTGATCCTGGGTCCCGGCGCGGCGGGTAAGTCGGTTCTGGCGTCCCGGCTGGGTGATATCACCGGGCTGCCGGTCATCGAACTGGACAAGCGATTCTGGCGCCCTGGGCTGGCCGCGACTCCTCCGGCTCAGTGGGCCGATATCCAGCGCGCGCTCGTCCGGCCCGAGAAATGGATCATGGACGGGGACCTCGGGCCCTACGACGTCATCGGCGTCCGGCTGCAGGCGGCGGACACCATCGTGTTCCTGGACTTCCCGCGCTGGCGATGTGCCTGGCGGGCGATCCGGCGATCGCGGGAGCGCGCTGACTTCTGGCGCTGGCTATGGAATTACCGTCGCCACAGCCGCCCACTGATCCGCCAGGCGATCGCCACTCATGCCGACCGCGCCGGCCTCCACGTCCTCACCACCCCCCGCGCCATCGAGCGGTTCGTCGCGCAGACAGGCCGCAATGCGCCCGATTAGCCACACGACGACAGCGGATCACCCCATATAGGACGAGCAGCCCCACGAGGATCAGCACCAAGCCCACCGTGTCCTCCTTGCTAGCCGCCGGCCAGTCGCCTCGACGGCCAATTCCAAGAGTCTGGGTGGGTTGAATGTCCGTCGCTATTGCCGCGGGGTGCTGGAACCGGCGTCGCCCTGGCCCTGGATCGATGACCTTGGTCAGGGGCGCTACGTTTGATCTCATGGGAGCGTCCATCTATAGCGTCCGGCCTCTCGACGAGTCGACGTGGCCGGCGTTCGCCGCGTTGGTGGAGCGCAACAACGGCATCTTCGGCGGCTGCTGGTGCATGGGATTCCATCCCGAGGGCGTCGGCAAGGACACCACGGCGGAGCTGAACCGTGACCGCAAGCTGGCCCGCGTGCGGGCGGGGACGGCACGCGCGGCGCTCGTCTTCCACGGCGGCGACTGCCTGGGCTGGTGCCAGTTCGGCACGCCCGGGGAACTGCCGCGGATCAAGAGCCGCGCCGCCTACGAGAAAGGTCAGACGGCCCTGCCGGACTGGCGGATCGCGTGCTGTTACGTCGGCCGGGGACACCGGCGTCAGGGCGTGGCTGCCGCCGCGCTGGCCGGCGCGCTGGACCTGATCGCCGCCCTCGGCGGGGGAACTGTGGAGGGATATCCCGAGAACGCCGGCTCCGTGCCCGCCGGGTTCCTGTACAACGGGGCGCTGTCGACCTACGAGAAGCTGGGGTTCACCCGGAACCGGAAGATCGGCAAGCATCGCTGGGTCGTGACCAAACTCGTCAACCCCGAGTCCGCGTAGAGAACCCGGATCATCGGCAGAGAGCAAACAGGAGGCACCCATGGGCCGGCCAGGCCCAAGGGGCGTCCGCGGCAGCGGATACGGGCTCGTCTCCGTCACAACGCGGACGCAGCCGGTAAACGGCATAGTCATGTACGACAGGCTGCCCTGCCAAACGCCGCTTCTGCCGCGTTCAGCGCGTGCGTGCTCCTGTTCTGGGCAGCCCCGTGAGGGTTCGCTGGCCAGTGCGCTGCGGGCAGCTGGCCTGGGCGCAGGACGATGGGCATGGTTGGCTGCCAGCACTTAGCGTGAGCACATCTCATTGAGGAAGTCGTCGAGGATTCCCAGGTAGGCGTCGACGTCGGCGGCCTGGTGGGCGAAGCCGGCATGTGGCCCGGAGGTGGAGATGGCGTCCCATACCCCGCGGTTGGCGAAGAACACCCGCCGCGTGTCGGTGAACAGGGGGTCGAGGCTGGCGTGCGCTTCGCTGGCGGTGTGCGGGAGTTCCGGGAGCAGGCAGTAGCCGGTGCGGGCGCCGAACCTGTGTGCGCGCCAGTCGAGTCCGCGTTCTCGTGCGGCGGTCTCGATGCCGTTGGCCAGCCGCCCGCCCAGCCCGGCTATCCGCTCGTGCTCAGCTGGCGTCATCAGCTCGGTCAGGACGACTTCGGCGCAGGCGAGCGACAGGGCGTTGGCGAACAGCGTGCCGCCCAGGGCGATCCCCGGCGTGTCCCCGGCGTCGTCCTCGAGATTGCGCTCGAGAAGGGTGGCCAGTTCGCTGGTCATGCCGTAGGCGCCGATGGGAATGCCGCCCGCGATGCCCTTGCCGCCAGTGATCATGTCGGGTGACAAGCCGTAATGGGAGACGGTGCCGCCGTAGAGGTCGAACTGGGTGTGTGTCTCGTCTATCACCAGCAGCGTGCCGTGTCTGGTGCATGCGTTGCGAAGTCCGGGCAGGAAGCCGTCATCGGGCAGCACGGTGCCGCAGTTGGTCAGCACTCCCTCGGTCAGGACAGCTGCCGTCTGTCCCAGCCGCAGCACCCGTTCCACCGCATCGAGGTCGTTGAAATCGACCACGGCGAGGTCAGGGGGTGCGACCGCGCCCACCCCCAGCGACTCGGGCACCAGGCCAGTGCCATGGGCGGTCCACAGCGTCTCATCGAGGTGCCCGTGATACTTGCCGCCGAACAGCAAGAAACCCTGGCGGCCGGTGGCCACCCGGGCGATCCGGAGCGCCTCGGCGTTGGCGCTGGACGCTGAGAGCGTGAATTGCCACTTCGGGAGCCCGAACCGCAGCCTCAGCTGCTCGCACACCGCCAGCGCAGACTCGGCCGGCAGGAACAGCTGCACGCCGCGCGCGGCTTGCTCACCGATCACCTGGGCCAGGCGAGGATGCGCATAGCCGAGCGCCGCCGACATGTCGCAGATGTTGAAGTCGAGGTAGCGGTGGCCATCAACGTCCGTGAACGTCGATCCACGGCCGTGCGAGACCCACAGCGGCGGGGTCCGGAACAAGCCGGCCATCCATGCCATCGGCACCCCGCTCGGCATGCTCAGCCGGGCCTTCGACCCCAAAGCCAGCGACTTCGGAACGCGCGCCCGGAAAGCACTGTCCTCGCGCTGCCGGATCCTCGTCAGGCAATCGCGCTGCTGATCGGTCAGCCCGGCCGGGATACCCATGCGCCACCCCCTCCGCAATCGGGACCACGATCCAGCCGGCGTTAGCGCGCGCCCATCGACCCGGGTGCCGGAGGACGAGGGATGGGGGCGTCGTTCAGCTGCTGGTCAATGTCGACAAGAATGGCGTCGTCTTCAATCCGGCATGCGTAAACCGGGATGGGGCCGCAGGCGAACACACCGACGGCCTCGCCGGTGGTCAGGTCGTAGCGTGACGCGTGAGCGCCGCAGACCAGCGTGTCATCGTCCTGGAGGGTGCCCTCGTGAAGGGGTTGCTGCTGGTGGGTGCAGGTGTTGTGGATCGCTCTGACGTCGTCATCATCGAGTCGGATGAGGCAGATCGGTTCGCGCAGCTCCTCAACGAGCATGGTGTCGCCGACCTCTAGGTCGTCGAGGTTCGCAACCACTACGAACGTCATGGCTGTGTCCTTCCCTGTGCGGGCCGCCGGGGTGCCGGCTGGCTGCCGCGCACCTCGATCCAGCCGTTGCGGATACGGGTCGGTAGCACGGGTTGCGGCTGGCTGGCCGGGCCACGGCTGACGCAGCCGCCGGCGAGCGTGAAGCGGGACCCGTGCAGCGGGCAAGTCACGGTCAGGTCTGCGACTGGGCCGCGGCTGAGCAGGCCACCGGCGTGGCTGCAGATGTTGTCGATGGCGTAGAGGCGGCCGCGGTGGCGGTACAGCATGATCTGACGGCCCTCAGCCTCGACGGCGGCCGGCGAGTCGTCCGGCAGGTCGGCCTCCTGCAGCGCGCGGGTCCACCGCCGCGGCCCGGTGGCCCACGCCACCCGGTTGACCATCACGCCTTTGGTGAATACAAGATGACCGCCGAGGTAACCGGCCGCGGCTGTGACCGTGAGGCTGGCCGCGCCCAGAGCGCGCGCCGTGCTGCGGTGGCCGGCCATCCGGGTGCCTAGGGAGGCACCTTGCAGCCCCAGGGCCACCGTGTTGAGGAGGCCGTGGAAGAGCCCGACCCGGCGGTCCTGATCTTCGCTGACGGTCCAGTCGGTCAGACCGGTCAGGGCGGTAGCACCCGCGGCGAGGATGCCAGCCGCGCTGAGCATGCCTGCGGCATCGAGTCCGCGCCGGGGAGGCTGGCCGCGGTCCGTAGCGTCCAGCACCATGACGCCAGTCCACAGCCCGATGGGCAGGTCGCTAAGTGCTGGGTGCAAAGAGTGGCCGACCCACCGGCCGCCATGCAGCAGCTCCAGGACCAGATTGTCCTGGTGCCGTTCGCGGACTGGCCCCAGCACGGCGGTCAGCCGGTCGCTCAGAGTTCGGAGCCAGCCGAGCCGGTCGAGCCATGCTAGGAGATCGCTGTGCCAGGCAACCAACCGCGTGGTAGCGAACGGGGAGCTGATAGCCGCCTCCGCGTTCTGGCCGACTGCCGCCGGATCGTCGGCCTGGCTGCTGCCTGTTCGCATGAGGTTCCTCCACGGTGGCGTCAGCTTGTGGCTCGATTCTGAAGAGAATCTTCCAGGTCTTCACTCGCCCTGCTCGTCTCACCTTGCTGCACATGCCCAGCGGGAATCGCCTTCTAAGCGGAAACGTGAAACTTCCCGGCGCGTATCGCGCCCGGTACCGGGTTGGCCGGGGTTGGCACCAGCACCGACGATCAGCAGCCGCCAAACACTTCCCAACAGACGTTGACATAACCCAACATCTGGACTACACATGGGGCACTTTGCCCGGGCCACTGATCTCGTTCCCGAAACAGGCACATGGATGGAGGAGAGATGATCTTATGCAGATTCCGGCTGAGGCCTGTCGCCGGCGTCGGCCTGGCCCTCGCCCTGCTGCTGGGCTACCTCGGCGTCCAGGCGGGAACTGCCCCGCCAGCATTCGCCGCCACCGGCCAGTTCCACGGAGTGAACTGGGCGGACCCCAACGACAACTTCATCACCGGCCCGAACATCCCCGTCGGCCTGTCCACGTCGGACAGTTATGCGACCACCTTCGCGAAGGCCACGGCGATTCTCAAGGGTTTCCAGAACCTCGGGGCCAACACTGTCCGATTCGGGATCAACGCGGCGACTACCTCGTCAGCGTGGTGGAACAGTTACGTAGGAGCCTTTGACGCGGCCACCGCGCTGGGCATGAACGTGATCATCGCACCATGGCTGCAGAACGGAACGGTCAGCGACACCACCTCCTTCTACCAGATGTGGGACACCGTCATTAACCGGTACGGGGGGAGCGGCAACTTCTACTTCGACATCATGAACGAGCCCTGGGCGTACAGCGCCACCAACCTGACCAACTTCGAGGCCGCCTGGCTAGCGCGTTACCCCAGCCTTCCCCGGGGGCGGGTCATAGTTCCCGGCACCTTCTCCGACAACAACCTGTGCGCAGAGGGCGCCGATTCGCGGCTGGCCGGCACCCTGCTGTCGATCCACATCTACAGCATGTTCGGTGACTCCCACACCACCGAGGCGGCCTGGGTCAGCGACTTCCAGAGCAACCTGTGCGGTTACGCAAGCCGTGCCGTCGTGACCGAGTTCGGGGTCCCCATGACCACCGGCGCCAACTACGACGGCGCCAAGGACGGCACCAACGACATCTCCTATCTCTACGCCATCACCGACACCGTGCGCAGCCTCGGCATGGGCTCGGTCCTGTGGGTGGGCGTCAAGCAGGCCACCCAGACGGTGGGACCTGGCCCCTGTGAGAACGCATCCTGCGCGATCACGTCCCTGGGCGGCAGCGGGACCAGCCTCTCGCTGAGCGTCACCAACCAGTCCGGGCTCGACCGGCTCCAGTACGGCTGGGGAATCAGCAACAACGCCGGCGGTGGTGGTGGCGGTACCGGCACCGGGGTGCTGCGCGGCGTCGGCTCAAACCGGTGCCTGGATGTGCCCGGCCGGTCCACGACTAACGGGACCCTGCTGCAGATCTGGGACTGTAACGGCGGCAGCAACCAGCAGTGGACCTACCTGTCGAACGGCGAGCTGCAGGTCTATGGCAACAAGTGCCTCGATGTCCCCGGTAATTCCACGGCCGCGGGCACCAGGGTGGAGATCTGGGACTGCAACGATGGCGCCAACCAGCAGTGGAACCTTAACTCCGACGGGACGGTCGTCGGCCGCGGGTCCGGGCTCTGCCTGGACGTGACCGGCGCGGGCACCGCGAACGCAACCCCGGTGGAGATCTGGACCTGCAGCGGCGCCAGCAACCAGCACTGGACCCGGCAGTAACCAGGGCATAGCCCGGGCCTGAGGCGAATCTGAGACGTGCCCCGAAGCCGGGGACGGACCGGGTGCCGCAAACGTGGCATCCGGTCCGTCATGTCCGGACCCGGCTGCCCCCAGCATGCGGCCCGGTCAGTATGTGCCGTAGCGGAGCGTGGGAGTGCGGGCGGCGATTTCGATGAGGCGGTTGTACTTGGCGACGCGCTCGCCGCGGGCTGGGGCGCCAGACTTCAGTTGCCCGCAGCCGGTGCCGACGGCCAGGTCCGCGATGAACGAGTCCTCGGTCTCGCCTGAGCGGTGGGACACGAACTGCCGGTAACCTGCGCGGCGGCACACGGCCATGGCCTCTAGTGTCTCGGTGACCGTGCCGATCTGATTGAGCTTGATCAGCGACGCGTTCGCGATGCCGCGCCCGATGGCGTCGGTGATGATGGCTGGGTTGGTGCAGAAATTGTCGTCACCGACCAGCTCAACCGAACTGCCCAGGCGGGCGGTGAGCGCGATCCAGCCGTCGTCGTCGTCCTAGCCCAGGCCATCCTCGATGAGGTGCACAGGGAACTCGGCGGCGATGCGGGCGAGCCGTTCGATGAGGTCCCCGCTGCTCAGCACGTCACCGGCGACCCGGTAGCTGCCGTCCGGGTGACGGAACTCCGAGGCGGCCAGGTCCATGGCGATGGAGATCCCGTCCTGGCCGGCCTGGTACCCGGCGTCGGCGATGGCCCGCACCAGGAGCCGGAGCACTTCCTCCGGCTCGGTGATCTCGGGCGCGAACCCGCCTTCGTCGCCTAGCCCGGTGGAGAGTTTCCGGTCGGTGAGCTCACGGCGCAGCGCGGCGTACACCTCGGCACCCGCCCGGACCGCCTCGGCCATCGAGGGAGCGCCGAGCGGTGCGATCATGAACTCCTGGAAGTCCAGCTGGTTGGGTGCGTGCATGCCGCCGTTGAGCACGTTGAAGTGCGGTACCGGCAGGGACGGGGTCACCCCGTCCGGCGCCAGCCACCGCCACAGTGGCGTGCCGGCCGCGGCGGCCAGGGCGCGGGCGAGTGCCATCGACACGCCGACGATGGCGTTCGCGCCGAGCCTGCTCTTGTTCGGGGTTCCGT
>Ga0265338_10002970_pt1 | contig 24594 bp, 16 predicted proteins | sample 42126metaG_FD_193579 | JGI IMG/M metagenome (GOLD analysis project Ga0265338, IMG submission 193579) | Rhizosphere microbial communities from Carex aquatilis grown in University of Washington, Seatle, WA, United States - 4-21-26 metaG | ecosystem: Host-associated > Plants > Roots > Rhizosphere... | reverse complement strand
ATAATTCGGCATCGTGCTATTTTCCCAGGACTAAAATTCATCATCCTCGCCGATAAGTTCATTCTCTACCCGTTCCGTATTCTCGGCGATTACTTTTTTAATAATCGAGTCAACCTGGTCCCTGTACTTACGGGTGGTAAACAGGTTGCGTAAATACACATCAGAGTGAATAACGACCCTGATGACATCTTCTAACGAAAGTGGCTGATTTTTAACAGATGTGATTACATTATTTGTCTTAGCGCTGACCAGTTTATTAGTAGTAAATTTAGGAAACGCCGATTGGATTTGCGCCAACCGGTAGGACTTGTCGGCTCTAAAGTTTACTAGAAATGTAGCGGCGGTGTCATTGGCGACGGCCTCAATAATATCAAGCATTGCCTCTATCCTTTCGGTCCTGAGGCTAACTTCGCCCTCAACGGAGTTATCGTTTTCGGCCCGCCTGTCATAAATCACATCAGCTGGAGCGGGTTTTTCAGCGGGTGGCTGGAACTCAACCGTTTTTTCGGTGGACCTCGGGCTCAAGAAAGCAATGAGCATACCGTATTGGTCTATGGCTTCTAGCCTCAATTCACCGCCTACGGTAGAAGGTTCTACATTTGCTTTAGTGAGTCGTTGCAGTAAATATCTCTCATTAGGAGTAAGGTCATAAATATAGCGCAAAAGACCATACTCAGGGGAGGACTTGTCTGATGCTTCCTTGTATCGGCTTAAATAGCTCTGGTCGCTAAGAAGTAAATCAAGTTTGGCTAAAGCTTTTGCCCGATATTCCTGTACTGACTGGCCGTCATTCTTTATCTCACTGTAGTCTGGTTTATAGTCCTGTAAAGCCATCTCTAGACCGGGCTCAATCTCTAGCACCCCATACTCTCTTAATACGAAGTCGAATTGGGACAGATGGCGAACAGATTCATAAATCTCGGCAGCGGCCGGCAATTCAATCATTGGCATAATCTTTTTGGCTATTCGGTCATCCACATCCAGAAAAAAGCGTTGGTTAACTCCGTAGCTGGCGCCTCTACCCCTTTTGCCGTTCCAGGCGATAAGCGGCTGCTTGTGGTAACTAAGCTTCGGGAGCCATCGCTTAATGCCTATCATTACATCTGCCTCGAACCTGCCCTCTTCGCCCATTGCCTGCCATATTTCCGTCGGCTTCATTGTTGGATGTGCTTCGCCAGCATCCGATTGCCTACCGGTTAATGCTTTCAGGAAACGGTAGCGATAATCGCTGTAATCACGGCTCTCTCTGGGCAAACTGAAAGGCACTCTTTTTTGGCCCAATCGGGTGTGCCCAGGCCTCAATTGGATATCTAGTGTATGCCTCGGCTGCAGGCTGAGCTCGCCTATCACAGACGCAACGGCTCCAACACGAATATCATCACTGCCCTGGGATTCAGTATCCCGGACTGTTTCGGTGGTATCGGCGTCTAGGCCAGAATTGGACCGTTCGTATCGCATAAGCGTGGTATTATAACATAAAACTTAAATCTTCTCAATGTAACATAGGCATCTGAGGGTCTAGAGCCTAGACAAAAGCCACCCTTTCGGGGTGCTTTTATATAATTCGGCAACGGCCCTTTCCAAGGGCCTGTGCTCCTCTCGTTCCTCGAGAGCACTCTGAACCTGAATTATATAAAAACACCCCTTTCGGGGTGCTTTTATATAATTCGGCATCGTGCTATTTTCCCAGGGCTAAAACCCAAGTATTGTAACCGCTGCTAGGCTTAACTGCTGTGTTCGGTATGGGAACAGGTGTTTCCCTAGCGCCATGGACACCGACCTTGGCCCTTGTGACGCGTTGCCTGTTTACTGGCTAAGCCAGTAATGCCGCAACGCTTTTGGCGAATTGGGGTGTCGGTGACGCTCGGACTCTCGCAAGCAGTACGTTAGTACAGCTTACTCGACTCCTCGCTACCTCCTACCAATTCATCCAAACACAAGCCCCAAGGCTGATGCCTATGGTCTTTGTAGTCTCTCCCAAGACTCGGCGTAAAAATCTCTCGCAAAAAACTTTTACTTTTGTTGTTAAGCAAACGACTTTTTTGGCCAGTTAACAGATTGTACTCCGTTAAAAGACCTTGGTAATCTTAGCATACATAAAATGTATTGCAAGTGATTTTACTTACATTGCTGATTACCAATAGCTAGTCAAATTCGTACTTTCACCCCCAAGAAGTGCAGATGTGGATGCAGTGCAAGGCGCAGCTGAGAAACGCAAGGAAGCTGTATTAAAATACTGCTTCCGCGTCTCGCAGGCTGCAACGCCGCAATGCGCCACAAGCGGTGATAAAGGCTGGCTATGCCAGGCTTTTTCGCCGCGTTCTGCATTTCTAGGATCGTAAAAAGTCAATGGGACTATTAGTACGCTTCCGCTCCATACGTTACCGTACTTCCACGTTGCGCCTATCAACCAGATAGTCTTTCTGGGTCCTCATAGGGAAATCTAATCTTGAAGTCAGTTTCGCGCTTAATATGCTTTCAGCGCTTCTCTTTGCCGAACTATAGCTACTGGACAATGCCCTTGGTAGGACAATCCATACACCAGAGGTTCGTTCATCTCGGTCCTCTCGTACTAGAGATAAATCTTCTCAAATTTCCTTGCGTCCACAGCGGATATAAACCGAACTGTCTCACGACGTTCTGAACCCAGCTCACGTACCTCTTTAACGGGCGAACAGCCCGACCCTTGGAAGGTGCTCCCCCTCCAGGATGAGATGAGCCGACATCGAGGTGCCAAACAGCGCCGTCTATGTGAACTATTGGGCGCTATAAGCCTGTTATCCCCGGGGTAACTTTTATCCGTTTGCGCTGTAGATACCACTCTCATTGAATATAAATATTCAAAATCAGCGGATCACTTACTCCCACTTTCGTGCCTGCTCGACTTGTAGGTCTCGCAGTCAAGCTGGCTTATGCGTATACACTACCGATACGATTTCCATCCGTATCTAGCCAACCTTTGAACGCCTCCGATACTCTTTAGGAGGCAACCGCCCCAGTTAAACTACCCATCAGACACTGTCGCCGGGCCAGTATATACTTCTCACTCACTCCTGATCCTAAAGGGAAAAAGAGTAGCCCGACAAAATGTATTCCATTTTGCCGGCGCGTTGAGGAAAAACCGTAGGTTTGTCCTCAAAAGTGCGAAGCACGTAATGGCCCAGTTAAGAACAAGAAACATACAAGGGTGGTATTTCACCGGTGACTCCACCTTAGCTAGCGCCAAAGCTTCAAAGTCTCCCACCTATGCTACACATGTATATCCCCAATCCAATGCCAAACTGTAGTAAAGCTCCACGGGGTCTTTTCGTCCTGCTGCGGACAGACGGCATCTTTACCGTCAATGCACTTTCACCGAGCTCTTCGTCGAGACAGCACCCATATGATTACTCCATTCGTGCGGGTCAGAACTTACCTGACAAGGAATTTCGCTACCTTAGGACGGTTATAGTTACCGCCGCCGTTCACTGGGGCTTCAGTTCAACGCTAAATACGTATCCCCTTAACCTTCCAGCACCGGGCAGGAGTCAGCCCCTATACATCCACTTTCGTGTTAGCAGAGACCTGTGTTTTTGGTAAACAGTTCCATGGGTTCCTTAGCTGCGGCCCCCTCACCGTACTTACCACAGCACGTGATTAGTTTGGGGTCAGCTTTCTTCTCTCGATTAAAATCTCTTTATACAGGCTCATGCAAGAAGTTAAAAACTTGCATCAACTACTGTTCGTTCTCTCTGAAAAGAAAACTGGCAATCTCGCCTGTGTTAAACACAGTGAGGGGGCAGACCTTATCCCGAAGTTACGGTCGCTTGTTTGCCGAGTTCCTTGACGAAGAATCACTCGTACACCTTGGTCTACTCGACCTGAGCACCTGTGTCGGTTTGCGGTACGGTCGGCTATGCACATAAGTTCTTGGACTTTTCTAGTCAGTACTTTGACCGGAATCAGCCGCCCTAAGGCAGCCTCTCATTCCTGACCTGTTAGATCAGTTAGACGGGTATAACCATGAACCCGCTCCGGCTATCATGCCGCGCATCCAAGAACAATACATCGCCGGTACGGGAATATTAACCCGTTGTCCATCGCCTACGCTATAACGCCTCGGCTTAGGACCGACTAACCCTGGGGTGATTATCATGGCCCAGGAAACCTTGCTCTTTCGGTGGGAGGGATTCTCACCCTCCTTATGGTTACTCATTCCAGCATTCTCACTTGATAACGCTCCACGGCTACCTTCCGGTGCCGCTTCAATGCAATATCAACGCTCCTCTACCGCTCCACACTGGACGAATCCAATGCAAAGCCCATATCTTCGGTAACATGCTTAGCCCCGTTACATTTTCCGCGCAAGATCTCTTGATAAGTGAGCTGTTACGCACTCTTTAAATGAATGGCTGCTTCTAAGCCAACATCCTTATTGTCAAAGAAATCTCACCTCGTTTCCCACTTAGCATGTATTTAGGGACCTTAGATGATGGTCTGGGCTGTTTCCCTTTCGAGCGACGAGCTTAGCCCCGCCGTTCTAACTGCCGTAGTTCCGCACGCAGTATTCGTAGTTTGTCAAGGGTGGGTACCCTTACGGGCCCCAATCCAAAACAGAGCTCTACCCCTGCGTGTTACCGTACGACGCTAGCCCTAAAGCTATTTCGAGGAGAACCAGCTATCTCTGAGTTCGATTAGCATTTCACCACTAACCACAGGTCATCCGGGAGTTTTGCAATACTCTACGGTGCGGCCCTCCACGCAGTTTTACCTACGCTTCAGCCTGCCCATGGCTAGGTCACTCAGTTTCGGGTCTAATCCTGACGACTAAACGGGCTATTAACCCTCGCTTTCACTATGCCTCCGCCAAATGGCTTAGGCTTGCCGTCAAAATTAACTCGCTGGATCGTTCTACAAAAAGCACGCCGTCACAGAATAAATCTGCTCCGACTCCTTGTACGCACATAATTTCAGGATCTATTTCATTCCCCTATCCGGGGTGCTTTTCACCTTTCCCTCACGGTACTTGTACACTATCGAACATAAGACATATTTAGCCTTGGAGGGTGGTCCCTCCGGATTCAGACAGGGTTTCACGTGTCCCGTCCTACTCGACACTGGGCACGGATTGCTCCGCTCCCTAACAATTTATAAGGTTTGCAACACTTTGCATACCCGGCTTTCACGGTCTTTGGCCAGTCTTTCCAAACTGTTCTGCTCGCACTGCAATTTTGTAAAACCTTACGTAGGCCGATGGTAGGACCTACTCTCAGTTCAGACCGCTAAACGAATTTAACGCTCTGAACTGGTCAATTGTTTGTCACAACCCCTTACTAACATTCGTCTACCAACTTATCCATCTAAATTAACAGATGGAAGTCAATAAGGTTTGGGCTGATCCGCGTTCGCTCGCCACTACTAACGGATTCGTTGTTTACTTTCCTTTCCTCCGGGTACTAAGATGTTTCAGTTCCCCAGCTTACCGCTACATATCCTATGAATTCAGATATGCGCCATGCAGTATTACCTACATGAGGTTTCCCCATTCGGACATCCACGGTTCAAAGCTTGTCGGCAGCTCCCCGTGGCTTTTCGCAGCCTACTACGTCCTTCATCGGTGTCTTACGTCAAGGCATCCTTTATGTGCGCTTGAGTAACTTTTTACGTTACTAGGATAACCCCGAAGGGCTACCCCAATTTGTGATCGTACAAATTGACTAGCTATTGGTTCTCACCAATTCAGCGGCCATATACCGCTGATTCGCTGTCTGTCATTTGCTTTAACATCCTACACACGCGGACTCATATTTTCGCGCGTATAGGGCCTGATTTTTAAATTACGTGCCAACTCAACTCCACCTTAAACCGATAAGACAGATTGTTGCGAGGAGTTTGAGTAAGCCCAGAAAACGTGTACCCTTGCCGGCAACATCAACTGGCCGCACTCAAACGTTATATAAATTGTAGCAATAATAACAGAGGTAGTCAAACCTCAAACGATGTAATAAATCCTACGAAATGGCACCTGTTTGTGGTGACTAAAAATGAAGAGCCCCCGCGCTCTGTAGAGCTGCGGGGGCTGGTTGGTATTCGGAGTGGCGCAAGCTGCCGGTATTAAGGCGCTTCAGCGCACGAATCCGCGGAACCAATGGCCGCGCCCCAGCGCAGGGGCTTGAAGTATATGGTGAGTGCCGCCTTGCGGCAGGCGACACTCACCAGGGAGAGGAACACGTCAGTCATGACGCTGACGGGATCCACAGGATGCACGGCGGGCAACCGCGCGCCCTGTCTCGGAATCCTATTGCGACTTGGGGAGTCTAGGAATCCCGAGCTTGGTTAGCGCGTGCTGTACGCGCGAAAAATCGAGGGGAGCCGCCATGGCGGATTTGCTTGCGCCTAGGCGGTCCCCTCGCTCACCCCTGGTGTGTTTGCCGACAGCCCCAGGGGGATTTAAAGCGGGTTCTTTATTGCTCAGCGCACGTCTCCGCGGGGGTCTGGAGAAACACGCCGAGAGCTTCTGGTTGTACACGCACGTAGTGGTCCACGTGGGCCAGCTGGCTAAAGAACCCGCACTAGCGGACTCGCCCCTTACCCTTTGCCTGTCACCGCGGTGGAGGTGGTGACTGTGTTTCGCTGTGGCTGAAGGGGTTGGGGGCGAGCCCATCCGTGACCTTATTAGGATCGTTCACCTTATAGGGTCGTTCGTAGCCCCGCCCGAATCTGAAAGATTAGCGGGACCAGGTACTACCCTACAAGATAAGACTAATTTACGCCTATCCACCCCTATTTGTCAAAAAATATTTTTATCTCTGTTGTGCGCTTACGTTTAATCTGTTAATATGCCCCTGACTATAGGAGGCTTTGCAGGCTTGCCCTGCTCCACATGTCTCGTATGGTAGTAGTACCGGCTTAACCCCCTGTCCGTAAGTAGGACCAGAGCGAAAGGTATTGTCTTGAAAAATCGCGCTTACACTGTGGCTATGGTCCTGCTGGTCGCTGTCTGTTTCAGCTCAATTGCTGGAGCGATGACGGCACCGGACCGTTTTCAAGCTCAAGGACGACATCAGTCGCCCAAGACTCACAAAGCTGTACCCGACAAAGTTCTCCCCATGCAATACATGGGTGTATCAGAGAACAACATCCTGACCCAGTCGCTAAAACTGGCTGGCTTGGCCAAGGCCATGGGCGTCAACCTGGTTCGGGTCAACATCAAGTTCCAGCTGTCCGATCCGCTGGAGTCCGACTCCAGCGTCGACCCATCGACCTACATGCCGTCTCCGGACGACCTGCAGCAGCTGTGCAACGCCGCCAAGGCACTGGTGAACATCAACATCAAGAACCTGATGCTGACGTTCATGCCAACACTCAACACCGGCTACCCGCAGTCTCCTACCGCCCTCGATGAACTGAACAACATCATCGACAGCTATCTGGCCGAGCTATACGGACCCACCGGCTGCGCTAACGCTAGTGGAGTTCACATGCTCAGCCTGATGCTGCAACCGGGCAACGAGATGAACATCGACACCTTCTGCCAGCCCCAAAACGACAGCGACCATCGCTTCTGCGCTCAAGTCGCCGCCGTCATGCAGGCCAGCGTCTACGACTTCGTCAAGAAGTCGGAGGTGCCGAAGTACGGGCTCCCCATCACCGTGGTGGGAGCGTCGGTGGCATCACATCACACCCCGTACCTCTACCTCAGCGAGTACCAGCACAAGATGAACGTACTGACGCACTGCAGCGCCGGGTGCATGGACGTCTTCGACTTCCATCCCTACGCTCTGTGGGGCAGTTGCGACCAGATGTCGGGCTTCAAGATGTATCCCAACCTGATGTCCGCCGTCAGTCAGGTTTTCGGAAAGCCCATACCCATTCTCTACGGAGAATGGGCGGTGCAGACCAAGGAGTCGAACACCGAGGGTTACCTGAACACCGAACCATGGAACTGCTTAGTCGTTCCAGAAGATCAGCTGGCGTCCGTCTGGACTTCCGCTATCGGCTACGCCGGTCAGCAGCAGGTCTTGGGGCTCGTCAACGAACACATCTGCGACGAGCAACGGCTCGACAACGGCTTCCAGTCCGGGTTGATGAATTGGACGTGCGACCGGCGCAAGCTGGGCTTCGCGGCCATCAGCCAGATGATCCAAAGCGCGCATCAGTAAAGCAAGACATTCCGGCCGGGAACGCCCCTCGGGGCCGCTTTCGAGCGGTTCCGAGGGGCAACCCTCAACATTTGATAAAACTCCTTATATTAGATACAATAACCCCTGTTCTTCCCGGGGCTGTAGCTCAGCTGGTTAGAGCGCGTCACTGATAATGACGAGGTCCCTGGTTCGAGTCCAGGCAGCCCCACCAGAATTAGATAATTGTCAGATACGGGGACATAGCTCAGCTGGCTAGAGCACCTGCTTTGCAAGCAGGGGGTCCGGGGTTCGAATCCCCGTGTCTCCACCAGAGTAAATCTGATATGGGGCGGAGGGGGCTTCGGCCCCTAACGCTCCACCAATTTATAAACGCTTTGTTTTAAAACTTTATGGTTACAATCGCCCGGGCGTATGGTTCGCTTTTTAGTAGACGGGCTTTGGTTTTAGCAATTAAGTGAGGTTTTTTAATCTTCAAAGAAGTCAGCTCAATCTCGTCGCCCAGCCGGCTTTCTAGGATTTTAGCTACATGCACCCGCAAGCCCCACGGGTCAGCAAAGTGCTCGTCGCTAAGGGGTAGTTTTATAATGTATCGGTCGGCCAAAAAATGCACTTCTGGCGGCACAAGAGGCAAATCATCCGTCAGTATTTCTTGATTAACTTTTTTATTATTTTTCATTATTTTACCTCTTTTGACCTTTTAGCTGTTCAGAAGTACGGGTCGGCGGGAGAGACATAACGCCTTTAATGCTAACTTTTGGGTCTCGGCCTACAACTCTGCCTACGGCTTTCTGGATAAATCCGGGAAGAGTCATTGTGTAAGAAGTAAGATGTTCTTGACCGTCGATTTCCGTAGGAGCAGTTAGCCTGACCACCCGACCGCGCTTATACGTACCAGTGGGCAGCGTTTTGCCAAAGCCTGGGAAATAAGCCGAAGGGTTATCAATAACGTCGTGAACAGCCGAGAAGCCCACTTCATATGATCTGCGCAATTGTGGGCCGTCGTACCACTCATCTACCCGCCTTAGTTCGCTAGTTTTTTTGTTTTTATTCATTGTTTAAACATTAGCACATTATTACGCTTTTGGCAATAATTTCCACCTCAGATGTAGTACATATAACAATAAACCGCCAATTTCTTGGCGGTTTATCCATTGAAAACTCAGTAGTGCATCTCAACGTCAATTCAAGGTGGTGCTATATCTCGTCCGGATAAATCCGGATAAGCGAGCCATCAGTACCAATATGGCTCACCGAGACCGACCTAGTCACCTAAGGATTGCTCCAAAAGTGCTAGTTTTCTCCCTAGAAAGGAGGTAATCCATCCGCACCTTCCGGTACGGATACCTTGTTACGACTTAGTCCCAATCATCTCCCCTACCTTAGGACCAGACTAGCTGGCACGTCAGGTATTGGCGACTTTCATGACTTGACGGGCGGTGTGTACAAGACCCGGGAACGTATTCACGGTAGTGTGCTGACCTACCGTTACTAGCGATTCCAGCTTCAAGCAGGCGAGTTTCAGCCTACTATCCGAACTGAGACCGGCTTTGATGGGATTTGCTCCCCCTCGCGGGTTGGCAGCCCTTTGTACCGGCCATTGTAGCGTGTTTGTGGCCCAAGGCGTAAGGGAAATAATGACCTGACATCATCCCCTCCTTCCTCCCCGTTACCGGGGCAGTCTAGCTAGAGAAATTCAACTAACTATAAGGGTTGCGCTCGTTGATGGACTTAACCAAACATCTCACGACACGAGCTGACGACGGCCATGCATCACCTGTCACTGCGGCCCGAAGGCACACCCAACTTTCGCTGGGCTTGGCAGGATGTCAAGCCTTGGTAAGGTTCTTCGCTTACCGTCGAATTAAACAACACGCTCCACCGCTTGTGCGGGTCCCCGTCAATTCCTTTATGTTTTAAGCTTGCGCTCGTACTCCACAGGCGGCTTGCTTAACGCGTTAGCTTCGCTACTACCAGGGTCGATACTGATAACAGCTAGCAAGCATAGTTTACGGCGTGGACTACCGGGGTATCTAATCCCGTTCGCTCCCCACGCTTTCGTGCCTTAGTGTCAGTAATGAGCCAGTAGACTGCCTACGCCATCGGTGTTCCTTCTAATATCTACGGATTTCACTCCTACACTAGAAATTCCATCTACCTCTCTCATACTCTAGCTGGTGAGTTCGAACAATGTACTCCCGGTTGAGCCGGGATCTTTCACTGCTCGCTTTACCTGCCACCTACGCAACTCTTTACGCCCAGTAATTCCGGATAACGCTCGGATCTTCCGTATGACCGCGGCTGCTGGCACGGAATTAGCCGATCCTTATTCTACGGGTACCGTCATAATCGTCCCCGTTAAAAGCAGTTTACAACCCGAAGGCCTTCCTCCTGCACGCGGCGTTGCTCCGTCAGACTTTCGTCCATTGCGGAAAATTCCCTACTGCTGCCTCCCGTAGGAGTCTGGGCCGTGTCTCAGTCCCAGTCTGGCTGATCATCCTCTCAGACCAGCTAACGATCGTCGGCTTGGTGAGCCGTTACCTCACCAACAACCTAATCGTACGCAGGCCGCTCCCAAAGCGCATAAAGCTTTGCTCCGAAGAGATTATGCGGTATTAGACACCGTTTCCGGTGCTTATCCCTCACTATGGGGTACGTTCCTACGCGTTACTCAGCCGTCCGCCGCTCGTGTACTTCAACACTTCATTCGACCGTGTTCTCCAGCCGGAGAACCTCGCTTCAGATAGTATCCACCAAGGTGGACTTATCTGGTCAAATAAACTGTTGAAGCCTTACCGCTCGACTTGCATGTATTAGGCACGCCGCCAGCGTTCATCCTGAGCCAGGATCAAACTCTTCACAAAAGATGTTTACCCGAAGGTATTCATCCATATCTTAGTTTTGAAACTCAGATTTTCGAACTGACGTTGATTTGCACTACTCAATTTTCAATGAACGCTTTAAGGGATAGGTCCGCTAACTTTGTAGCGAACTGGCCCTGCTTTCTTTCTGTTGCGTCTTTTTTCAGTAGTTTTCTTTAGACACTCAAAAGCAGGCACCTCATAAGCTAAGTACTATGATAGCGCAAAAGATAAGGTGTAGTCAACAGTTTTTACTGCTATAGCGGCCACTACAAGTCTTGCTTTGTGTGTCTATATTTAGGTCTTGCTAAATAAGCTGATGTGACAATTTTGTACTTATTTGCGTTTTGACGGGCAAAGTCATTGGCCTCTTTTTCTAATTCCATATTACTCGTACTTACTCGTGTGGCTAAAAGGTAATCTTCCCCGGCCGCTATATGCCCGAGGTGCTGCAAGAAGTGTCTTACTTCGTGAACAATATCTTCGTTGATCTCGTCTGGTTCGCGAGCACTACGTTTTTTTGTAAGCATATATTTGGTACCAATTCGCTTCAATACTCTCACGTAAATTTTTCTAGCTTCCACCTCATATAATCCGGTTGGATCTGAGCCGTCATGGCTGGAAATTTGTCCAGCGAACTCTACGCCACTAATCGTAGACCTCTCCTGGCCAACGCCTAAGTCATCCAGCAGTCTATTGAACTCATTGGGGTCAAATTCGACCTCGGCTGCGTGCTCTCTTGCTAGAAAATCGTAACTAAGTTCTGGCTGCCATCTATCTACACGGCTAGGCGCGTCATTGGGATGAGCTGGTTCTGCGATTTCTGCTGCTGGCATTTTTTATTTTGAGTTAACAGGTACACCTTACCACAAACGGTTTGAAAAGTCAAGGTATTATGGTACAATATAGTTTGAATTTCGTCCGCTAGCTTTGGCTTCGGCCGAGGTTAGCCCCTTTCAATCCGGAGGAGAAGAGATGCTCATCGCCACAGGCTATTGGTACACAACCCTGGCCCCGCACCTCGCCGCCACGAGCCACACCACCTTCTTGTGGGGCCTGCTTCACGGCGCACTTGCTGTGCCGAACTTCATCTACAGCTTGTTCAACCACAAGGTCACCATCTACCAGGTTCCCAACGACGGGTTCGGATACAACATCGGGTTCCTTCTCGGTATCGGAGCCGTCTTCGGTGGAGGCGCCTCTGTAAGGCGTTGAACTGGAGGGAGGTCAACATGAACATCGTAGTTGGGCTGGTGGCGCCAGTAGCGTTCATCGCCCACGGCCTCTACCAAGTCTTGTTCAAGCGGGACATAACCTTCGGGTTGTGGATGACAGCTGGCGGTATCGCCGTAGCGATGCTCGCTATCAAAGCCTTCGAAACCACCTGAGAGAACAGGAGTACTAAGTGCCAAAGACAGTTCTAGTCGATGCCGACGGTGAGGTCATCACCACCGCGGAAATCGCCGCTGGCAAGTATCTGCTTGCCGATGGCGTCAGCATCCCCGCCGGGCACACCCTGTCCCTGGACGCATTCGGAAGACCGGACCGGAAAGGGATGCGGCCAACGGAGGAGTAGTTCAACTTCGCCGAAGCGGAAGGAGCTCCGATGACTAAGAAGCGAGTCGTCTCCGCAATCGCGGCATTAGCGATTGGTGGTGCCGCAAGCTATGTCATCCGGTGGCTGGGCCAACTCGACAAGGAGTACTAGGCCACCGAACGGGCGGGAGCACCGATGACTCTCCGCCCCAACAGCGCCATGGGCGCGCCTTAAACGGCCGCGCCATTATCATGGCGCTCTTCTATTTCTTAGCGTTTATAACTTCTTTGAGCAACTCGATATTATCCGAGACGATAGCGTCTACGCCCAAACCAATTGCCCGCTCCATCACGTTTCTTGTATTTGGGGTCCATACGATAACTTTTAAGCCCTGTTTGTGCGCTAAGCTGACTAAGCGCTTCTCCATAAATCTGCTGGGTATTACAACCGCTGTCAGGCCGGCGTGCGCATATTCCCCATTTTTTAATGATTTAAGTTTGCGATTGACGACTCTGGGGTAGCGGCCGATGACCAAGCCGTAGGTGACTTTATCGCCCAGCAGTTTTTGGAGCCTAATCACACGATGAAGATAAAAGGAGTTTAAAAATACCCGGCTATACGCTTTGGCTTTGATAACCTCCGTGGCTAGAGGCTCAACGACCTCATCGGTTTTGGAGTCAATCAAAAATTTTGTATCGGGGAATTTTTGGAAAATTTCACCCAATGTAGGAATGTCCCGGCCTAAAAGGGTTTTTAGCTCGGAATGCGTGAGGTTCTGCATTCTCTTGGCACTAGGGGCGCTCCGTTTGTATAACATCGCTTCGAACCGGTCCGTAGTAACGTGCAGCACGATTACCTTATTGTCGCGAGTTGAGGTAACGTCCAATTCCAAGTAACCATAACCGAGCCGAGTAGCCGCCTGGAAGGCTTTGAGGGTATTTTCTCTGCGGTGCCTGTCCAGATTGTATAATCCGGCTCCGCCGCGGTGAGCGATGGCAACTGGCCGTTTAGCGTCCCAAAAAGCTGACTTCATTATCTATTTAGCGGGTTTTTTGGCGGCGGCTTCGGCGGCCGGAGCGTCATCGTCCGGAGCATCATCTTCGATGTCGATATTTTTATCGACTAGGGCCAGTGAAACTACGCTGTCGCCGTCGTTTAGGCGCATAATGCGCACGCCCTGGGTGGCCCGGCCCAGCTGTGGAATATTGTTGAGGCCCAGACGGATAGTTTGGCCTTCGCGGCTGATAATAATTACTTCTTGTTCGTCGCCAACCAGGGTTTTAACACCTACCAATTGGCCTGTCTTCTTATTTACAACAGCTGAGCGAATGCCGACCCCGCCGCGCTTGTGGGCGGTAAATTGTGAGACTTTAGTCCGCTTGCCGTAGCCAAATTCGCTGATAACGAAGATGTACGAATCCTGCTGGGCGATGTCCATACCAATTACTTGGTCGCCGGCGCGCAGGCGGATGCCGCGTACGCCGCGGCTGACGCGGCCCATCGGCCGGGCGTCGCGCTCGTGGAAGCGGATGGCCTGCCCTTGGCTGGTCGAAATTATCACCTCGTCTTCACCGGTGGTCATACGAATCCACTTCAGCTCATCGCCGTCGTCCAGGTTGATGGCAATCAGGCCGCTGGTGCGGACGTTCTTGTATTGCTCGAAGGGAGTTTTCTTAACTACCCCTTTAATCGTACACATAAGTAGGTTGCCGTTGCCGCTCTCGGCTTTGCTGACATTTATAACTGAACTAACTATTTCCTCGGGCTGCAGTTGCAGTAAATTGACTAACGCTACACCTTTGGCGTTAAGGCCGACGGCCGGCACTTCATAGGTTTTAATCCTGAACACTCGGCCTTTGTTGGTGAAGAACAAAAGGAAGTCATGTGTTGAAGCATTTACAACGTGTTCGATGACATCTTCTTCACGAGTGGCCATACCGCGCCGGCCCTTGCCGCCGCGCCCTTGTCTCTTGTAGTCGGCGATTGAAGTCCGCTTTATGTAGTTAGCAGACGTAAGAGTTACAACAACTTGCTCGTCCGGAACTAGATCTTCGTCGCTAAGCTTGCCCAGCTCCTGTGGCACAATTTTGGTGCGCCGCTCGTCACCGAACCGCTGTTTCATATCCTCTAATTCATCCCGAATAATCTTTAGAATTTTCTTTTCATCGGCCAAAATGCTTTGCAGTTTGGCGATTAACTTTAGTAGTTCGGCCAGCTGGTCTTCTATCTCTTTACGCTGCAAGCCGGTTAGAGTGCGCAGCTGCATAGCCAAGATAGCCCGAGCCTGAATCTCGCTGAGCTTGAACTGCTTAATCAAGTTGGCTTGGGCGTCTTCCACGGTTTGGCTGGCTCGGATGGTTTTAATAACTTCGTCGATGTGGTCCAGGGCGATTTTTAAGCCCTCTAGAATGTGGGCTCGTTCCTGGGCCTTGCGCAGCTCGAACTCGGTGCGGCGCCGGACCACTGTCTGGCGGTGTTTGATGTGCTCCAAAATAATGTCTTGCAGGCCCAACACCCGCGGCTGGATGCCGTCAATTAGGGCCAGCATGTTGTAGTGGAAGGCTGTTTGCAGGGGTGTCAGCTTGTATAGCTGGTTCAATAACTTCTTAGGATAGGCGTCTCTTTTGAGATCGATGACAATCCGGACCGAGCCGCGCGAGCTTTCGTCGCGAATGTCAGAGATGCCGATAATTTTTTTATCGTGTACCAAATCGGCGATTTTCTCGACTAATCCAGCTTTGTTAACTGCGTAAGGGATCTCGGTAATAATGATGCGGTGGCGGCCTTTGGCGGTTTCCTCTATATCGGCTACACCGCGCACAATCACGCCGCCGCGTCCAGTGGCAAAAGCGCTACGGATTGATTCTTTACCGTAAACTACCGCCCCGGTAGGAAAGTCCGGGCCCTTAACGTGTTCCATCAAATCGTCTAGCGTGGCTTCGGGATTGTCTATCTGGGTGATGGTGGCATCGACTAATTCGGTAAGGTTGTGCGGCGGAATGTTGGTGGCCATACCCACAGCAATGCCGACTTGGCCATTCAGCAACAGATTGGGCAGCTTGGCCGGCAGAACTTCCGGCTCTTGCTGCGAGCCATCAAAGTTGTCCCGGAACGGTACGGTTTCTTTATCGATATCTTCCAGCAAAGCCTCGCTGGGGCGGGTCATACGGGCCTCGGTGTAGCGATAGGCGGCGGCTGGGTCGCCGTCCATACTACCGAAGTTACCTTGCCCATCTACCAATGGGTAGCGGGTGCTAAACGGCTGGGCCAGGCGCACCATAGCGTCATAAATCGCGGTGTCGCCGTGAGGGTGGTATTTACCCATCACATCGCCGACAATCTGGGCGCTTTTGCTGTGCTTGGCGGTCGGCCCCAGGTTGTTTTTGTCCATCACATATAGGATGCGGCGGTGCACCGGCTTGAGCCCGTCGCGCACATCCGGCAAGGCCCGGGCTACGATAACGCTCATCGAGTACTGGAGGTAGCTGGTCTCCATCTCGTCTTCGACCGAACGGTCCAAAACTATGCGAGAGTGTTTATCGTGCGTTGGTAGGAGGCCCTTGCTTCTGTCGTCCATCTTAAATATCCAGATCCTTTACGAATTTGGCGCGGCTTTGAATAAAGTTCTTGCGCATCTCTACCTCTGTTCCCATCAACTTGGAGAAGATAGCATCGGCTTTCTCACCGTCCTCTACGTGTACTTGTACCAGCACCCGGTTAGCCGGATCCATGGTGGTCTCCCATAGCTGTTCGGCGTCCATTTCGCCCAAACCTTTGTAGCGCTGGATGGTCGCGCCGGCTTGCTTGATACGGTCTTCGTTTTTATCGATCTTGGTGCCTTTGGCTTTGCGCTCTTCAATTAATTTATCCAGGGCTGCGTCGCGTTCTTCATCGGTGTAAGCGTACTGTTTTTTCTTGCCGACGCCGATGGCGAACAGCGGCGGCTGGGCTACGTAAACGTGGCCGCCCTCTAGCACTTGGCGCAGGTGGCGGAAAAACAGCGTCATTAACAGCGTGGTGATGTGGCTGCCGTCGACATCGGCATCAGTCATTATAATAATTCGCTCGTAGCGCAGGCCAGTCATATCGAACTGTTCTTCAATGCCGACGCCCAAGGCTTTAATAAGGTTGAGAATCTCTTGGTTGGCCAACATTTTGTCCAGGCGAGCCCGTTCCACGTTTAACACCTTGCCACGCAACGGCAGGATGGCTTGGTAAAAGCTGTTGCGGCCGTCTTTGGCCGAACCACCGGCCGATTGGCCCTCGACAATGAACAGCTCGGCCTGGGCTCGGTCTTTGGTGGCGCAATCGGCCAGTTTACCCGGCAGGCTGGCGCCGTCCAGGGCACCTTTGCGGATGATGTTATCACGGGCGGCGCGGGCGGCTTTTCTAGCCCGGGCGGCCAGCAGGCCTTTGCCGACAATTTTGCGGGCGATGGCCGGGTGTTCCTCGAAGTAATAGCTCAGCCACTCGTTCATGACGGTTTCTACATAACCCCTTACCTCGGGGTTGCCCAGCTTGTTCTTGGTCTGGCCTTCAAACTGTGGGTCGGGGATTTTGACCAAAATCACGGCTGTTAAGCCCTCACGGCAGTCTTCGCCGCTTAAGTTTTCTTCTTTGTCTTTAATTAGCCCGTTCTTGCGGGCGTAGTCGTTAATTACGCGCGTCAGCGCCGTTCTAAAGCCCGTTAAGTGGCTGCCGCCGTCCATGTTGAAGACATTGTTGGCAAAGGCCATAACGGTCTCTGTGAAAGCGTCTGTGTACTGCAGGGCAATCTCTACGATGCCGTCGCCGACTTCTTTATCTACATAAAAGATATCTTCATCCAGGGCCTCTTTGCCGGCATTAAGATGGCGCACGTAGCTTTGGATGCCGCCTTCAAAGTGAAAAGCGTAGCTTTCGCCAGTGCGCTCGTCGGTTACCGAAGCTTTAACGCCTTTAGTCAGGTAAGCCTGGTGGCGCAGATAATCAATCACCCACTTGTAATCAAAAATGATGCCGTCTTTGAAAATCTTCTCGTCGGGGTAAAAAGTTATAATTGTGCCGGTGTCGTTAGTTGGCTCGCCCTTAATGAGCTTGGTAGTCGGCACGCCCTCGGCGTATTCCTGGCTCCAGGTAAAACCGTCGCGCTTAACAATCGCCACCATCTTGCTGGATAGAGCGTTTACTACCGATGAGCCAACGCCGTGCAGGCCGGAGCTAACCTTGTAGCCGCCGCTGCCGAATTTACCACCGGCGTGCAGGGTTGTCAGCACCGTTTCCAAGGTGTTTTTTTTGGTTTTGGGGTGCATATCTACCGGAATGCCGCGGCCATTGTCGGCCATGGTGGCACTGCCGTCTTGGTGCAGAGTAATGCTGATTTCGCTGGCATAGCCGGCAATTACTTCGTCGATGCCGTTATCGGCCAACTCTTTAACCAGGTGGTGCAAGCCGTCGTAGCCGGTACTGCCAATGTACATACCGGGCCGCTTGCGGACCGGGTCTAACCCCTCTAATACTTGAATTTGGCTGGCGTCATAACTATGGCCGACAGCCTTTTTTTCGGCACTCAACTCAACAATTCCCTCTTCTTTATTTGTCCCATATTTCGCTCTTAATTATAGAGGAAAATCACGGCAAAAACAAGCAATTTGAGCAGGTTTTAACAGATAATACAACGCCCTGGGTTACCTCCCCTTGATTCGTTGACTTTTTGGGTCTTTCTTATTATAATATTACTACTTATCTGCCCCTGGTGGATGGGTGGCACATTTATTTTTGAAGCCTTTGGTTTATCTTTGGCGAACAGATGATTAGCTTGTCATTTGTTCGCCAAAGATAATCGACTCTGGAGGCAATGATGGAAAAGTATGAGCCCCTCGACCGTGACCTGTGCTATGCCCGAGCCAGGAAAATCGGCGCGGTGGCAACACGGGGCTACTCGAAGAAGCGCCGCTGGCCAATCTGGTACGTCATCGATCCCATCAAGAACCTGGTGAGCTCGAGCTGGCGCCGGCTGGCCCGGGCCATCAGATCAGGCCGCTGAGGCCGTTAAAGGACAACCGCCATGACCGACATAGCGATCTCCCAACTCGGAGCCGGCGTGAACGTTGTCTTCCGATGCGGCCACACCACTAGCTGGACCCCCAGCCAGCTAGCCGAACACGTGCTAGCCGACAAGTCAGCTGAGATGATCAGCGACGGATATATCTCTCTGCCCGAATTGTCTTGCGAAGACTGCCGGCAGCGGCATGCCCGGATGCTGAACGAGGCTCTTCGGAGCAAGTTTCAGTCCCGTCACACCGATCGACATCTGCACGTTGTCCGTGACAAGTAGCCAGGTTTCAAAAATTCCGCAGTAAGACGCGCGTCTGGGGGCGCGAGGCGGAATGGGGAGAGTAGTTCTCGAGAACTACTCTCCCCTCTTTTATTTAGTTGAGCGAGACTCTTAAATTTCTCGGACATCCGGCGAGACCTGAGCAGATGATGTCAAAAATAGGCGGGCTCGGCCGCTAAAGCTTGTTTGACGAAGTCAAGACTGCCGGGGGCAGTCTTGACTTCGGAGTTCTTTAGCGAGCCTAATTTTGATATCAGATGCATCAAGTCGAGCTGGCTTCCGGAAATTTAAGAGTCGAAGCTAAGAGTTCCGTCTTTATCTATATGTACGACTTGGCTTTGGTGTTTGGACGGGTCGATGTCTCTATCTATCTTAAATTCGCCGATGTTGTCCGGTTGCCTTTTCTCGACTTCGGCTTCCGGTTTTGGCTGGGCCGGAGGTTGGGCCGTGGCTACAGGTTGCGGCGACCTGGGTGCCTGCGGTGATTGTGATTCTGACTTCGGCGGATTGGTCGATGCTGGTGTAGAATTTACAATGCTGTCCTTACGCTTGGCTAACCACTCATCTAAGAAAGATGAGCCGGAAGCTACCGGCTTAGGCGTCGAAGGTGGTAAGCCCAGTGAGCCGCTTTGCGACGGTGGAAAGCCGCCGGGTGGCAAACTGCCGCCGCCAAAACCGGAGCTCGCGCCCGGCAAGCTATCGAACGGGTTGGCTGGCCGCGGCAGAGCTTTGGTCTCCAAGCGCTTGAAGATGTCGGCTTCGACCTGGGCCTTGGGGCGGCCGTACTTAGCAGCGCTAAGCTGTTTTAGAGCGTCGGCCAGTTGCGGATTAGGATTGCCCAGCGGCGGCAAGGTGGCCATACTGAACGGCTGGACCGGCACGCCGCCAATCATCATCCGGACCGCGGTGTTGTAGTTGGGCAAGAACTGTAAATCGTCAATATCGAACACCGGCGCGAACTGTTTGGCCAGAAACTCGGCATCAGTGGTGCCGACCCTGAAAGTCACCACCGAGCCGACGTTGCCGAATACAGCATCGCGGATTTCCTCTGATAACTGGGTGGTAAACTGGTTGGCCACAATTAAGTTGAGGTGATATTTACGAGCCTGGCTCAAAATATCGGCGAACGAATCGGTGCTGAAGTTTTGGAACTCATCAACGTACAAGCTGAAGTCGCGCCGGTATTCCTCCGGCACATCGGCCCGGCTCATGGCCGCGGCCTCGAACTTCATCACGAAAATCATGCCCAACAGCTTAGAGTTCAAATCCCCTGTCCGGCCGCGCGACAGATTGACCAGCAGAATTTTGCCCTCGTCCATAATTTCACGCAGGTTAAAACTACTCTTGGGCTGACCGATAATGTTGCGCATCATCTCATTGGACAAAAAGGCCCCGAACTTAGACACGAACCAGCTGGTGACTTCGCCGAACTCATTGGACCGCTGGCTGGCCGGCATCTCTTTGCGCCAAAACTCCAACACGTTCTGATCTGTCACATACTTAAGTTTCTGCTCCACGAATGCCGGATCACGGAAAAGTTTGGGTATATCTATAAAGGTGCCACCGGCCGGATCGGCCATCACCGCCAGGGCGGCGTTGCGGAACAAGTGCTCATAACGCGGGCCGATTATCCCCTGGTGGGTGGGGTCGTACAGCTTATAAAGCATATTAATCGCTTCCTGGATTAAGAAGTCTTTTTGGTCTTCGCTATGGAATTCGAACATATTCAGGCCCAGCGGGAAGTCCATATCGGCCGGGCTGAAGTAAATAACGTCCTCTGTGCGCTCTTTTGGCACCATTGCAAGCAGTTTTTCGGCGGTATCGCCGTGCGGGTCCACGAACGCGAAACCGCGGCCTTCCAGCATGTCCTGGAGTGCCAAATTCTCTAAATAGGTTGATTTACCGGTACCGGTCTGCCCGACCACGTACATGTGGCGGGCCCGGTCCTGCTCGGCCAGCCGGATTTCCTTCTTGGCGCCGCGGAACATGTTGTAGCCCAGCAGCAGGCCGTGTTCCGGCACGTTGCGCGGTCCATCCACCTGTTTACTCTGCTGGCGCTCCAGTTTGCTGGTTGGGATATTGCTTTGGTCTGGAAAGTGGAACAGAGTAGCCAGTTCGGTAGCATTTAAGATGTTTTTAGACTTATCCTGCGGAAAAAACCGCAAAATGTAGCCAGTTACAAAACTGTCTAAATCGCGGGCCGGCACGAACTTAAAACCGTTTTTGCCGGGTGCATCATACAAAGAAAACGTGGCTACCAGATTATTGAGGATAGTCTGGGCCCGGTGGCTAATGTTACTGCTGGCCACCAGCCGGATCATCACCTCAAAACCGGGCTGTTTGGTTTTTTCTTCTATAGCCTGAATCTGTTCTTGGTCCAAGCCCGATAACTCCTTAGGTTCATCCCTTTTGGTTTCACCCTGCTCCGGCGGCTTAATGATGGCTGTGGCGGTTTCGCCCAAGAAGCCAAACACGCCCTCTACTCCGCCGCTTTTCTTCTTGCCGCGTTTTTTATCGGCTTGGGCTTTGGATACTTTGCGCCAGCCGGGGTCTGCCGGCCGTAAAAGTATTTGAATACCAGCACCATCCTCTTCGGTCAGAGTTGATAAGGCGTTCAACAGCGGCTGCATAGTATCGCGCTTGATATCCTCATAAGTGCCAATCGGGTAGGCAAAGTTCTCTTTTAAGACCATTTCGCCGCCCAGCGTACCGGTTATCCGGCCGACCTGGCTAAAAATATTGTGTTCAGGAACTTCTTCCAGCCGGGCTGTCGGATAGGCGCTAACGATGGCTTGCTCTACCACTCCTAGTAGCGGTACTGGCACGGCGGCGTAATAATCAACCATGCCTTTGCTGGCGATAATTTCCAGGCCAATGTGCCGCTGGCCGTATAGACGGTGCTTAAAACCCTTCTGGAAGGTGCTGGCTAGGATGCCATACAAGCTTTGGGCCCGGCTGATGTTTTCGTTAACCACGTCCCGGGCATCACGGCTGCCTAGCTCGGTATCATCACTCAGCGGCGGCAGATGAATTAGTACCGGCACCATTTTTAGGCCGCGTTCGTAGTTTTTCTGCTCGCGCCAGATACCACGCAAGTACATATAAGCAAAGGCCGCCCCGCCGCCAAGTATGGCCAGGAAAAGTAATAGTATGATTATGGCCGTCATGCCGGGGCTTCGTCCGTTTTAATCTGTTTGTTGAAGCGTTTTTGGATGTATTCGGCCTTGATTTTACTCATCTGATTCTTCTGCGTATAAGGATCGTCTTGGGTTTGGGCGATGATTTGCTTGGCTTTATCCACCCATACCGGTTCAATGCGTTCCGTATCACCGGCCGGGTGGTCTACCACCAGGGCTGTGGCTGTACCGTCTTGGACTGGAACGGCGATCACCGGAGCATCGGCGGTCGGGATGTCGTCCGGAATAACCGGCAAAGCTGGCGTCGCGGATTGCTTACCAACCTGTTCTGGGCGGGCCGCCGGGGCCTCTTGACCCTTTTCCTGACGCTTATCTTCCCCAATCTCAGCAGAGCCGGGCTGCGGCGGCAGCTCGAAGTTCATCTGGGGACCCTCCGGACTAACGTTCATGGTTACTATTATACCCAAGCCAGGTAGTTTCTGCCTATGTTTATAAGCACGGCCTGACGCTCGCATTGGGATGTAGCACAAGGAAGAAGTGAGGAGCGTAGCGAGATGTATTCAACATACTTCGAACGAGCACCGCAACTTCTGACGCGGTGATGCGCCCAAAGCTTTTACGGATGTTCGGCTGCGCCGGACAACAGGTAAAAGCGGTGCGTGCGTCAGCCCCTTCGGGAGATGTAGAATACTAGTCCGAAACTGATTAAAATCAGGATTAGGGCGTCCACCCAGTTCAGAGAATTGGCGCTGCGGAACATCATAATTGTCAGGATTATCAGGCTAACGGCTACAATCCGGTATCTGTTCTTTATACTGACCTCGCCCAACTGCAGGCGCACCATCAGGTGACCAAAGCTAATCAGAAATATCAGCGCCAGCGCGAAAAACACCACGGCATAAACAATTTTATCTGTCGGATTGGTGGTGGCCATTAATATAACTAAGCCGGCAAAACTGACGGCCGAAAGCCAGAATGGCAGTTTATGTTTGCGCATAAGCATTAGTTTTTATTGTATACGAAGTTGGCTCAAGTGTGCGGCGAGCTGTCATAATTAGTCTAGGATCTCGGGGCATGAAAACTCCGCGAAACGGACTTTCGCGGAGCGATTTTTGGGTATAAGAACTAGGAGCCGCGGGCGGTAAATGCGCTGCAATTAAATTACTTAAAAGCGCTTACCGCCGTAGGCATTGTGACTGACCGCTCGCCGCACTTTTTTACAGTGCTTTGAGCGTTATCCTCCCCCAAGAGAGTGCGTAAGTTTTTGTTTTTGGACTTACCCTACCAATCTAGCACACATTAAGAACCCGGTCAATACTTATGCATTGTATTATCTACATTAGTACAGTTCTTAATTGTGTTGCTCTGCTGTAGCTATATTTACATTTATATAATTAAAACAACATACAAAACTAGAACAAATCGCTTGTCTCCAACGTCTGAGAGCCGCTAGAAAATTCGATCCGGCTTTGGACTTTAGACTAAACTCTTAGTTCTAGAATCGGCCGTGTTTTGGTCATAAATTTGGCCAAATTGGTGAGCACAAAATTAGCTAAAATCATGCAGCGGCTGAGCCAGCTTTTTCAACTTTTTGACAAGCTCTAGAAGCTGGCTTATGTCGTCGGATTCGTCGTAAAAAGTTTGGCTAATTACTAGGCCCTGTGGGTTGTAGGCATTCACGACTGCCCGCGTTCGGTCAAAGATCATTACGTCGCCATGCGGAAGCTCTAAGACGCTTATGTCCGCTTTATCCACTAAATACACCTGCTCGCCGCATTTGGGCACGTTCACGTATCTGTAGTGCTCAAGCTCCCACTTTATATATGGGCTATAGGGTTTATTTACCACATGTAGTCTTATGAGCTTAACCCCTTGTTCGAGCTTTTTTTGGCAACTTTCAATCCATTCCCGGTATTCACTAGCCTTGATCTGCTCGATACTTTTCTGTTTATCACCCCTGTACCAACTCCTTAGAGACAGGCTATCATCTTCGGCTGAATAATCCTGTAAAACCTCTAGTTTGAACCATTCCTGGCCCATTTCGTCCCAGTATTTATCGAATAAACGATCAGCTTCACTGTCCGACAGCGTTTTCATTGCCTAAATAATAGCATTTAAGACTTTTTCTAAATCCGGGCCTTTAAAAAAACAGAAAAATTGGCCGCGGGCTTGGCGAATCAAGCCGCAACTATGCGCCAATTCGCTCTTTGAAAATTTAAGAATTGGTACCGCTTGCGTTGTTGCGGCGCGGCAAGACCGCGACAGCCAATTTTATCGGCTTTTTTGACCCAGGCCCGGCAGTTTTGGTACTTTGGCTGCCCAAAGTACATTGGAGTTATGCACAGGTTTGTAATAAAAGCATAAAAATCTTGTTGACAGATAATTTTTGTATTTATAAGATGTTCAATAGCACTGAATAAAAAAAGTGCTCAAAAACAAAAACGAACGAACAACGGCTTCTCGCAAGCCGTTGTTCCATCGAAAAAGGTCGTTATAACAAAAACGTTCGACAAAACCCAAAACCTCCAAAACCCTTAAGTAAAACATCCGGCCACAAGCCGGATGTTTTCTATGCTAAGCAATAAAATTAGCCGGCGTTAGCCGGCTGGCAACCTACTTTTTG
>Ga0265338_10002969_pt1 | contig 24614 bp, 18 predicted proteins | sample 42126metaG_FD_193579 | JGI IMG/M metagenome (GOLD analysis project Ga0265338, IMG submission 193579) | Rhizosphere microbial communities from Carex aquatilis grown in University of Washington, Seatle, WA, United States - 4-21-26 metaG | ecosystem: Host-associated > Plants > Roots > Rhizosphere... | reverse complement strand
CGCCCGACACCGCGGCGCCCCGGGGCGGGAGGTCCGGCTGGGCCGCGGTGGCGAGCCGCACGCTGTCCGGCGCGAGCAGCACCGCGATCGTGGTGTCGTCTCCGCTTCCCTCGGCCGAAGCACAGCGCTCGGCCCACAGCGGCACCTGCTGCGCGAACCAGCGGTGGTCGTGCCGCGCGGCCAGCCCGGCCAGGTCCTTGGCCACGGCCGGCTGCCACGGTTCGGCGACCTGCGCGTTCCCGTAACCGTCGGTGCTGAGCTGCAGCGCCAGCAGCGGCTCGGCCCGCAGGTCGTGCGCGGCCGTGCGGAACGAGGCAACCGCTCCCCGCTGGCACAGGCTTGTCGTGTGCAGGCCGTCGAGCCGCTCGTCCCCGCCGACCGGGAACCACGCAGCGCCGTCCGGCTGGACCGCGAGCATGTCGCCGTCGCCGATCTGAGCGCACACCAGCCAGCCGTCCGCCACCAGCCCGACCAGCAGGGTGGAGCCGTAGGGAATCTCCGGGCCGTCGCCCTTGGCGTCGAGCGCGGCCTGCTCGTCGGCCGTGTACGGGTGCCCGGCGAGGTGGCCGGCGACGAGCTCGCGCCAGCGGGTGACGATGGCCTGCGGCAACTGCCGACGCAAGGTGTCGGCCGCCTCGGCGTCCCACCGGTCGCCGGCTTCGGCGGCGAGCCGCTCCATCACCGTGAGGGCCGCCCGGACAGCCAGCAGCGACCCGGTAGCGCTGCGGAAGTGCCGGCCGGCCCCGTGACCGTCGGCGACCGCCGCGACCACCCCGCCGGCCTGGCCGACCGCCTGGGAGCCGGCGTTGTCCTGATTGGGCAGGTGGCGCGTCTCGTGGGTGCTGCCGCGGGCGGAGCCGATGATGACCCGCCACGGTCCCGGGTCGTGCTTGTTCGTCATGGCGTCAGATGATGGTGTCCTGGTTGAAGATCCCCGGCGGGATATCGCCGCCTGGTGGCAGACCGAATATGTTACGCGCGACCGCGCCGTGATCGGCACCCGACTCCGACATCCGGGACACCGCCAGCGACGCGGCCACTAGCCGGTCGGCGATGTCCTCGGTGCTGTCGGCGACCAGTACCGGCACGCTCGGGTCACCGATGAATCGGTTCAGCGAGTCCGACTGGGCGTCCCGCCCGATGGCGATGGACAGCCGCAGCGCGGCTTTCCCCGCGGGCTGCCCCATCAGCTCCGCCAGGCCTGCCTCGAACGCCCCGGGCGGGTCGGTCGCCAGCCCGTCGGTGATCAGCAGCAGGGCCGGCCGCAGCGCGCGGCGCTCGATCTTGCCGGGCGCCAGCGCCTGCCCCGCCAGCGCGAAGGCCGCGCCCATGTTGGTCAGCCCCTTGGGCACCGGCTGCAGCGGCTTCCACCGGATCCCGCTCACCGGGGCCGGCTGCTCGATGTGCCAGCGCGGCTCGGTGGCGAAGGCGATGGCCCGAATGAACACCTGGGCCTGCTCCTGGTCCTGCTCCCATTCCACCAGGTGCGGCATCATGTCCGCGATCGCGTAGTTGAGCGCCTGGATCTTCTCGCCTTTCATCCCGCCCGAGCAGTCCGCGAGGATGATCAGGTGCAGCGGCCGCCGGGAGATGCCGCCGCCTGGCATCCGGGAGTACTGGGCCGAATGGGTCATTGCGCGTTCTTCCCCCACCAGGTGTCGAGATCCTTGAACGTCCAGCTCTTAGCCGGCTGTGCCACGATGAAGGCATCTTCCGACGGATAGGTCCATACGTAAACCGGTCCGCTGCTGCTCGTGAAGCATTCAAGCACCTGGCCCTCCCGCTTCGGGTACTTGGTCCCGTACCAGCCGCCGGGGCCGCCCTGCGAGTTTCCGCCGGTGGGCGGGCAGTCCAGCGTGTTCGAGGTGCCGAACTCGGCCCAGGCGTTGTAGTTGGCCCAGGCCTTCTGGTAGTCGGCGGTGCTGTCCAGCTGGTAGCCGAAGACCTGCCCGTCCGTCATGTCCGGCGGGTTGCACTCGAGCGCGGTGACCAGGCCCGGGTTCTTCCACGGGATCTTGGCCTGGTGGTCGCACTCGGTGGTGATGTCCTGCAGGTCGAACGGCATTATCTGATTGAGCGGCCGCACCCCGGCCGCCAGCGTGCCGACGGTGTTGCTGGGCGACGGGCTGGCCACCGGCGAGGTGGTGGTCGGGGCCGGGCTCTTCGGGGTCGAGTTGACCGGGGTCGGCGTCGGCACCGGGCCCGGCTTCGGGGCGAACGGGAACACCTGGCTGGCGGCTGCCGCGATCAGGTAGAGCACCACCACGCCGACCGCCACCCCGCTGCCCAGGAGCAGGTTGCGGCGAGGCTTCTGCGGCCGTACCGGGGCCGCGGCCGGCCAGGCGTTCGGCTGGCCGGGAGCGGGCGGCCACTGCCCGCCGGGGCCGGGGACGCCCGGACCGGGGAGACCAGGACCGGGGACACCAGGACCGCCGGGGCCGGGAACGCCCGGACCGGGAAAACCGGGCCCCTGACCGGCCGGACCCGGGACCTGGCCGGGGCCGAGGGTCGGCCCCCACGGGTTGGCCGCGGGCAAGCCGGCCCCGGCGGCCGGCCACGGGCTGGGGGCGGCGGTCGGCGCGGACCAGGGATCCCGGGCCGGGGTCGCGGCAGGCGGGGTAGTCGCGGGCGGCCAGCTGCCTGGCGGCTGGTTCGTCGTCCGGGTCTGATCGAACGCGGCCAGCTGGGTCTCCGGCCGGTACTGAGGGCTGCCGTCCGCCAGCGGCAGCACCTGGCTGCGGACCTGGTAGCCGAGCGCCTTGGCGTACTCGGCCGCTACCCAGTTGCTCGCGCTCGGGTCAAGGGAGCGGTTCTCCGACAGGGACCGCGCCGCCAGCGCGACCGCGGTGTCGGCGTCCATGTGCTGCCCCTCAACGTTCTGGGTCAGCTCAGACGCGATGCCGGCTTCGGCCGCGGTCACCAGCAGGCTCCGCTCGCGCGGCAGGTCCGGCAGGAGGTCGGTCACCAAATTGCCAAGGACGCGCGGGTCGTTCAGCACACGCTTGCCGTAGCTGTTGACAGCGGTGCTCAGCGCATCACGAACCTCGCCTTGCACGTCATAGGGCTCCCCGCTCATTCATGACCTCCACATCATTAATATGTTCTTTATTGGGGTGATTGGCTGTCTTACTGAGTACCGGTGGGACTGCCCACGGAGACCGCGGTGGCGGGGCCGAGGGGGGCCAGGCTCGGCCCGGCGTAGAGCTGAATGTGGTACGTCCCAGCGGGCAGCGCTGCCTGCCCGAGCTGCTGGGCGGGCACGTCGATGGCGAAGCACCCGCTGCCCGCTGACGCGGTGAGCTGCGGCAGGCCGCCGGCGGACTCGGTGACGGCGGTGCCGTCGGGCAGCTCGACAAGGAGGGCCAGGTCAAGTCCCCGGGGGACGCCCGCGAACGGCGCGCCGAACACCGCCGACGCGCCCGCCGCGACCGCTCTGCCCCCGGCGCAGGCCGTGTCCTGGCTGGTGCCTACCCCGCCGCCGCCTGACTGCTCCGTCCCGGTCGGCTGGACCAGGATCTTGCTGTGGTAAGCAGCGCCAGCCGTGGCCGCGGCGATCAGCGGCCGCGCCTCGGTCACCGACCGCAGCCGCCACGACCGGTCGCCGTCCTCGCCGGTGACCTCCAGGCTGGGCACGCCGATGAGCTGCCCGCCGTCGCTGACCGCCGCGCCGCCCGAGTTGCCGTGCGCCAGCCGGGCAGTGGTCTCGAGCTCGAACCTCGGGTCGCTGACGTGCTTGAGCGGGTCGGGCACGAACGTGGAGATGGCGCCGCTGGTGATGCTGATGGAGTCCGAGTCGGCCACGCCGGGGAAGCCGAGCACGGTGACCGGCTGGTCGAGCTGCACGGCGGCGTCGCTGCCGAGTTCGAGGGACGGCAGGTGCAGTGCCTTCGGGTTCACCGGGGCACCGTCGCTCGTCGCGTAGACCTGGACGACGGCCAGGTCGAGGTACCCGTCAACGGCGACCGGCCGCGCCCGGTACCTGGCGCTGACCGGCGAGGCGGGGCCAGTAGTCAGCTCGACCGTCAGGAAGGGCGGATCCTGGTCGAGCTGGTCACCTGGCTCGCCGAGCGCCACCGCCAGGCCGGCCGCCCGCGGCTCGGCGACGTGGGCGTTGGTCAGGATGAGCCCGGTCGGCGAGATGATCGTCCCCGATCCCCAGCCCGTGTAGCTGGACGGCGATCCCTGCAGCAGCCGCACGGTAGCGGCCTCGGCGCGCTGCAGCACCGCCGCGACGGGGGCGGCGGCGGTCGTCGCCTGCCTGGCTCCGCCCGGCCCGGGCGAGTTGGCACTGCCCGGCCCGGGCGAGCCGATCGTCGCCAGCAGGCCCGCCGCGACGCCGCCAGCCACCGCGACCGCCGCGACGCCGATGGCGGCCAGCCGCAGGCGGCCGCGACGCCTCCGGTGCTGCCGGTTCTGCTCCAGCTGGGCGCTGCTAAGCGGCGGGGTGATGCCGAGCTCTTCGCCGGTCGCCGGGTCGCCCAGGCGCAAGGTCACCGACTCGGTGACGCGCAGCGGCTCGCGCAGCCGCTTGCCGTCGAGGAAGGTGCCCCGCCGGGAGTGATCGGTGTAGACCGCGCCCCGCTCGTCGGAGGTGATCAGGCCGTGGGTATCCCGGGACACCAGCGGGTTCAGCGACACGAGCTCCAGGGACGGGTCTCGTCCCACTCGCACCTGCATTCCCATTGGGAACACGCGCTGCTCGGAGCCCAGGCGCGTAACCAGGACGGGCGCGGGTGCTGTTGCTTGTCCGTCGGCAGGCTGAAACGTCACGCGAGCACCAGGCCTGCCGCGATCTCGGTAACGCGCCTACCACACATCCCCCACGCCGCTCCCCGTGCCCCTCCGCCCGGCATCCGTGACCCCAGGCCGAATCACGCAATTGACAACCGAATCAGCCCATCCCGGAGCCACCCGCTCCCAAGTAAATGTGCCGATATTTCAGCAGCATGGTACGCCATGCCCAGATACCCAGGAACTGGTAAATGATAAACCGTTACCAACATGATCAACCAATATAAGCCAGCAATGACCACCTGAACTTTAGTCTTCAAATACCAGGTGATCAGCGATCACCGAAACCAGTTTCGATCGACACAATCAGTGAACCATTGGTCACGATCATGCGGCTGCCCGCCGCCCCGTGCGCTTTTGCGGGAAATAGCGGCGTCCCGATGGCTGGCGCGACGAGCCGGCGATAGGTGGCCCAGTGGCCCAGTGGCCCAGTGGCCCAGTGGCCCAGTGGCGCAGCCACCCAGTCGGGGGCCGGCCGTGCGAGGCGGGCACGCAGCTGCCCAGTCACGCCGGCGTGATCACATGTTGAACGCTTCGGGCCTGGCCCGTGTCTAAAAAGCCCGCGAGGCACGGCCAGCACCCCGTGGTTGCGGCAACCACGGCGCTATCGGCCCCTGGTTGCCGCAACCACGCGGCCGGGAACGGGCGGAACCCAGGCCGCCCAGTCCCAAGGGACACTTTCTGAACACGCCTTAGCCGGAGATGGAGCGGAGGCTGCGGCCGACTGCCTCGCGGGTGAAGTTCTCGATCTGGTCGGCTAGGCCGCGGGCCCGTGGGCTGTCCTTGTAGGCCGACGCGGCCAGCGTATGGCGGACGCTCGCCAGCCGGGTGGTCAGCTCGGTGGTGCGCTGCTGGGCCGGCAGTTTCAGGGCCAGGTCCAGCGCGGTCGCAGCGCCATCCAGGTCCCCGGTTTGCAGCCGGACCGCACCCAGGTGGACGCCCGTCAGTGCCTTGCCGCCGAACCAGTGCTTCTGCCCAGGCCCGGGGACTTCTACGTCGTACAGGGCGATCGCGCTCTCCAGTTCCGCGACCGCGTACCGCCCGTAGGCCGGTGACTCGCTGAGTGCGCTGCCCGCCATGGCCCGCGTGGTGGCGAGGCTCAGGTTGAACATATTGCCGCCGAGGTCGGTCAGCTCGTCGTGGAAATCGTTGCTGCGGGCGTCGTGCGCGAAGCCCACCGAGTGCCGGGCGGCCCCCGGGTCGCCCTGCCGGGCTATCGCGCGGGCGTAGTTGACCTGCAGCTCGGCGGCGGACGGCCCCCGCGAGACATAGCGCAGGCCGTCGGCCGCCAAGTCGCTGGCCTCCTGAAGCTGCCCACGCCAGTACTTGGAGGAGGAGAGCTTCGCCCGCAGCATCCCGCGCAGCGCGTTGCTGTCAATCACGTTGGCGTACATCCAGCCTGACCGGTAGAGGTCCTCCGCGGCGTCTGGGTAGCCCAGGCGGATAGCGTTCTGCCCCAGCAGCGCGTGGCTGCAGGCGAGTAGGAAGTACAGGTCACCCTGCTCGCGCGGCCACAGGCGGCGGTCCAGCAGCCGGTAGATCCGGTTCCGGACCCGGCGGCCGTCCGTGAACGCTGCGCGCGGGGCATCGGTGTCCGTCAGCCGGGACAGCCGCATCGCGTCCGCACGCAACTGCTCGAAGGTGATGTCGCCGATACCCGCCTGTTCACGGTCCGACGCGTGGTCGCTGGACTCGTGCGCTGTCGCCATCACCTCGTACTCAACGGGCAGCTCGATTCCGGGTCCAGCATCATGAGTACTCAGGTCCGGGCAGCGGGGCAGAGGGGTGCCATTCTTAGACACTGACTGATTGCGTCGCTGCCGGGGAAATTGGTCGAATCCGACATCGAATGCGTCGCAGTACAGGGTGGCGAAAAGGTGGGACACCCCGTTGCCCTGCTCCCAGCGGTAGATGTTGCGCTGCAGGCTGGCGGCGTCGGGCAGGTGCCGCTCGCCGCGCGCCGCGCCGACCCTGATGAGCTGCCGGGCCATCTCCGGGCAGTTCCAGCCGCGCCGCTCGCGCTGCGCGATCAGCCATTCGGCCGTCTCCTGCGACACCGCGCCTCCTCTTGAACGCGGATGCCCGCGCCCCCGTCCTCAGTTTGCTCCTCCTGTCCAATCCCCCCAGTGCCCACGATAGCGAATCCGTGACGAAAGCGATGCATATCGCGATATTCGCGCAGTGTGCCAGTTATGGACACCCGGATCCGCGGTAACTGTCGCAAAGTGTCCATGCCTAGCGCGAAAGCGCCGCAATAAGCGACAGTTAGCGACTGCCGCTAAGCGTCAGAAACTGTGCCTGGCCACGGGCAATTCGCATAGGTCATCGTGAGGCGTAAACCTGTCCAGCGCTGTCCCGTCACCGGGCAGCCGGCAAGGAGGCCGCCATGCCGACAACGATCAGCCCGGCAACGATCAGGCCAGTGCCGTTGCGCACCACGCTCGCCTTCCCGTCTGGTTCCCCCAGCGTGCCAGGGTGCGTGCGCAGCGCCCGGGACCTCACGGACCTCGCTCTGCGCTCCTGCGGCTACCCCGATGACTGCGCCGCCAGAATCCTGGTCAGCGTGCTCGTCATTGGCAGCCTGCTGCACGCCGACCCCTCGGCTGGCGAGCCGGCCGCCGTCACGGTGACGGTCCTGCCTGGCCGGCTGCACGTGGACGTCACCTGCGACGGCAGCGACGGATGGCCCGCCCCGAGACGCATCCTCGGCGAGGCCGCCGAGACCCGCTGCAGCAGCCTGCGGCTGGTCGACCGGTTGTCCGACGCCTGGGGCTATCACCGCGACGGTGGTCGCCTCACTACCTGGTTCGAGCTCGCGATCTGAGGCGCGGCGCGCGCCAGGAAAGGAGGACTTCGAGCGCGCCCAGGTGACACTTCCGGGTGAACCGCGCCACGGAGCGGTGGCGGTGACCTTCAGCCGCGCACTCGAATGGAGCTGCACCCAACGCAATTTGCCATGCTGAACGTGACGCCCACGCAGGCGACGGTTACCACGCTCGCTTGTTGGGTACGCCCTTTATTGGGTATATCTAGGGCATTTCGTCCACCTGGTCCTCAACGGGAACAGGCCGGGGGCGGTCCGCGCCCGGGGCGTCGGCTAAGCCATTTCCCTAACGCGAGGCGCTGTCAACGCACTTTTCCGCGCAGATCACCTGCAAGGGTGCTATTTCCTCGTCACGCTGCGGGCGCTCCGCCCTTGCACCTGGGACCAGGTGTTGGCGCGACTTAGACAGGCGTCTGGCCTGTTCTCGCGAACGTAGTAATCGGAGGCACAGGGTGAGCCAGATCAAGGTGGCCTTAATCGTTGCAACGGCCGCAGCCGCGGTGATCGCCGGGAGCATGACGGGCACTACTGATGCGGCGTCGGCACCTCCGCCGCCAGGCTCGGTGTCGCCGGCGGTGGTCACCGGTCATCCGGCCATGGGTTACAACACCTGGTACCAGTACCGCACGTCAGCTGATGAGGCGGACGTGCTGGCTCAGGGCCGGGCGCTGGTGAGCGGCGGCCTGGCTGCGGCCGGCTACAGCACCGTCAACCTGGACGACGGGTGGATGTCGCCGCGGCGGAACAGCGCGGGGAACCTGGTCGAGGACCCGGCGAAGTTCCCGGACGGGATGGCGGCGCTGGCGGGCAAGCTGCACGCCATGGGCCTCAGGCTGGGCGTGTACGAGGCGATCGGCACCCGGACCTGCCAGGGCTACCCCGGCAGCTCCGGGCACTACAAGCAGGACGCGGCGCTGTTCGCCTCCTGGCAGGTGGACTACGTGAAGATAGACGACTGCGGCGGCTACCCGGCCGGCACTACCGAGTCGTCGCTGGCCAGCCTCCACGCGCAGTACGGCGGTGACCTGCGCGCTGACAGCCCCAGCCTGCTTTACAGCCAGGAGCTGCCGGTGCCGTTTATCGGGTCATCGCAGTTCATCCCAGCCGTGTCATCCTCCGCGCGGTGGGCTAATTCCTGGCGGGTGGCACCCGACGAGTACGGCGCCGCTACGGTCGTGATCGACCGCAACCTGAACGCGGGCATCCACTTGCACACGTTCGCCCACTCCGGGCACTGGAACGACCTGGACATGGTGCTGCCGCCGAGCATCATGCCGTCCCCGTCAGCGGCGGCCTACCTGACGGACGAGCAGACGCAGCTGTCGGGATGGGCGATGGAGGCGAGCCCCGTGCTCATCTCCGCCAACCTGGCGACCCTGTCCGCAGCCGAGCTGACGGCGCTCAAGAACCCGGACATGATCGCCATCGACCAGAGCGGGGCGCAGTCGGCCCTGGAGGTCACGCACGCGCACGTGGAGGCGTTCGTGAAGCCGGCCGACGGAGGCACGGCGCTGTTCATGACCAACACGGGAACGGGCACTGCGAGCGCCGCCTATACGCTCAGCCAGCTGGGCATCCCGGCGGCCAGGGTGACCAGCCGGAACATCTGGACCGGGCGCACCACGACCTTCGGCGGCATCGCCACCACGCTGGCCGCGGGCACGAGTGTCATGCTCGTGGTCAAGTAGCGGGGGCTGCGCGGTCACGGCTGCCTCCCCGGGAGAAATGGCGACGGCGATCCAGTTGCTGGGTAAACCAGCAACTGGATCGCCGTCGTCTTCGCGTGGGCGAGGAGGGATTTGAACCCTCACATCCTTTCGGACACACGGACCTGAACCGTGCGCGTCTGCCGTTCCGCCACTCGCCCCGGGCAAGGACGACTTACGTTAGCACGGCCGCCAGCGTGCTCGGACCCCGGATAACATCAGATGGATAACAAGCCTGGAGGGAGGCTCGGCGAGTGGGAGTTCTGCAGCGCTTTGAAAGACGGCTTGAGGGCATGGTGGAAGGCACCTTCGCCCGGGTGTTCAAGTCGGAACTGCAGCCGGTTGAGGTGGCCAGCGCGATCCAGCATGAGATGGACGAGCGGGCGGCCATCGTGGCCCAGGGCCGGACGCTGGTGCCGAACGACTTCGTCGTCGAGATCGCGCAGACCGACGCCGAGCGGCTTGACATCCTGGTCGAGAGCCTCAGCCTGGAGCTGGCGACGCTGGCGCGGGACCACGCCAGCGAGCAGGGTTACTCGTTTGTCGGTCCGGTGCGGATCCGTTTCGAGGGGGTGCCTGACCTTCCTACCGGCATGTTCCGGATCAGGTCGGGGGTGATCCGGGGGCACACGGTGGAGGCGGGCGAGGTCCGCCAGCCGGTGAGCGACCTGCCGCGCGGCGGCGGCGGCCATTTCCCCGGCCGGCCGCGGCTGGTGGTGGCCGGGTCGCAGCCCGGCACCGGGGTTGAGGCGGGCAGTACCTATGAGCTGCAGACGCCCGTCACCTTGCTTGGCCGTGGCACCGACTGTGACCTGCGGATGGTCGATGCGGGGGTGTCCCGCCACCATGCCGAGCTGCGGGTGGAGGACGGCCAGGTGGTCCTGGTCGACCTCGGGTCGACCAACGGCACCCTGGTCAACGGGCAGCCGATGCGCCGGGTGGTGCTCACCGACGGCACGAATGTAACGCTTGGCCGCACGACTATGGTTTTCCACCAGGACAACCGTTATTGATCAATGCCAGCCAGCTAGCGGCGAGACAGGCCCTAGCAGGCGAAGGAGTGACTACCCTTAGGGCAGCCAAACCGACCGCGACGAAGTAGCCGAGGAGTCAGCACGTAATGAACGCGCTAACCCTTACCCTCATCAGGGTGGCGTTCCTGGCCGTGCTGTGGCTGTTCGTCATCGCCGCGATCGGCGTGGTGCGCACGGACCTGCTCGGCTCGGTGACGCGGCGGGTGCGGAACCAGCCCGCCCCGGTGCCGGCGCCGACGCCGGCGCCGCAGCAAGCGCCCCGGCCGCCGCGGCCCGCGAAGCCGGGCCGGGGCACGCCGCGTTTCCTCGTGGTCACCGAGGGCGGCTTGTCCGGGATGAGCATCGACCTGGCTGACCAGCAGATCACCATGGGCCGGGCAAATGACGCCACGCTGGTACTGAACGACGACTACGCTTCCACGTACCATGCCCGGCTCTTTCCGCAGGACGGACAGTGGCTCGTTGAAGACCTCGGGTCGACCAACGGCACTTACCTGGATCGCCAGAAGGTCGCCCGGCCGACCCTGGTCCCGGTAGGCGTGCCCATTCGCATCGGAAAAACCGTTCTGGAACTGCGCAGATGACACTAGCCCTGAGATACGCGGTACGGTCCGACGTCGGCCTCCTCCGAGAGGGGAACGAGGACTCGGCCTACGCCGGCCCGCACCTGCTCGCGGTGGCCGACGGCATGGGCGGCCATGCGGCCGGCGAGGTGGCCAGCGCGGCCACCATCACCACCATAGCGCCGCTCGACATCGCCGACCCCGGCCCGGACCTGGTCAGCGCGCTGGCCGACGCGGTCGCGACGGCCAACCTGCGGCTGCAGGAGCTGATCGTCTCCGATCCGGCGATCGAGGGCATGGGCACCACCCTTACCGCGCTGCTGTGGTCGGACGGGTACGCCGCCCTGTGCCACATCGGCGACTCGCGCGCGTACCTGCTGCGCGACGGTCAGTTCATCCAGATCACCCACGACCACACGCTGGTCCAGTCGCTGGTGGACGAGGGCAAGATCACCGAGGACGACGTGGCCACCCACCCGCACCGGTCGCTGCTGCTGCGCGCCCTGGACGGCAGGACCATCGCCGAGCCGGACCTGGTGCCGCTCGAGACCTACCCGGGCGACCGGTACCTGCTGTGCTCGGACGGCCTGTCTGGCGTAGTGACCGAGCAGACGCTGCACCAGACGCTCAGCTCGGTCGCCGATCCCGACAAGGCGGCGCTGCGGCTGGTCGAGCTGGCTATCAAGGGCGGCGGCCCGGACAACATCACCTGCATCGTGGCCGATGTCATCGACCCGCACAGCAGCCGGGTGACGCCGACCTGGCAGCCGGTGTTCGCGGGCGCGGCGGCGCACGGCGCCCCGGCTGACCCGCGACAGGCCAGGCAGAGCTCGCCGGCCACCCGGGCCATGCGGCTGAGCAAGACCGCGCCCCAGCCCACGGTGCCGGACGAGCCGACCACCGGGGTATGGCCGGCCGGCGGCGGCGGTTACCAGAACGGCTACACCGGGGCCTTCGACACCAGCCCGTTCGAGGCCGGAAATTACGAACGGGGCGGCTTTACCGACCAGGACACCCGCGCGGACCTCAGGGACAACGGCCGGATCAGGGACACCGCCGCCTTCGAGCGGGCGGAGGGCTTCCCCGGCGAGGAGACACTGCCGGGCGAGCCGGCCCCGGGCGACCGCCCCCGGCGCCCCGGCGGGCACCGGGCCGGGCGGCGCCGTGACGACGGCGGCGGTGGCTACCGTTCGCGCGGCCGGCGCCGGTGGCCGATCGTCACCGCCGCGCTGGTGCTGCTGGTGCTGCTGGTCGGCGGCGGCGGGTACGGCTTCTGGCAGTACAACCAGGGGCAGTACTACGTCGGCGAGCAGGACGGCTACGTCGCCATCTTCCGCGGCACCAACCAGACGCTGGCCGGCATCAGCATGTCCACCCTCGTGCAGCGGTCCACGCTGCGGGTGAGCGAGCTGCGCGCCAGCGACCAGGCCGGGCTGTCGCAGACGATCTCGCAGAACAACGTCAACAACGCGCAGACGCTCATCGACAGCCTGCAGGGCATGGTCAACCAGTGCCGGCAGGAGTGGCAGAAGGTGGCCGCCTGGCCTGCCGCGAGCCAGCGGTACCAGTCCGAGCTGACGGCCGCGGCGCACAGTAAGGGCAAGATCAAGGTCCCGCCGAGCGACAACCCGGGCCTGCAGCCGGACGCGCCCGACGCCGCCAACTGCGCCTCGGCCACGGCGCTGGGCGTGACCATCCCGGCCAGCCAGCCGGCGGCCACCGTCAGCCCGACGCCGACCCCGGCGCACTCCAGCCCGAAGGCGACCGCGTCCCCCAGCGGCACCCCGCGCACCTCGACCAAGGCGTCCCCTAACCCGCAGGCGGCCGCGTGAGTAGCTTGACCATGCCCTCTCCGGCGCTGGGCAGCCAGCCACCGGAGGAGGCACCCGCCAGCCGGCGGTCAACCGAGCTGTGGATGGTGCTGTTCGCCTGCGGGATCGTCGCGTTCGCGTTCGCCAGCGTGGCGTTCAGCCTGAAGGGCCAGCACGCCTCGACCTTCGTCGAGTACATGATCGCGTTCATGGTCATCGTGCTCGGCGCGCACCTCGCGATGCGCCGCTGGGCGCCGTTCGCCGACCCGCTGCTGCTGCCCATCGCCACCCTGCTCAACGGGCTCGGCATCGTGATGATCTACCGGCTCAACCAGGTTGGCCGGAACGGCAACGCCAGCGCGAACGGATTCCCGATCAGCACGCTCAGCCACTCGGCGACGATCACGCAGATCGTCTACTCCGTGGTCGGCGTCGCCGTCTTCGTGCTGTTCCTCGCCTTCGTCAAGGACATCAGGGCCCTCCAGCCCTACACCTACCTGTTCGGCCTGATCGGGATGTTCCTGATCGCGATCCCGGCACTGCTGCCCGGAAGTATCAGCGCGGTGGCCGGCACCACCGCCAAGATCCAGGTCAGCATCGGCGGGTTCTCCGTTCAGCCGGAGGAGTTCGGCAAGCTGCTGCTGGCCGCCTCGTTCGCCAGCTACCTGGTGGTCAACGGGCGGAAGTTGTCGCTGCTGACCGAGAAATGGTGGATCTTCAGCCTGCCGCGGCGCCGTGACCTGGGCCCGATCCTGGTGGTCTGGGCACTCGCCATGCTGGTGCTGATCTTCGAGAGCGACATCGGCACCAGCGCGGTGTTCATGGGCCTGTTCGTCGTGATGCTGTACGTCGCGACCGGCCGCCGGTCGTGGGCGGTCCTCGGCTTCCTGATGTTCATCCTCGGCGCCTTCCTGGCCGGCACCCTCGTGTCGCACGTGCACCAGCGGTTCACCACCTGGCTCGCCCCGTTCAGCAACGCCAACCTCGTCCAGCCGCCGCAGCTCTCCTACCAGCTCGCGCAGGGCCTGTACGGGATGGGGAACGGGGGCCTGCTCGGCAAGGGGCTCGGCGCCGGGCAGCCGTTCTGGACCCCGCTGGTGCAGAGCGACTTCATCTTCACCGGGTTCGGCGAGGAGATCGGGCTGACCGGGGTGATGGCGCTGCTGCTGCTCTACGGCCTGCTGGTGCAGCGCGGCCTGAGCACCGCGATGCTGGTCAAGGACGACTACTCCAAGCTGCTGGCCACCGGCCTTTCCTTCATGTTCGCGCTGCAGATCTTCGTCATCGTGGGCGGGGTGACCCGGTTGATCCCGCTCACCGGCATCACCACCCCGTTCCTCTCCCAGGGCGGGTCCAGCCTCATCGCCAGCTGGCTGCTCGTCGCGGTAATCGCCCGGCTGAGTGACGCGGCCCGCCGGCCGGCCCCGCGGCCGATCCAGGACGAGGGCATGACCCAGGTGGTGTCGCTGCGGTGACCGGGATGAACCGCTCGATCAAGCGGATCGCCGTCGCGGTCCTGGTGATGTTCGTCGTGCTGCTCGTCAACGTGAACTACCTGCAGGCAGTAGAGGCGCCGAGCCTCGCCAGCCGGCCGCTGAACGACCGCGCGGAGTACAACCAGAACCGGGTGCAGCGCGGCAATATCGTCACCGCCGACGGCGTGACGGTCGCCACCACCAAGGCGTCGGCCGGGCTGTACCAGTGGCAGCGGGTCTACTCTGACGGGCCGACGTACGCGCCGGTCACCGGCTACGACACGGTCTTCACGGCGGCGCAGGCACCGAACTACGCGGCCGGCGTCGAGCGGGCGGAGAACGCGCTGCTGACCGGCTCCGGGTCCGAGCTCGCCTTCCGCAACTTCATTGACACGATCACCAACAAGCCCCAGAAGGGCGCGACCGTCCAGCTCACCGTCAGCGCCAAGGCCCAGCAGACGGCGTACCAGCAGCTGTCGGCGACGCTGGCAGGCAAGACGGTCAACGGCAGGCAGCAGGTCGGCGGGGTGGTCGCGATCAACCCGTCCACCGGGGCGATCCTGGCGATGGCCTCCTACCCGAGCTACGACCCGAACCAGCTCGCGGTGCACAGCACCGGCAAGCTGAACACGGTCTACACCCAGCTGAGCGGGCAGAACCCGAGCCCGCTGATCAACAACGCGTCGCAGACCACCCTGCCGCCCGGCTCGACGTTCAAGATCGTCACCAGCTCCGCCTGGTACACCCAGGACGCCGGCCGGAACCCGGGCACGGTGATCAACTCGCCACAGCCGCTCACCCTGCCCAACGGGAACACGCTCAACAACGACAACGGCGAGCAGTGCGGTAACGGCTCCGGCAAGACCGCCGTCGACGTGGCGTTCGCGCAGTCCTGCAACACCCCGTTCGCCGCCCTCGGCATCCAGCTCGGCGGCGCCACCATCAAGTCGATGGCCACCAACTACGGGCTGAACAACCCGGCCGTGAGCGGCATCCCCGGGGTGAGCGTGGCCGAGTCCAACTTCACGGCCGAGGCTGACAAGTCGTTCACCGCCTACGACGCCATCGGGCAGCACGACACCACGGTGACGCCGCTGCAGGAGGCGATGTTCGCGGCGACCGTCGCCAACGGCGGCACGCTGATGAAGCCGTACCTCGTGCAGCAGATCACCGCCAGTGACCTGTCGGTGGTGCAGCAGACCCAGCCGCAGCAGCTCAGCCAGCCGATCTCGGCCACCGTGGCCGGCTACGAGAAGCAGATGATGACCGGCGTGGTGCAGCAACCAGAGGGCACCGGCTTCCAGTTCAACGCCAACAACGAGAACGGACTGGTCATCGCAGGCAAGACCGGCACCGCGCAGACAACGACAAGCACCAACCCTGACGCGGTTTTCACCGCGTTCGCTCCGGCTGACAACCCGAAGATAGCTGTGGGCGTCATGATTCAAGGCGGGGGCTACGGGGCTGCCGCAGCCGCGCCGATCGCCGTCGCGGTCATCAAGGCCTATCTGGCAACCCTGGGGAATCAGTGAACGATTACGTTCTCGACGACCGCTACACGCTGATCGAGCGGATCGCTACTGGTGGCATGGGCGAGGTCTGGCGTGGTTCCGACCAGATCCTCGGCAGGCCGGTGGCGATCAAGATGCTGGCTGCCATGCACGCTGGCGACGAGCAGTTCCGTGCCCGGTTCCGGGCCGAGGCCCGGTACGCGTCCTCGCTCTCCCACTCGGGCATCACCCGGGTCTTCGACTACGGAGAGCAGAGCCCACTCGGCGGTCCCTACCTGGTCATGGAGCTAGTGGACGGCCAGCCGCTGTCGGAGATCATCGAGCGGTACGGCCGGCTCGACCCCTACGTGGTGCTGGACATCGTCGCCCAGGCGGCGCGGGCACTCGACGCGGCCCACCGGGCAGGCATCGTGCACCGCGACATCAAGCCGGGCAACCTGCTGATCATGGCCGACGGCACAACCAAGATCACCGACTTCGGCATCGCCAAGGCGAACGCGCCCGACATCAACCTGACCGCCACCGGCATCGTGATGGGCACCGCCCTGTACGTCTCGCCCGAGCAGGCGACCGGCGCGCCGCTGGCCGGCGCCTCCGACGTTTACTCGCTCGGCGTGGTCGCCTACGAGTGCCTGGCGGGCGACCCGCCGTTCGTCGCCGACCAGCCGCTGGCCATCGCGATCATGCACAAGCACGACCCGGTGCCGCCGCTGCCCGGCGACGTGCCCCGGCCGATCGCCGACCTGGTGTACGCGATGCTGGCGAAGAACCCCGAGGACCGGCCGGAGTCGGCCAGGCACGTGGCCGACCGGGCCGAGGTGGTCCGCGAGGCACGCAACCGGTCCGGCTACGCGGGCCCGTCCACCGCCGACCTTCCGGTGGTGCCCAACTTCCCCCCCGCCACCAGCATGGACCTTTATCAAAATGATGCCGAACGGATGCAGGCGGCCCGCCGTCCCCCGTCGCGGAGCCTGCTGGTCGCCGGGATCGGCGCGGCGGCCGTCGGCGTCATCGCGATCATTGCCGTGCTGATCTCAAGTAACGGCAACGCCACGGCCGGCTCGACCAGTAGCACGGTCGTTCCCACCCAGACCTCGCTGCAGTCACACAAGGTCAGCCCGTCCCCAACCACGGCGACGAGCGGGGGCGCGGGAGGCCTGCTTCCCCCGGGTGTTGCCGTAGGATCATCTACGGGAGCGGGCACTCCGTCCGCATCGAAGCCGACCGGCCCGAAGCCGAGTACGACCTTCACCCCAACACAGACAGGAACAAGCCCGGCCCCCGGCGGCAGTTCGCCGCCGGTCAGCAGTTCGCCGCCCGTTAGCAGTTCGCCGCCGGTCAGCAGTTCGCCGCCGGTCAGCAGTTCGCCGCCGGTCAGCAGTTCGCCGCCGGTCAGCAGCTCGCCGCCCGTCAGCGGCTCGCCGAGCACGTCGGCCGGCGGCTGATAAGGGGTTGACACGTTCGATGCGCGACGGTTTGGAAGAGTGCGAGACATGACTATGCCGCAGCTGCTCGGTGACCGCTACGAGCTGGATGGCGTCGTCGGTCGGGGCGGCATGGCGGAGGTGTACCGGGCTCGCGACCTCCGGCTGGACCGGATTGTCGCGATCAAGACCCTCCGGGCCGACCTCGCGCGGGACCAGACCTTCCAGGCCCGCTTCCGCCGTGAGGCGCAGTCCGCCGCGTCGCTCAACAACCCCACCATCGTCGCCGTGTACGACACCGGCGAGGACATGTCGACCGGGGTTCCGGTTCCGTTCATCGTGATGGAGTACGTGGACGGCCGGACCGTCCGCGACCTGCTGATCGAGGGCCACCGGCTGCTGCCCGAGCGCACCCTCGAGATCGTCTCCGGCGTGCTGAAGGCCCTGGAGTACAGCCACCAGGCGGGCATCGTGCACCGGGACATCAAGCCCGGCAACGTGATGGTGACCCGCAACGGCGACATCAAGGTGATGGACTTCGGGATCGCCCGCGCGATGAGCGACACCCAGGCCACCATGACGCAGACCGCCCAGGTCATCGGCACCGCGCAGTACCTGTCGCCGGAGCAGGCGCGGGGCGAGCGGGTGGACGCGCGGTCCGACCTGTACTCGACCGGCTGCCTGATGTACGAGCTGCTGACCGGCCGTCCGCCGTTCACCGGCGACTCCCCGGTGGCGATCGCGTACCAGCACGTGCGGGAGAACCCGGTGCCGCTGTCCCGGGTCGACCCGGGACTGCCGTCGTGGGCCGACTCGATAGTGCTCAAGGCGATGGCCAAGTCGCCCAACGACCGCTACCAGAGCGCTGCCGAGATGCTGGCCGACATCCAGCGGGCGGCGTCCGGCATGCAGGTGGCCGCGGCGATGCAGCCGACCCGGGCCGACTACTACGACTACCCGCAGCGCACCGCGCAGATGGGGCCGGGCACGATGATGGGGGCCGCGCCGACCACGGTGTCGCCCTATCAGCAGACCGGCTACCAGAGCGGGTACCAGCAGCCCTACGGCTACGGGAACGGCGGCCACGACGGCGGGGACCCCGAGCAGCGCGGCGGCGCCCGCCGCTGGCTCCCCTGGCTGATCGCCGGGCTGGTGGTGCTGGCCGCGGTCATCGTGGCCGTCGTCCTGCTGCACGGCAGCAGCGGCTCGTCAGCGTTCGTCCCGCAGGTGAACGGCGAGACCTGGTTGAAGGCGGAGGCAGACATCAAGGCGGCCGGGCTGGTGCCGGTGGAGCACAAGGAGGCGAGCACCACCGTGAATTCCGGCCTGGTGATCAGCACCAACCCGGACAACGGCAACAGCATCGCCAAGGGCGGCACGGTCACCGTCAACGTGTCCACCGGCGTCGGCAACATCCGCCTGCCCAACCTGCAAGGCCAGCAGGCGAGCGCGGCCGAGACCCAGCTCAGGGGCCTCGGCTTCACCAACGTCAACCCGGTGTCGGACGCGCAGTCGACCCTGCCCTCGGGCGAGGTCGACCACATGTCACCGCAGCCGGGCAGCTACCCGCCGAACCAGCAGATCACGCTGTACGTGTCCGGTGGCGGCGTGGCGGTGCCGAACGTAGTCAACCAGACCACGGTCGAGGCGCAGGCGATCCTGGAGCAGGACGGGTTCCACGTGCAGACGATCAGCACCCCCGCCCCTTCGTCGCAGATGGTTGAGCCGGGGACGGTCTACAACCAGAACCCGGGCGCGAACTCAGTCGAGCCCAAGGGCACGCTGATTCAGATCTTCGTGCAGCCGCAGTCGACCTCGACGCCCACCAGCACGCCGACGGACACGACAACCCCGACCGACACCGGCACGCCGACTGGTACCCCGACGAGCACGGCGACCGTCACGCCCACCCCGGGCAACGGCGGCGGGCCCGGCAATGGCGGCGGCCTGTCCAGCCAGGCGTCGAACGCTACCCCGTAGTGCCACCGGTCAGCAGACACCACAGCAGGAGGTACCGCGGTGCCTAAGTCCCGCGTCCGTAAGAAGCCGGTCTACACTCCGCCGCCGTCGCGGTCACCACGGCGCGCGGTCAGCCCGGCCTGGCTCGCGCCGACGATGATCGTCTGCTTCGTGGTCGGCCTCGCCTGGATCTCGCTGTACTACGTCACCCAGGCGAACATGCCGGTGCTGCGCGCGCTCAGCGGCTGGAACCTGGTCGGCGGCTTCGGGCTGATCGTGGCCGGGGTAGTCCTCGCCACCAGGTGGCGCTAGCGCCCCGCTAGAAGATGACCTGGCTGGTCAGCTGGTGGCTGCGGTAGATCACCAGCAGCACCAGGACGGCGAGGATGGCCACGGCCGCGGCGACCTGGACCAGCGTCCGGTACCGGCGCGGCGCGTAGGCGAAGGCGAAGGTAGTCAGGGCGCCCACGATCAGCCCGCCGATGTGATCCTGCCAGGCGATGCTCCCCCGGAAGAAGAAGCTGAAGACCAGGTTGATCACGATGATCGTGCCGATGCCCCTGATGTCCAGGCGCAGCTTGCGGGCCACCACGAACCAGGCGCCGAACAGGCCGAAGATGGCGCCGCTGGCACCGAGCGCGAGGACGTACTGCTGGCCGAACAAGAAGAACGCAACCCCGCCGCCGACCGCGCTGAGCAGGTAGACCACGAGGAAGCGGACCCGGCCGAGCAACTGCTCCAGGCTCGGGCCCACCACTATTAGCGCCCACATGTTGAACAAGATGTCGAGGAACCCGAGCCCGCCGAGGCCGGTCGCCGGAGGCAGGAACGCGGACGTGATCAGCCGGTACCACTGGCCCGCGGCGATGCCCTGGACCGGGCCGCCGGTGGAGTACGGCGCGTAGCCGAGCAGCCCCCAGTCGCTGGCCAGGCTCGGCTTGGCCAGCTCGACCAGGAACAGCGCCACGTTGATGCCGACCAGGGTCCAGGTCAGCGCGGCGCCGCTGACCAGCCGCCCGCCGAAGGCGGACCTCGGCTGGCGGGTTCCCTGCCCGGCGCCGCGAACGCAGTCCACGCACTGCTGCCCGACTGCCGCCTCGCGGAGGCAGTCGGGGCAGGCGTGCTTGCCGCACCGCACGCAGGAGACCCACGTCTCCCGGTCCGGGTGCCGGTAGCAGGTCGGCGGGACTTGCTGCCCGTCGCCGCCGCCTGCGTACTGGTTTACCTCGTCCGGGTTTTCGGGCTCGGAGCCGGCCTGGCCGGGTGCGGTCATGGGGTTACCGCCGTCTGCTAGCCGCGCTGGATGGTGACCGACTGCAGCACCACGTCCTGCACCGGCCGGTCGCCGGGCACGGTCTGCACCCGGCTGATCTTGTCTACCACGTCGGCGCCGTTGATGACCTCACCGAAGATGGTGTGCTTGCCGTTGAGCCAGGGCGCGGGCCCCGTGGTGATGAAGAACTGCGAGCCGTTGGTCCCGGGGCCCGCGTTCGCCATCGCGAGCAGGTACGGCCGCTCGAACCGCAGGTCGGGGTGGATCTCGTCAGCGAACTGGTAACCAGGACCGCCGGTCCCGGTGCCGAGCGGGTCGCCGCCCTGGATCATGAAGCCCGGGATTACCCGGTGGAAGATCGTGCCGTCGTAGAGCTTGTCCTTGGTGGTGGCCCTGGTCTCCGGGTTGATCCACTCCCGGCCCCCTTCGGCCAGCTCGACGAAGTTGCGGACGGTCTTCGGCGCGTGGTCAGGGAACAGCCGGACGGTGACCGTCCCCTGCGTCGTCGCCAGTTCCGCGGTCAGCGCTTCGGTCATGAGGTGACTCCGGTTTTTCGTCTGGCCGGGTTACCCGGCGTTACCCAGCCTTGAGGCTGCACTAATCACCGTACCGGCTCCACCGTAGTGGCATCCGATCGCGCCCGGATGATTGAAGACCGGATCGCAGGGAACCTTGAGCTACCGAGACGGACTAGGGGGTAATCGTGTTCCTCAGCAAGACAAAGACCACCGATCTCGATACCAGCAGCACCGTTAAGGCTGCCAAACGAGCGCAGCGGGCCGGCCAGGCCGCTGCCGCCAACGCCGCCAAGTCCGCGCAGAACGCGGCGGCCGCGGCCCAGAATGCCGCCAGCCTGGCGCAGACCGCGGCCCAGCACGCCGCGGACGTCGCCGCCAGCAAGGCGCACGTCGCCGCCAGCAAGGCGCAGGTCGCGGGCAGCGCCGTGCAGAACGCGGCCGCCGTGGCGCAGGCCAAGGCGCAGAACGCGGCTGTCGTCGCGTCCGGCGCGGCGCAGAACGCGAGCAGCGCGGCGCAGACTGCCAGCGACGCCGCCCAGTCCGCCGCTGGCGCGCTGAGCAGCAATGTCAAGGACAAGGTGTTCATCGCCAGGAAGTGGGCAGCCCCGCGCCTGGAGAGCGCGGCCGACTACACCAGCAACACGGTGGCGCCGAAGGTGTCCTCGGCCTTGCGCAGCACCGCCAGCCAGGTGCGCCCGGCCGAGACCCGGTCCAAGCGCGGCGTGCTGACCTGGACGGTGCTCGCCGCGGGCATCGCGGCTGGGCTCGGCGCGGCCGCCGCGCTTGTCCGTTACCGGTTCCGCGCGGCGATCGCCGCCGACAGCGAGACGGCGGATGAGGAAGTGCTGTCGGACTCGACCGGCAGCCAGGCGGCCCCGGCCTCCGCTGCTGCGGCCGGTACCGCCGAGCCGGGCACCGACTCGTCCGCCAACGGACGGGTTAAGGCTTCCGGCTGGTAAGAGCGGGTGTCAGGTGATCACCTGGAGAATAATGATCACTTGACACCGTGCGGATGCACGTTCATTTTTTAATACGGGGACCGCTGTTCCACTCCAGGAGGAACGTCATGACAGGGTGGGACGAGCGGATCGCGCTGCTTGAGGCCGAGTTTCCCGGGTGGCACATCTGGCGGAGTAACGCTGGCCGCTGGTGGGCCACCCGGACCGGCTCGGTGCTGCGCCGCGATGACCTCGGCACCGGGCGGGTCATGACGCTCGACGCCGATGACGAGGCGGAGCTGCGGGGCCAGCTCGCGGCCCAGGCCAGCCTGGACAGTGAGATCGAGGGCTAGCCCGTTAGGGTCGGCCGGTTACGCCCGGCGGCCGAGGTAACCCGCCGGCCAGCGGCAGTCGATGAACGTGGCGGCGATCAGCTCAAGCACAGTCGCGCCCTCGATCGCGGCGGGCCTGGCGACGCCCAAGGCTGCTTCCTCGGTCACTTCCCCGGTCAGCCGCCACTCGGGCTCGTCCGGCCCGCAGTGCCACTCACCCCGCTCGGTCCGCGCCCGGATCGCGTCGGCCGCGTGCGCGGCCAGCGCGGCCGGCCGGGTCGCCACCGGTCGCGCGGCCGCGGCCGCGTCGGCCGCGTGGGCGACCGCGCACTGCACCAGCCGGAGCGGCCTGGCGCGCAAGGCGGCGAGCGCCGCCGGCACCGGCACCGGCATCGGCCAGCCGGTCAGGTGCGCCAGCACGGTGAGCTCGGCCCAGGTGCGCACCCACGGCAGGTCGTCAAGCACCCGCTGGCCGCCGCGCATCTCTCGCAGGGTGCACGGCCGGCCCGGGCGCTGGAGGTCACCGGTGCACTGCCCGCCGCAGCTAGCCGAGCGCGGGCTGACCACGCTGCTGGCGTCGGCGGTGGCGGCGGGCGGCCCGGTCTCGCGGGCCGTCCCATCGTTGACCCGCACCAGGATCGGGAAGTCCATGCCGTCGGCGAAGACGGCCGCCTGCCCCGGCGGCAGGGTGACCAGGTAGCGGGACTGGGCCGGGGTGGCGTTCATGGTGGCGCCGACCGCTTCCCGGTCGTCGGCCGCCGGGAGCCGGTGGGTGATCTTGACGGCGGTGTTCTTGATCGCGTCGGGCGCCAGCCGGGCCGGGATCTGCTCGGCGATTACCAGCCCCTCGCCGTAGGCGCGGACCTCCGCCAGCAGGCCCGCGAACAGCTCCACCGCGTGGCCGGCCGCGCCCGTCCGGCCCGCGGCGTCCGCCTCGGGACGGCGCAGCAGCCGGTGCGCCTCCTCGACCACGGTCAGGTGCGCCAGGCCCGCGGCCGGACGGCCGGTCAGCCGCAGCTGCTCCACCAGCCTGATCAGCACCGCGCCGATCAGGAACGCCTTGTCCGCGTCGTCGCCGACGTCCTCGATCTCGAGTACGACGTTCGCCTTGAGCAGCGCGCCGAAGTCGAGCGGGTGACCGCCGTCGAGGAACCGCCCGGTGGTGCCGTGCCGCAGGCTGGCCAGCCTGACCCGGATGAAGCCGAGCACGTCGTCGGCGACCCGCTGGCTGTAGCCGATGTCGGTTACCACCCGCTCAGCGGCGCGCTGCAGGCCGGCCAGCGTCGGGTAGGCCGCCTCGCCGCGCAGCGGCTCGCCCAGCGCCAGGTCCCAGCCTGCCTCCGCGTAGACCCGCGCCAGCGCCGCCGACAGGACCTGGGGGAACGGCTCTTCCGCCTGAAACGAGGCGATGAACAGCGCCTTGACCAGGTCCGCGTGCGTCTGCAGCGGAAACCGCCGGCCGCCGCCGCCGGCCGGCTCGAGCGGGTTGAGCCCGGCCGCGACCGCGTCCGGTTCCCCCGGCCTGATCCTGATCACCTCGGTGCCCGGCAGCCGGCTTGCCATCAGCCGGTACTCCGCCTTGGCGGGCTCTACCACCAGCCACGGGATGCCCTGCCGGGAGACCGACTCAAGCAGGCAGCGGACGGTCTGCGACTTGCCCGCGCCGGTCGCGCCGCAGACGAACACGTGCCGGTTGAGCGAGTCGGTGGAGACGGTGAACGGCCCGGCCGGCATCAGGTTCCGGTCAAGCACCTCGCCAAGCTCGACCGGGGCGCCGCCGGCCCGCTGGCCGGGCGGCGCCTCGGGGGTGACGTCGAAGTCGGGCCGCAGCGCCAGCCGGAGACCGGGCACCTCCGCCTCCGGCGGGCGGGCGAGGGCGGCAAGCAGCTCGGTCGACCCGTAGCCGGGCGTCGCGGGGATGCCGTCGCCGCCCGGCTCGGCGGGCGGCCCGGGCGCCGGGACCGCCCCGGGACTCAGCGCGTAGGGCAGGCCGCTGAGCTCGGCCGACGCGCAGAGCAGCCCGGCGACCCGGCCCGTGCTGGCCGGGTCGGCCCCGCCGACCGCGACGGTCATCCGCCAGAACCCGGCCGAGCCTCCCCGCTGCAGCTCGCGCTGGCGCTCGGCCAGCCGCCGGGCCTGCGCCGCCCGCTCGGGGAACCGGTCGGCCGACGCCTCGCAGGCCCGTTGCCGCAGGCCCGCCTCCTCGGCCAGGGCGCGCAGCTCAGCGCCCGGCACCGGCTCGGCGACGACCAGCCAGCCGAACGGCCCGGTCCAGCTGCCGAGCAGCCCCTCGTCGAGCGACACCAGCCGGGTGCCGTGGCGGCCGTCGGCCGCGTCCTGACCGCCCGCGGTGAGCAGGCCGTCGCTGATTACCGGGACCGGCCGCCAGCAGGGCAGCTGCCCGGCCAAGGCGGCCAGCCCAGTGTCGCCCAGGCTGCTGGCCCGCGACCCGGCC
>Ga0265338_10002968_pt1 | contig 24614 bp, 18 predicted proteins | sample 42126metaG_FD_193579 | JGI IMG/M metagenome (GOLD analysis project Ga0265338, IMG submission 193579) | Rhizosphere microbial communities from Carex aquatilis grown in University of Washington, Seatle, WA, United States - 4-21-26 metaG | ecosystem: Host-associated > Plants > Roots > Rhizosphere... | reverse complement strand
CGTGCTGCCGGGCATTGGGGGGAGCGCCGCTCTCCAGGAGCAGACGCACCGCCTCCAGGTTGCGTGCAGACGCCGCCGAATGAAGCGGCATGACTTTCATGGGATTGGCGGCGACGGCATCGACCGCGGCTCCGCCTTCGATCAATATACGGGCGGACTCTGGTTGCCCGAAAAAACCGGCGAAATGTAGTGCCGTGAAGCCGTCTTTTGAGCGTGAATCCAGCATCGCCGCATCGCGACTGCATTCTTTCAGACGATTGACGCGGCCGAGGGAGGAGGCTTCGAATATATCGAGGGCCTTCTTTTTGTCGGCGATCGCTTCGGCGAGGTCCCGGCGCCCACGGTACAGAGCCTGCATCAGGAGGCTTACTCCATTAGTATCGCGGGCCTCGGCGCACTCGGGTTCCTGCTGCAGGATCCGCTGGACTTCTTCTGTGTCCCCGGCTTGGAGTCGTTCGAAGCAGCGTTCGCAGTTTGTCATAGAAAGCTCCGTTTTGTTTAGTTAGCTATGCTAACGAAGTATAAAACGCCAGATTCCCCTGTCAAGAAAAATGTTAGCAATGCTAAACTTTGTCGATGCCCGGCACCAAGAAACCAGATCCGATGGAAGTAGCGGACCGCTTGCACTCGGCGGCGATCCACCTGCTGCGGAGCGCCGCGAAGCCAGATGGGCTTTCTGGGCAAGGCCCGGCGCGCTTGTCAGCTCTTTCGGTGCTCGTGTTCGGAGGAGCCAAGACGCTTGGCCAACTCGCGGACGCAGAGCGCGTGAAGCCTCCCACCATGAGCCGTATTGTTGCCGGGTTGAAGCGCGCGGGTCTCGCAAAAATCCAGATGGATGGTGAGGATGCGCGGAAGATCCATATCAGTGTGACGCCGAAGGGCGAGCGCTTGTTGCAGGAAGCGCGGCAGAGAAGGATTCAGACTTTGGCAGAAACGCTCGCGGGTGTGGCCGCGGATGAGTTGGCAATTCTCTGCAAGGCGTCCGAGATTATTGAGCAATCCTTGAGGCGTCCGAAAGGCCAGGCGATGCCCTAGGCTTCGTCAGCTACGGGATTGCGCAGTTGGCCAATGCCCTGGACTGAAACTTCGACCACGTCTCCAGCGACTACCGGCCCCACGCCCTTCGGTGTCCCAGTGGCGATGAGGTCTCCGGGTTCCAGAGTCATGACTTGCGAGATGTAGCGAATGACGACGTCCAGCGCAAAAATAAAGTCTTTGGTATTCCCTGATTGGCGAACGTCACCGTTCACGCGCGTTTCCACTTGGACACCGGCCCACGGATCCAGATCGTCGCGACCGACGACGAGCGGCCCGGCCGGGCAAAAAGTATCGAAGCCTTTGGCGCGTGTCCATTGTCCGTCTTTGTTCTGCAGGTCCCGCGCGGTGAAGTCATTCACGCACGTGTAGCCGAGGATGTAGGGCCGCACGTCCTCGTCTTCGCGCAGCCGGTGGCAGCGGCGGGCGACGACAACGCCTAATTCGCCTTCATAATCGGTACGTACAGAAACTCTCGGCCGCAGGATGGTGCCGCCCGGCGCAAGCAGAGAACTGGATGGTTTAAAAAACAAGAGTGGCTCTACAGGGACTTCATTGCCAAGTTCCGCAGCATGGTCACGGTAGTTGCGTCCCACACAGACGATCTTCGATGGTTGTACCGGGGCCAGCAACGCGGCTTCCGGCAGTGCCAGCGGTTCGATCTTGCGGGTGCGAAGGCTTTCGATGTCGCCATCCGCCTCTGCGGGGGTGCTTAGGAGCGTCCTGACGATTGCATCCTGGCCGGCGACGGTCTCGACGAGGCCATAATGACTTTGGCCATCCTGCTGGAATCGGCAATATTTCATCGAAGTCTATCTAAACACGAGAGATCGATCTGGAAGGATTTTTTTTGTGGCGCGAATGTCGATTGCCGGCATTTCGGTTCGACTCATGAGTGCGACGGCAAAGGAGGCCGGACTCAGTGCAATTTCTATTGTTGATTTATGGGAATGAAACTCACTTCGATGCGTTCACCCAAGAGGAACGTGACGACATTATGAATGAGTACACAGCATTCACTAAGAGCATCGCGCAGAGTGGTCATCTGCGCGGCGGCAATGAGCTGCAGCCCACCCCAAAGGCAACGACCGTACGAGTGCGCAACCGAAAGGCGAAGGTGACGGACGGGCCATTTGCGGAGACCAAGGAACAGTTGGGCGGCTACTACTTGGTCGAGGCCAAGAATTTGGAGGAAGCGGTCGCGCTGGCAGCCCGGATTCCTTCAGCGCGTTGGGGATCCATCGAGGTCCGTCCGATTATTCCCCACGAAATGCCGTAGCCGGGTCTTGATCCGTTGCGCGATTGAGGGGAGCCGGCTATGAGCGAAACAATCTAAGGCACGGTCTCGCTCGCTTGGTCCGAGTGCGCGCTCTCATTGCCCCGTACATCGACAGCCGAAACGGTATAGATGTACGTCGTTCCCGTGCTCACGGTGTTATCACGATAGGACGGCGATTTCACGACCCCGGAGTTCAATTTGGTGGCAGCGCCATTCCCCTCGCTGCGATACACGTTGTATCCCGCCAGATCAGCGCTGGTAACTGGAGCCCAAATGAGATCAATGAACGGCTTCTGTCCCTCGCCCGAATAGGCAGCTTGCAGCCCCGCTGGCACGGAGGGAGGGAAGATGTCGTGGGCCACAATGCGCACCACCGGACTGTCGTCTCCTTCCACCTGCACTTCGCTACTCGGACGGTTGATGACGGTGACGGCCGTGATGCGGTAGAGGTATGTCTTTTCCCACTCAATAGAATCGAGGAAGCGCGCCGGTCCCGGTGCACCGATCGGGACCTCGCCGGCAATCGCCTCCTTACCTGTCTTGTCGTCGCGCCGATAGATGCGATAACGATGCTGGATACCATTCTTCTCCACTGCCTCGGCGCCGCTGGTCCAGGTGAGGACGACACCGTCGGGGGTCAGCGCCGCTGCTGGATCGTCGGGCGCGGGCAGCGTCTCGATCGCGGGCACATGTACGCGATTGGATAAGCCGGCTCCCCGAGCGTTGCGGTTCAGCACCTCGATGGCGTAAGTGAATTCCGCGCCGGGATTGCCGGTTTCTGCGTTCGGTGGAAGAGCGTCCGTGTAGCGCTGCGGGGTCGGAGGTTTCGGTTGCGATTTCTGGGGCCCTGTTTGTTGTGAGGGTGGAGGCACGATCACGGCGGGATTCCCGCACGTTGGCATTTCTGCCTCGAGCGTTCGGCAGATCATCGTCGGGCCGAGGTAGCGGACGGCCTGACGGTCTGTTGTCAGGGTCGGCTCGCTCCAGGTCAAAGTCACGGAGTTGCCTTTGCGGATTGCGCGCAGGTCCGAAGGCGGTCTCGGAAGCTCAAGCGAAGGGGGTAGCGGTGGCCCGGTCTGGGCGCAACTGCTGAGAAGGAGGCACAAAGCGGGCAACGCAGCGAATTTCCCTAAAAGACTGTTCATGCGGACATAAAAGCGTATCAGAGGAATGGCAGTGGGAAAGCGATGCGCTGAAACCCTCGAAGAGCCACTCCATCGCCTTTAACAATTGACCACGGGTACCTGATTCTCTATCCCACCAACTCGCGGACCGCTTCCCGGAAGACTTTACTGTGGTAGTCCACGTCTTCAGGCGCGGTTGCAGGACACATTAAGGCCATGTTGTGAAAGGGTGTCAGCAGGATGCCGCGATTCATCGCATACAAGTGCATGAAGCGTTCCAGTTCGAAATCCATGGCGTCATGGGCTTGCGTACCATTCCTCGGTTCGACGGAGGAGAACAGGTATTCAGCTCGACAACCCAGGCGGGTGACGTGCCATGTGAGGCCGAAATCCTGAATTACTTTCTGGACGCCGGCCGTCCAGCGTTCGGCCATAGGCATCATCCTGTCGAATGCCTCCTTGGTCAGAACCTTGGACAATGTAGCCCGCATGGCTGCCAGCGAGAGAGCGTTGCCGGCAAGCGTACCGCCGATCCCACCGGTGTCGCAGTCTTCAAGGCTATGGCGCGCCATGATCAGATCAGCCACCTGCTGCGTGAAGCCATAGGCCGCTGCGGCGACGCCCCCACCAATCGCTTTGCCGATGACGAGGAAGTCAGGATCCAGTTGTTCCGCGCCCGTGTAGCCGCCTGGGCCGGCGCAGATCGTGTGTGTTTCATCAATAATGAGCAGCGAGCCGTGTTTCCGGGTCAGCTCACGCAAAGCCTGATGAAAGCCCGGCATGGGGTGCACGATCCCCACATTGGTTAGCGCGGGCTCGGCCAGCACGCAGGCGACGTCACCGTGGGCGAGGGCTTGCTCCAGAGCTGGGATGTCGTTGAATTCGACCACGCGGGTCGTTACGGATGGTTCGACGGGAGGTCCGATATTCCCGCGCCGCGCTCCAGCCGTGCCGTCTGGATTGAGAGTGATGAAGCTCTCGTCCACGGTGCCGTGGTAGCACCAGTTAAAAACGAGAATTTTCGGGCGGCCGGTAATCTGGCGCGCCAAGCGAATCGAAAACCGGTTTGCGTCGGTGGCTGTCAGTGCGAATTGCCAAAACGTCAGACCGAATCGTTGTTGGAGATCTTCAGCGACGAATACTGCATCTTCCGATGGCAGCATCAGCGTGATGCCGCGCTTGATTTGCTCCTCGATCGCCTTGACCGTTGCGAAAGGAGAATGGCCGGTCATGGCACCTGTGTCGCCCAGACAAAAATCCACGTAGCGATGCCCGTCAACATCGAAAAAGTGCGCCCCCTGCGCCTCGCGAACAACCGGTGGGAAAGCGCCCGCCCATTTCACCATCCAGTTCATGGGCACGCCGGAGAGCAGCGATTTCTTGCCGCGCTCATACACGGATTTCGATTTCGGACGTTCGTCGACGAAGCGCTTCTGCTCGCGCTCCATAAGGGTGGAAAGCCGTTTGCGGTCGATCAGGGGCATGATGAGGTGCTCCTTAGCGGTATGAAGACTATTGAGGCTGAGGAAAGCCGTGTAGTGTAGCAGATCGGCCGGTTCAGTCAGAAAACGCAAAGCTGAACGGACTGCATAAGGCGTTTACACGGCGAAGTTGCCCGTGACACCGGGCAATGCAGGGGGTTCTGGAGAACTTCAAAGACAGCCAGGATGGCTATCTGCGACTCACCGTGAAGAAGAAGTCCATTGTTTGCGAATACGTCGCGGCTCCGGATGCCAGCACTCCGAAGAAGGGTCCACTGAAGGCATTCGACACGCTAACGATTAAGACCAAGTATTGAGGAAATAATCCGGAATGCGGAGGAAATCTCCGCATTCCGTTGCTTTGGGAATCATCGGTTCTAGAGGATGTAGCGGGACAGGTCCTGATCTTTCACGATCTCGTTCAACATCTTCTGGACGTATGCGGCATCGATGGAGAAGGTCTGTCCCTTCTTTTCGGGGGCTTCAAAACTGATCTCATCGAGCACGCGTTCCATGATCGTGTGCAGGCGCCGGGCGCCGATATTCTCGGTTCCTTCGTTCACGCGGAAGGCAAAGCGCGCGACTTCTTCGAGAGCATCGGGAGTGAATTCGAGCTTCACGCCTTCGGTCTCAAGCAGTGCTACGTATTGCTTCGTCAAGGAGGACTTCGGCTCGGTGAGAATGCGGATGAAGTCTTCCATGGTGAGCGACTGTAGCTCCACACGGATCGGGAAGCGGCCTTGTAGTTCCGGGATCAAGTCGCTTGGCTTCGAGACGTGGAACGCTCCGGCGGCCACGAACAGGATGTGGTCGGTGCGGACCATGCCATAGCGCGTATTCACTGTGGTGCCTTCGACGATGGGAAGGATGTCGCGCTGCACGCCCTCGCGCGAAACGTCCGGTCCGTGCCCGCTTTCGCGGCCGGCAATCTTGTCGATTTCATCGAGGAAGATGATCCCCGAGTTTTCCACGCGGTCGATCGCGGTGCGCGTGACTTGCTCCATGTCGATGAGGCGTTGCTCTTCTTCCTGGATCAGGTATTCAAATGCCTCGTTGACCTTCATCTTCCGCTTCTTGGTGCGCTGGCCGAAGATGTTGGGCAACATGTCTTTCAGGTTGACGTCCATCTCTTCGACGCCCTGATTGGAGATGATTTCGAAGGATGGGAAATTGCGCTCGCGGGTTTCGATCTCAACAGTGCGATCGTCGAGTTTGCCCTCGCGCAATTGCTGCCGCAGTTTCTCTCGCGTGCGGTTCGAGGACTCAGTCATCCCGGTTTCGCCGTCAATAACGACCCCGCCGGATTGCGTTGGTGCATCCGCGGGCCGCGGCGTGCTCGGCGGCAACAGGATGTCGAGCAGCCGTTCTTCGGCGTTCAGCTCTGCTTTGTCGGCGACATCTTCGAGTTTTTCTTCCCGCACCATTTCGATGGCGATTTCGACCAGGTCGCGGATCATCGATTCGACATCGCGTCCGACGTAACCCACCTCGGTGAACTTCGAGGCCTCGACCTTAAGGAAAGGAGAGTTAGCGAGCTTGGCAAGCCGCCGGGCAATTTCGGTTTTTCCCACGCCCGTCGGTCCGATCATGATGATGTTCTTGGGAATGACTTCTTCGGCCAGTTCGGGCGCGAGTTTCTGCCGCCGCATGCGATTGCGTAACGCAATTGCCACCGCACGTTTGGCATCTTTCTGGCCCACAACGTACTTGTCGAGTTCGGCCACGATTTCACGCGGCGTCAGTTCGTCGAGGGTCACTTGTTCTTCTTCAGCGGTTCCGGGTAAATAGATAGCCATAAATGCGTCGTCGGCCGATGGTCATTGGTCGTCAAGCGAAGCTGGGATCGTTCAAAAAGCGCGAACGACAGGGACCAATGACTATCGACTAGAGCTCCTCAATCGTTACCTTGTCATTTGTATAGATGCACATCCGGCCCGCAATCTTCATTGCTTCTTCGGCGATTTCGCGTCCGGATAGCTTAGTGTGGTCGGCGAGAGCCTGGGCAGCTGCCTGAGCAAAAGGGCCTCCAGAGCCGATGGCGGCGATGCCCGTGTCAGGCTCGATCACGTCGCCCTGGCCGCTGAGCAGGAATGTCTGTTCCTTGTCGGAGACCAGCAAGAGTGCTTCTAAGTGCCGTAGAAACTTATCGGTACGCCAATCTTTGGCGAGTTCTACGGCTGACCGGCCGATGTTGCCGTGGTATTGCTCGAGCTTCGCCTCAAAACGGCTGAAAAGCGAGAAGGCGTCCGCCGTTGAACCGGCAAATCCAGCCAGAATCTTGTCCTGATAAAGGCGTCGGATCTTCTTGGCCCCGTGTTTAATGACGGAATCCCCAAGCGTGACCTGGCCGTCTCCAGCCATGACTACTTTGTTGTCACGCCGCACGCAAAGGACAGTGGTAGAGCGAATCAGTTTTCGTGGCTTTGTTTCAGTGGCCTGTTCAGGGTCGTCAGCTACTAGTGTGTTTTTCTTCATGAGCGCAATTCTTAATTATACAGCGGTCTTGACGACAAAGAACCGCGGAGCGTTGCCGACGAGAGTGTAAAATTCAAGCAACGAGCTAGCGGAGCCACTCTTTTTGTCGTTCTTGGACGAGTTAAACCCACAACAACGCGAAGCGGTCGAGACCACCGAGGGTCCGGTTCTTATCCTGGCCGGGGCTGGAAGCGGAAAGACGCGCGTCATTACCTACCGTATTGCCTATCTGATCGAAAAAATGGGGGTTATGCCGGAATCGATTCTGGCCATGACCTTTACCAACAAAGCAGCAGCGGAGATGGCGGAACGTGTAGAAAAGCTTGTGGGCGGGTTGAGCATCGCGAAGCCGGTCATCTCGACCTTTCACTCGTTCTGCGTACGCGTTTTGCGACGGGATATTGAAGCGCTGCGGATTCCTTCCACAGTCCCTGGTCAGCCTCCCGTCGGATTGACGAAGAATTTCGTCATCTACGACGAGACGGACCAGCAACAGGTCATCAAGGGCATCATGCGGCGGATCGGCCTGGACGACAAGCAACTCACCCCGCGTACGGTGCTGTCGCGTATTTCCTGGGCCAAGAACCACATGCTCGAACCCCAGGAGATCTACCTGCAGTCGGCTGATCCGAAGACCGAGCGGATCGCCCACATCTTTGAGGAGTATCGCAAGGAGTTGCGCAAGGCCAATGCGATGGACTTCGATGACCTGCTTCTCGAAGCGGCGCGCCTGCTCAAGTCCGTCGCCGCAGTCCGGGAATATTACAACCGGCGATTTCAGTATCTACTGATCGACGAGTATCAGGATACGAACCGTCCGCAGTATGAACTGATGCGACTGCTGGCGGGCGAGCGGCACAACGTGTGCGCGGTTGGCGATGAAGACCAGTCCATCTATTCGTGGCGCGGAGCCGACATCCGCAACATCCTCGAGTTCGAACGCGACTTTCCTGAAGCGAAGATTGTGCGTCTCGAGCAGAACTACCGCTCGACTCAGAACATTTTGGGGGCGGCATCGGCGGTGGTAGCGAACAATGTCCGCCGCAAGGGCAAGAATCTCTGGACGGCGCGGCAGGGTGGTTCCAAGATCGGCTATTACGAGGCCCCTGACGGCGAAAATGAAGCGCTCTTCGCCGCTGACACGATCAACCGCTACGTGCGCCAGACGGCGGAACACGGAGAGACCGCCCGCGCCGCTGTTCTCTACCGCACCAACTCGCAATCGCGACTGTTTGAAGAGGCGATGCGCCGCTACCAGTTGAAATATCACGTGGTGGGTGGCTTCTCGTTCTATGAAAGGGCCGAGATCAAGGACATGATCTCGTACCTGAAAGTCATTCAGAACCCGGACGACTCGGTGTCATTGCTGAGAGTGATCAATACTCCGGTTCGGGGGATTGGCAAGACCACAATCGAGACGATTGAACATCTCGCGCTCGAAACCGGTGTGTCCCTATGGGGGGCGATCGGCGAGACGATTCGGCGCCAGCTGCTGCCCGCGCGTGCGCTTGCCGCATTGAAGACGTTCCAGCAATTGATTGAAGACGGACGGGCGATGCTTGCGGGTACCTATGTCGAGCAATTGGAAGAAAGTGCCAAGGGAACCGGCGGACCGCCGTCCATGAAGGCGGTGCCTCCCATCCCGGTCGAAACGCCCGAAGTCGATGACATGACGGACTTCAACCCTGACAATTTCAGCTTCGATTTTGCAGCACACGATGCGGTTGACGAGGAAGCTACTGAGACGATTGTGCCTGCCCCCATCGCTTCCGAAACCGATGCGGGGGCGGCCGAAGCGATCGAGGGATTCCGCGCCCCCGGTGCCGCTGCGAATACTGCGGAACTCCTCAAATTCTTGATCGATCGCACAGGCTACATCAAGCAACTCGAAGACGAGGACACCCCCGAGGCCTTTTCCCGCATTGAGAACCTGCGCGAACTGGTGAATGCCGCCATGGACTCGCGTGACCGAGGCGAGGCGCTCGACCAGTTCCTCGATCATGCCGCACTGGTCAGCGACGCCGACCAATACGACGAACACGCGCAGATCACGCTCATGACACTGCACGCCGCCAAGGGGCTTGAGTTTCCTCTGGTGGTCCTGGCTGGGATGGAGGAAGGTCTGTTCCCGCATTCCCGCACATTGATGGAACCCGATCAGATCGAAGAAGAGCGGCGCCTGTGCTATGTAGGGATGACCCGCGCCATGGATACCCTGGTGCTGTCGCGAGCAGTTTATCGGCGCCGCTACGGTACGGACATGCCCGAGGCGAGTGTCCCGTCGCGTTTTCTGGAAGAAGTGCCAATGCCTTTGATAGAGGAGTTGGGCGGTTCGCGCAAGAGAGCGGCTTCCAGTAGCAGTTCTTCGCGGGCTGGAGCCACTGCGTCGCGCGGCAGGACTTACGACACAGAGAGCACCCACTATTCCTACGAAGACGAGGATCAGAGTGCGAGTTGGAACCCGGCCCGCGTGAAGCCAAAGCCCGTCCGCCCGCTCGAAAGCTACAACTCGATTGACAACATTGCGGAATTTTTTGCTTCCCGCGGCAAGAAATTCAGTGTTCCCAAAGTCCCGGTCGCCGAACCGAGCGGTAAGCGTGGATTTCGGCCCGGCCAGAAGGTTAAGCACCCGAAGTACGGCGAGGGAACGGTGTACCAGCGCGAAGGGGATGGGGAAGACGCGAAGATTACGGTACAATTCCCTCGCTTCGGTTTGAAGAAATTAGTGGAGAAGTATGCACAGCTGGAACGGGCTTAGCCTGTTCCGTCAATCCTTGCTCCATACTGTAAGGTTTAGCGTTCGAATTGCACTTGCTGGCGCAAGGCGCCGATAAGTTCGAAGAATTTCAGTCCCGCATGGGATGAAAGCAATACCCGCGGCACCTAAACTGCCGCGACAATCCATTACGACAGAAGAGGACGTAGACCGCCATCATGGCAAACACAAAAAAACTCACCAAAGATGAACGTAAGAAAACCAAGCGAGCTTCGCGAAAGAAGATGAAGGCGGAAAAGCCGAAGAAGCCACGGGATTACGCGCGGGGTTCCAAGAAGGCCAAGGTCAAGAAAATGGTCCGCGGACAAGCGAAACGGTAAGCAGAGGTAGCTTGGCAGCGACGGGCGGGTGAAATGCCTGCTCGTCGCTGAATATCCGAAGGAGGCACGGGCCGGCGCGTCCGTGCCTTCCGGTCCACCTGAAGGAGACCGGTCTCTTGCCATCACCAACGGCAGTTAACGATTCCGCCCGCCGACAACCCGACAGTCAGATTCTCTGCTGCAAGTCCATCGACAAGCTGATTTCCGACTCGGAAAACCCTAGTAGCAGGCTCAGCAAGACACTAGGCCCATGGTCGCTGACGGCTCTCGGAATTGGCGCCATCATCGGCTCCGGCATTTTTGTTCTGACCGGTACCGCGGCGGCTGGAGAATATTTCCAGGCGCCGTCCATCCTGCACGCGCAAGTACTCGACTTAGTCGTAAACTTTCTTCGCACCGGTAGCAGTTCCGGCGCTCTCATGCATGGCCGGCCGCCTGCCGGGCCCTCGATTGCCGTCTCATTTTTTCTCGTCGCGATTGCCTGCAGTTTCGCTGGGCTGTGTTACGCCGAACTGGCCTCGATGATTCCGATCGCCGGTAGCGCTTACACATATTCCTACGCGACACTCGGCGAGATCTTTGCCTGGATCATCGGCTGGGATCTGATTCTTGAATACGTGGTAAGCAATATCGCGGTGGCGGTGGGCTTCGCGGGTTATACGAAAGCTCAATTCGCCGCCTTTGGCGTGATCCTGCCGGATAAATGGGCGAGCCCGGTCTGGGCGTCGGGACAGTGGACCGGCGCGTACTTTAACCTTCCTGGATTTCTCATCGTCTTCGTCCTTACGTTGCTCCTGGTCCGCGGTGTGAAAGAGTCGGCCGAAACCAACAACATCATGGTGGCGGTCAAAATCGGCGCCATTCTCACCTTCCTGGTGGTGGGAGGAATGCTGGTGAAGCCCGCGAATTGGACACCATTCGCGCCTTCCGGCTTTGCTGGAATTGTCACGGGTGGGGCAATCGTTTTCTTTACCTACATTGGATTTGATTCGGTGTCGACTGCCGCCGAAGAATCCCGCAATCCGCAGAAAGATCTTCCTTTCGGAATCATCATGTCGCTGATCGTCTGCACGCTGCTGTATGTCGGCGTCGCTGTCGTCCTTCTCGGCATGATGAAGTACACGACATTCGTTTCAGGTGCAGCGGCTGAGGCGCCGGTCGCGTATGCGATGAAGTATCTCGGGGTACACCCGTTCTTTCGTTCCGTGATTGTGATCGGCGCGCTGACGGGAATGATTTCTTCACTGCTCGTCTTCCAGTACGGCCAAGCGCGCATCTGGTATGCAATGTCACGAGATGGGTTGCTGCCCAAGCTGTTCTCCGTGGTACACCCGAAATACAAGACGCCGTACTGGTCCACGTGGATTGCCTGTTTTGCGGTGGGAATTCCCGCTGGGCTGGTGGATATCGGAGATGCTGCCGATCTGGCCAACATCGGTACGCTCTTTGCCTTCGTGCTCGTTTCTCTCGGCGTGATCATCCTTCGCCGCAGGCAGCCCGATCGGCGCCGCGCATTCCGCGTGCCGTTCGTACCGTGGTTCCCGCTCATTTCCGTCGTCTTGTGCGGAGGCTTGATGATGGGACTGACGGTTGTCACGTGGTTGCGATTCGTGATTTGGCTGGTGATCGGTCTAGTGATTTATGTTTTCTATAGCCGTCACCACAGCGAGTTTGCCAAGGGTGCCGCCCGCGGTAGCGCCACGCGGTGATTCTGTACAGTATGTGAACTACAATTTCCGTATGAATTCCGGTCCTTCCCCCCGGCTCTTCATCAATGCGCTTCCCAAGGCCGAGCTCCACCTGCACCTGGAGGGCTCGATTGAGCCGTCAACTCTTCTGGAGCTTCGCCAGCACCACGGAATGGACGGCGCTACTCTCGCCGAGGTCGAAGCTCTCTACAACTACGCCAATTTCGCTGGATTCCTGCTTGCATTCAAAGATGTGAGCGGACACTTGCGCACTCCCGACGATTACGAACGGATCACGTACCGCTTGATGGAGCGCCTGAAAGCTTCGAATGTTCTGCACGCAGAGGTTTTTGTCTCCGTCGGCGTCTGCCTTTGGCGCAAGCAGGATTTCCCGGCCATTTTCGAAGGACTCGAGCGCGGCCGGCAGCGCGGGGAAGCTGAATTTGGCGTCTCCCTTCTCTGGATCTTCGACGCTGTCCGTCAGTTCGGGCCGGAGAAAGCGCAGAGCGTTCTGGATCTCGCCATTGCATTCCGCGATCGTAGCGTCGTGGCCTTCGGTATCGGGGGCGATGAAATGAAGGGTCCTCCGGATCTCTTTCATCCCGTGTACGCTCGCGCGGCTGAACACGGTCTGCATCTGACGGCCCACGCTGGCGAGAGCGCTGGGCCGGAATCGATCTGGGGCGCGCTGAACCTGAAAGTGGAACGCATCGGCCACGGCCTTACAGCCGGACAAGATCCCGAACTGATCGAAGAACTTGCCGAACGTCAGATCCCGATTGAAATTTGCGTTACCAGCAATCTCCGTACGGGCGTTTGCCCTGAATTGTCCCAACATCCTGTTCGCCACTATTTCGATGAGGGGTTGATGTTGACGCTGAATACGGACGATCCTGCGATGTTTCACACCACCCTCGACGAGGAGTACCAGTTCGTCCAGGACAACTTCAGTTTTTCCGATGACCATCTGCGAGAACTGGCCCGCAACTCGTTCGAAGCGTCCTTTCTGCCGCCAGAGAAGAAAATTCAATTTCTGAACCTGTTTGACTCTGTGGCCACGCGAGGATAAGAGGCGCTCTTCGCCACTCGCGTTTCGTCGCCCGCATTTGGCCGCGTTGCGCCTACTTGGGCAAGCTGCTTGTGTCAACATCCGACAGCCGTCAGCGAACAGCGACCCACGGCCTATAATGTCTGCCATGAAACTCGACGAAAAGATTGCCGAACTGAAGAAGCGGGACCAACTGGCGGAAGAGGGCGGGGGCGCGAAGCGCCGCGAGCGCCAGCACAAAGAAGGCAAGATGTCCGCCCGCGAGCGCATCGAGTTTCTGCTCGATGAAGGTACCTTCGAAGAGACCGATAAGCTCGTCACTCACCGCTGCCATGACTTCGGCATGGACGAGCAGAAGTATTACGGCGATGGCTTCATCACGGGCTACGGCCGCGTGGAAGGACGTCTGGTCTATGTCTTTGCGCAGGATTTCACAGTTTTTGGCGGTTCCCTTTCCGAAACCAACGCCGCCAAGATCGTAAAGATCATGGACCTCGCCGCCAAGATGGGCGCGCCCGTCATTGGCCTCAATGACTCCGGTGGGGCTCGTATCCAGGAAGGCGTGATGTCCCTTGCCGGGTACGCTGACATTTTTCTGCGAAACACGATCTACAGCGGCGTCGTGCCGCAGATCTCGGCCATCATGGGGCCGTGCGCCGGAGGAGCCGTCTATTCCCCTGCCATTACTGATTTCATTCTCATGGTCGATCAGACGTCATACATGTTTATCACCGGTCCGGACGTGATCAAGACCGTGACCCATGAAGAAGTCACCAAGGACCAGCTCGGCGGAGCACATACTCATAACGAAACATCGGGCGTGGCGCATTTCCTTTGCCGCGACGACGCTGAATGTCTCTCGATGGTCCGCGAGCTGCTGAGCTTTATCCCCTCAAACAATTTGGAGGACCCAGCTCGCAAGCCGTGCTCCGATCCCATCGATCGCGTGGATGAAAAGCTCGACAGGCTAATTCCCGAGCAGTCGAATATGCCGTACGACATGAAAGACGTCATTCATACCGTCGTCGATGACGGTTATTTCTTCGAGATTCACGAGCACTATGCGAAAAACATCGTCGTAGGATTTGCGCGCCTGAATGGGAAATCGGTAGGCATCGTCGCCAATCAGCCAGCCATGCTGGCCGGCACGCTCGATATCAATGCTTCCGTCAAAGGTGCGCGTTTCGTCCGCTTCTGCGACTGCTTCAACATTCCGTTGGTGACCTTCGAGGATGTGCCAGGATTCCTGCCCGGCACGCAGCAGGAGTACGGCGGAATCATCAAGCACGGAGCGAAGCTGCTTTATGCGTTTGCCGAGGCGACTGTCCCCAAGATAACTGTCATCACCCGCAAGGCTTACGGAGGGGCCTACTGCGTCATGGCCTCCAAGCATATCCGCACGGACGTTAACTACGCGTGGCCGAGCGCGGAAATCGCTGTCATGGGTCCGGAAGGCGCGGTCGACATCGTTTACAAGCGCGAATTGGATGCGGCCAAGAATGGCGGGAGTGGTTCCGAACGGGAAGTATTGCGGCAAGCCAAAATCGATGAATTCCGGGAGCGTTTCGCCAATCCCTACGTGGCCGCTGACCGTGGCTTTGTCGATGCCGTCATCCAGCCCAGGGAGACCCGCAAGAAGTTGATCCAGGCGCTGGAGATGCTAGAAACGAAACGTGACAAGAACCCGCCAAAGAAGCACGGGAACATACCGCTGTAGGCGCCTGGTGGCTGCTAGCCATCGTGCTTTGTTCACGCGAAAGCGGTCACCGGGGCGAAGCAGGAATCTGGGGTGATTCGGGGACCGCGGCCCCGTCAGCTCTCGGATCGGAAGCGCCGTAGTTGATGCCAGTCGCGCTGTCGTGGAGCACTGCCTGCCCTCGTCCCATGGTTGTGGAAAATTCCTTACGAACTTCCAGAACATGGCCCATTTTTGTGAGGCGGTCGATCGACTCGGAAGTCACACGAGACTCGATCACGATGTTGCACCCAAGTTTCGAGTTGACCGTGAAACGCGGCTCCTCCAGAGCAGCCTGGATGTTCATCTTGTAATCCACGACGTTCGAAACAAATTGCGCGTGCGCCAGGGGCTGATTCATCCCGCCCATAATGCCGAACCCGATGTGCTGATCGCCATTCTCCATGAAGGCGGGGATGATGGTGTGAAAGGGGCGCTTGCGTCCGGCAAGCGCGTCAGTCGATGCGGGGTCGAGCGAAAACAGGCCTCCTCGGTTCTGAAGAACGAATCCCATCCCCTCGACGGTGATTCCGGATCCGAAAGTGGAGTAATTGCTCTGAATGAAGGAGAGAATATTTCCGTCGCGGTCAACGACTGACAGATACGTCGTGTCACTGGCAGGAAGCGCGCCGGGGGCGACGTCGCAATTGGCCTTGCCGGCATTAATGAGCCGGGCGCGCTGAGCTGCGTATTCTTTGGAGAGCAGCTGCTTTACCGGAATCTTGCTGAACTTCGGATCGCCATCGTAGCGTTTGACATCGGCATAAGCGAGCTTCATGGCCTCAATCCGAGTATGCAACTCGCCTGCGCTGCGCGGGCGGCCGGCGTCCGGTTGGAATTGTTCCATGATGTTGAGCATCTCCAAAGCGGCCATGCCATCGCCGTTCGGCGGCAGTTCGTAGACAGTCCAATCGCGATAGCGCGTGGAAATGGGCTCGACCCATTCTGCGGAATACTGCGAAAGATCGTCGGCGGTCATCGTGCCGCCCAACCCGGCTGACGAATTCAGAATGGCCTGCGCGATTGCCCCTTTGTAGAACACCGTTTCGCCCTCGTTCGCGATCCGACTCAATGCCTGGGCAATTTCGGGATTACGGAAAACCTGTCCGGTCTCGGGCACCTTACCGCCCGGCAAAAACACGCGCTGACTCTCGGGGTTCTTCGCCAGATCGGCGAGCGACCCCTGCCAGTAGTCATGAATGACCTCAGGCACGGGATAGCCATGATCGGCAAAGTAGATGGCGGGCTGAAAGAGATCGCGCCATGGTAGCTTGCCGAAGCGGTCGTGAAGTTTGGTCCAACCGTCGACCATCCCAGGAACGGTTACGGAATCGATGCCGGATTGGGGCATCGCGGTGAAGTGCTTGGCTGCGAGATGTTCGATGGTGAGAGCCTTCGGTGCCCATCCGCTGGCGTTGAGGCCGTATAGCTTGCCGGTTTTCGATTCCCAATAAATGGCAAAGAGGTCACCGCCAATACCGTTCATCATGGGCTCCGCTACTCCCAGCACAGCATTGGCGGCGATGCCAGCGTCAATCGCAGAGCCGCCTTGCTCGAGGATTCGCGCACCCGCCTGCGATGCCTGAACGTAGCTAGTGGCGACGATGCCATATCTCGTGATCACGACGGAACGACCATAGGAGCGATCCTGTGCGTATAGGGACGCGGCCGTGAACGCGATGAGAGCGAGGGCAACTCGGAGCGATGGCATGCGCTGGATTCTCCTGGAGGAAAGACGAAGAGATTGAGATGGAATCAATTCCTGCGGCAGGTTATCACAGCGGAGCAGTCTCACCTGTTATTGCTTTTGTGCGGGATGACTCGCGGGAGGGTAATGCACAAATAGAGAGTCCCGAGGTGATGTTGAACTCATTCCTCTCGGCCAGTAGCTCGCGTTTAGACCCTTGCTGACCCTCTTAGAAAGCGCCTTTGCAGGTTGACTTTCCAGCGATCTTGCTCGGGCTCCGGGCTCACCGCCAACCGGATAAATCAGTCCAACGCCTCGGGACTCTATCCTGCCTTCGACATTAGCTCTTGTTCGCCTCGACCAGCACTCAGCTATAGACCCTTGCTTGCCCTCTCAAACTTTCCTCGCGGTTGTCTGAGTGACTTCGCTTGAGCCCCGGACCTTGCACCAACCGGGAAAACTTCAGAACGTGTCAAAGAACGATTATGGTTTTAACACTCCTATTTTTGACGTCAACGAAATTCACGAACTTCTAACTTCTTATTCATCAATCCTGTGCAGACCGTCCACAGGCGGGTGATGCGAGAATTGTGCAATGAAGTCGCGGCCATGTGGTCCAGACTGCACTTTTATTGGCTTTTTTGCTGAGTCTGGCCTTACTGTTCGCCTGAAGATGTCCTGGAATTGTCTTCCGCGTGTTGTGCAAATCTTGTGACAATGCAATAGGGTCGCGGCCTTTGCAGCTTTATCAGTCAGCAATGCGGTCGTCCGTTACAATGCTGAGTTCCTGACGGGAGGCTGTTTCGAGATGCGTGTGGTGCGTTTTGCAATAGCAGTGTGCGTCCTCACTACGTTTAGCTTTGCGCAAAGCCCGGAGGAGAAGACGGCGAAGTATATGGATTCGGTTCGTCACTCGCCGGGACTGCTTCTGGCTTTCCTGCAGCAGATGCCGAAGGGAGGCGATCTGCATGTTCACCTGGGCGGAGCGATCTATGCCGAAAGCATGATCGACTGGGCGTCGGAGAATGCATTGTGCGTTGATCGAAGCACCTCCAAGCTCATTCACGGCGCCTGTGACTCCTGCGAAGTTTACAAACCGAAACCGTCGATACGCTGCGCGTACCAGGACCACATTCTCTACAACCAGCTTGTCGATGCCTGGTCGATGCGCAACTGGCATCGCGAAGAAGAATCTGGCCACGACCGTTTTTTCGCGACCTTTGACAAGTTTGGGCCCGCTTTTGAGAAGCACACTGGCGAAGCCCTCGCTGAAGTTGCCGCTCGAGCTGGTGCGGATCACCTTCAATATGTCGAGTTGATGCACACCGCCGACGGCGGGCAAGCCGCCATTCTCGGAACCAGGACTGGCTGGGACGACGATTTCTCAAAGTTCCGGGACAAACTGCTCTCCGGAGGCCTGAACGACATCGTTGCCTCGGTTCGCACGCAGATCGACGCCGACGAAGCGCGCAAGAAGGACGTCCTGCGTTGCGGGACGCCGCAAGCCGATCCCGGATGCGACGTTACCATCCACTACCTCTACCAGGTATTGCGAGGCCTGCCACGTGAGCAGGTGTTTGCTCAAATCGTACTAGGCTTCGAACTTACGAAGGCCGACCCGCGGTTCGTCGGATTCAACCTCGTGATGCCGGAAGACTGGTATGTGCCGATGCATGATTTTGATTTGCATATGCGAATCATCGAGGCGCTGCACAAGTTTTACCCGACAACGCATGTTTCGCTCCACGCGGATGAACTCGCGATGGGGTTGGTTCCGCCGGAAGGCTTGCGCTTCCACATTCGCGAGTCCATCGAACGCGCGGGCGCCGAGAGAATCGGACACGGCGTGGCCGTCATGAGCGAGCAGGACCCAGTCGGCTTGCTCAAGGAGATGGCGAAAAAGAATGTCCTGGTCGAAATCTGCCTGACCTCGAACGATTCGATTCTAGGAATTAGCGGCGATCAACACCCGCTGCCGATTTATAGGAAGTATGGAGTTCCCGTCGCGCTTGCCACCGATGATGAAGGCGTCTCCCGCAGCGACATGACGCACGAATACCTGCGCGCGGTGGAAACTTACAACCTGACATATTCTGACTTGAAGCGAATGGCGCGCGCGAGTCTTGAGCACAGCTTCATTCCAGGAGAGAGCCTTTGGAGCAATTCCCGCGAGTCGCATCCGGCTGCGGACTGCGATGGGGTGCGAGTATCGAGCCAATGCCAGAAGTTGCTGGACAACAGCGAACGGGCTCGCTTGCAATGGCAGACAGAGAAAGCATTCGCCGAATTCGAGCGAAAGTTCTAATTTGGAGCTTATGACGGAAGACGTCTACACGCGTGCCGAATCCGCTGCCGCCTTCATTCTTGCCCAAACAAAACTACGCCCGCAAATTGGGCTCGTGCTGGGTTCGGGCCTCGGCTCATTTGCCGACGATCTGAACGAACCTGTTCGCATCCCCTATGCGCAGATCCCCTCATTTCCTCGTTCGACGGCCATCGGGCATGCCGGGCAACTTGTGATCGGAAATTCCGGCGACGTGCCGGTTGCGGTTATGCAGGGAAGAGTGCATCTGTATGAAGGCTACTCCGCGGCCGAAGTTGCGTTCCCGACGCGCGTGCTGGGACGGATGGGAATTCGCGCACTGGTTCTGACCAACGCGGCGGGCGGAATTAATCCTGAGTACGGTCAGGGCGCGCTCGTCATGCTGCGCGACCACATCAACCTGCAGGGGCAGAATCCTCTAACCGGCGCAAATGACGAACGCTTCGGGCATCGCTTTCCCGACATGAGCTTTGCTTACGCCAAACGTTATCGAGAGATCGCGCTCGAAGAAGCACAAAAGCTCTCGATCAAGCCCCACGAAGGCGTTTATGCCGCGTTGGCTGGCCCCAGTTACGAAACCCCTGCGGAGATTCGATACCTACGGACGATCGGAGCGGACCTGGTGGGTATGTCTACCGTTCCTGAAGCGATCGCGGCTCGACACATGGGCATCAATCTTCTCGCTATCTCGTGCGTGACCAACATGGCCGCGGGAACCACGGACCAACCGCTCGACCACGAAGAAGTACTCGAAGTTGGACGGCGCGTCATGGGGCAGTTTATCGCCCTACTGCGAGCCGTGTTGCCCAGGATCGCGGCGGATCTGGGCTAGACTTACCTCCCATCACCAGCCTAGAACACGACCTTCAACGCGAGTTGCACCACGCGCGGCCCTCCGCCGCCGAGGCCAGGGTTGGTCTGTGCTACGTCAGGTGTCTGCGTGATCACGCCCTGAAAGCAGCCGGCCGCGGGATCGCACTGCACATTGCCGAACTGGTCATAGCCCGGTGTCAGGTTGTGATTGGGCAGCGCGTAATTCGGGTGGTTAAAGAGGTTGAAGAATTCCGCTCGTACTTGCAGGTTCAAGGTCTCCGTGATCTGCGTGTTCTTGGTGATCGAGAAATCCACGTTGCTATAACCCGGGCCAAAGATCGCGTTCCTGCCGAGATCTCCGAACGTGCCGTCCGCGGGTTGGCTGAAAGCGAGCGGATTCAGATATCCCGTCGCGGGTGTCCAGTGCGGCAGGATGGGGTTGACTCCGGGTACGACGTTCGGCCGCTGGTTGAAATAGAAGTGGCCGCTGTTGTCGAAGGAGTTTGCAATCGGGATCGGGCGCCCGCTCTGGACGCTGACGATCGTGTTGAGTTGCCATCCAGAACCGAACTTGCCTGCCCCGCGCCATGCGGGCAGATCGTAATTGAGAGCTGCGGTAAATCTCTGGCGCGTGTCGAAGAGCGAGTTGCCGCGCTCCGCCTTTAAGTTGCCGGGATCCTGCGGGAATGCTGCGCCCGGTACGAAGTCAATGCCGTCCGAAGCATCGTCGATGGCGTGCGACCAGATATAGCTGGCAAAGCCCGAGAAGCGGTGCGCGTTCTGAAGCCGCATAGTGGTTTGCAGCGAATGATAAACAGACGAAGCACCAGGATAGAGCTGATCAATCGTGTTGTAGTTCGGGTTGTCGAAGTTCTCGTTGAGATCGGTCAGACGCACGAGCTTCGTTCCTTTGCTGCCCACGTAGCCAACCTCGACAGACGCCTGCTGAGTAAACCGTTGCTGGATGTTGAAGTTCCAGTTTTGTGTGTAGGGGCTGGGGAATTTTCTGGGAGTAACAAATATCGAATAGGGTCCGGTGGTATTCACGGTAAGGATCGGGTCGACCGTATCGGTGCCATTGAAGGCGGCTGGATGAAAGTCCATGGGAAGCACGGGCTTTGGCCCAATAGGGTTGGTCGCGACTCCGGCAGAACTGGTGAAGTTGGCGATCATCAGGTGCTGCGGAACATAGTCGTAGTAGAGGCCGTAACCAGCGCGAACGACAGTGTCTTTCAAGGCATTCCAGGCAAAACCGATTCGTGGGCTGAAGTTGTTCAAGTCGCGGTCATAGAGACCGTTCGATCCGACCATCGCAAGCGTGCCGTTCGACGTCAGGTTCGACAGCAGGTTGTTCTTCTCGCTCATCGGACCAAAATACTCCCAGCGCAAGCCGAGGTTTAACGTGAATTTGGGCGCGAGCCGGTAGTCGTCCTGGGCGAAGAAGCTGAATCCATTGTTGCGCGTCGTGCGCTGAGTGTTGCCCGTGTCGACCAGCACGAAGCTGCAGCAGAAACTCGCGTCCTGGGAACCGCCGGTGTAAAAGTTCGCAAGAGCGTCAACGATGGGATCGGGGTCAAGTCCGATGCCGGCCGTAAACTGGAAAATCCCCCGTTCCAGGTTGTCATTGAAATTGCTGATCGTCGCGCGGCGGAACTCCCCGCCGAACTTCCAGGTGTGCTTGCCTCTCAGCCAGGAGAAATTGTCGAGTATTTGGAAACTCTGGCTGGTTCGGCCCCGGGGGACGCTGAAGCCGATAGCTCCCAGGTTCTCGATGCCGGTGAAGTCGAATTCCGGCAGGCCCAGTTTGCCAGTCCCAAGGTTGAGGCCGTTTGCCACGGGGTCATAACCGGCATTGAGCGAACTAAATGACGTGGTGTAGCGGCTATAACCGAAGCGGACTTCATTGATGCGGGAAGAAGACAGCGTCGACAACAGGCTGGCAGAGAAGACCTGAACACGAGTGGGCGAGGTTTGAGAAAAAGCCGCGAGACGAGAGCCCGCACCAAACCCGCCCGGAGACCCTAACGGGAACACCTGGTGATTGCGCGCAAAAGCGTAGCGTCCCGTGAGCAGTTCCGTATTCGTGAGGCTGTGGTCGACCTTGGCGATGAAATAGTCGCCGCTGTTCTTATCGTTAGCGACGCCAGCGATCTGGTTGGTGTCGCTCTGCGGGTAGAAAGACAAGACAGCATCCAGTCCGGGATTAATGACTCCGCCATTGAGGGGCAGTGCAATCGCGCGCGCCTTTGCGATCTCAGCCTGTGTGGGAACGAGCAACAGGAAGTCCGATCCGACGTTTTCGCGCTCTCCTTCATACGCACCAAAGAAAAAAGTCTTGCCCTGAACAATGGGTCCGCCGAGCGCAGCCCCGAAATTGTTGTTCTGAAATACCGATTTGCGGGACGTCGTGTTGAAGTAATTGCGGGCGTCGAGGCCACTGTTGCGGAAAAAGTCGAAGGCAGAGCCGTGGAACTTGTTCGTCCCAGAGCGAGTGACGATGTTAACAACCGACCCGCTGTTGCGGCCGTACTCTGCGCCAAACTGGGACTGGAGGTTGAACTCCTGGATGGCCTCAACCGGCAGAAGCGAGGCAGGAGCCCCGCCGATGCCAGCTTGATTCAAAGCGGAGTTATTGAAAAACGGATCGTTATTGTCGGTGCCATCCAGCGAGTAGTTGTTGGATCGGTCACGGTTCCCATTGATATTGAATTGTCCGAATCCGCCCTGGCTGCCGGCGACTCCGGAGGGATCCACCGTGGTCCCGGGAGTGAGTGCGACCAGTTTTCCGAAGTCTCGTCCGTTGAGGGGAAGCTCGTTAACCAGACGGCGCTCGACCACCTGGCCGAGGACATCGCGCGTGGTTTCCACCAGCGGCACGTCTTCAGTGACGACCACCTGGGCGGTTACCTTCTGAATGCTGGTGAGGTCGAAGTTCGCTGTCGTGTCCAGTCCTACGTTGACCTGAACGTTTTGCGCGGCGGGCGAGAGCGACTCTGCTTGCGCGGTCACCGTGTACACGCCGACAGGAAGTTCCGCCATGACATAGGCTCCGTCGGGGCTGGTCGTGACCTCCCGCTGGAGACCGGTAGCGATGTTCTTGGCCGTTACTTTGGCATTTGGAATTACGCTCCCGCTGGGATCGGTTACGACGCCGCGGATCGATCCGCGGAAGCTCTGGGCAGAGGCAGAACTTGCCACAATCAGAACTGCTACGACGACGGCGAGTACGGAATAAATTCTGGCGTTGCGCATAAAAATTGTTCCCCGGATTGAGATCGTTGTTGCAAGCGTCTTGCAGAATAGACGTCCTGAAATCATTTCTGTCAGTGTCCCTTACGCGGAATGAAGATTGTTTGGGGTGGTTCTATTTTGTAGGCCGCCGCGAAACTGGTCTGGTTCAGCGCGAAACTGGCGCGCCCTCGCGAATCGATGTATAGCAGGGGCTGCTTCAGCGGCACATCGCTGAAAGTCTTGACGAAGGGCATCTGAATTTCCTGGCCAGCGATGGTGACCTTCAAGGTGTCGCCGCGCTGGTAGCCGAGTTTGAGGAAATCCTCGGCGCTGATGTTCGTGACGAGATTGCCGAAGGGGCCATCCAATGCGATCACTTCGCCCGTCAGGCCGCGGTCATCGAGTTTTGCGGGGCGCAGGTCAAGGCGAACCAGTTGCTTCAGCTCGGGTCCAACCTGGGTCCAATCATCTCCGCGAGCGAGGTGGGCTCCCACGGGCGAAAAAATGTCGCGGCCATGAAACGTCGAGGACACTTTGGCGCCGATCATCCAATCGGGGTTGGCGATCTCTCGCGAGCTTTCCACTCCGTCCCGATCGGCGACCATCGTGATCAGTCCATTGTCGGGAAGCACAAAGTACTGCCCGCGTTTCGACTTGACGACGATCGCTTTCCGCGTGCTGCCCACGGTAGGGTCAACCACCGAAACAAAGACGGTACCCGCAGGGAAGTAGGGAGTCGCTCCGAACAGGAATCGTGCCCCGTCAGAAATGGAGAAGGCTGTGACCTGATGGGTGAGATCAACGATGCGGAGGTTGGGTGCAATTCCGTACATGACGCCTTTGCAGAGAGCGACAGAATCGTCGACGACACCGAAATCGGTCATGAAAACGACGGTCGGAGGCGGCGTGACTGTTTGCTGGCCCATGAGAGATCCGGCCAGGAATAAGACAAGAGCGAGGCAAAGGCAAACTCGCCACGACATTTTGCGGGTGGGGAAGATGGTGGTCATAGAAGCGGTCTCTCCATAAAGACGACTATTTTACTAGAGATTATGAAAGGCGCAACGGCAGGCATTGTGCGCACGAGCGCGGCGGCCTGCACGGGAGACGCCTGTTCGGGTGAAGCACAATATTGTAGCGGAAGCCGGGAGTGGATTGCGCGCCACGGACCTCTGCACGCGGAGATGTTTCAGGCGGCTATAATCGGGTGGGCGATTTTTCGTCGAGGAGATGTGAGCGATGTCGCACGTGATTCCTGAGAAGTATCGCGATCTTTTTCAGAAGCCCGCTTTTGCCAGCCTCGGAACGCTGATGCCCGACGGCCGGCCCCAGGTGACTCCAGTATGGTGCGACTTCGATGGAGAACATGTCATTTTCAACTCCGCGAAGGGCCGCCAGAAGGACAAAAACGTTCGCCGCGATCCACGAGTCGCTTTGGCCATCGTCGATCCTGCCAATCCCTATCGTTATCTAGAGATCCGGGGCAAGGTGGTTGAAATCACCGAAGAGGTCGCGGATAAACACATCGATAAAATGGCCAAGAAATATATGGGCGTGGACAAGTATCCGTTTAGCCAGCCCGGCGAAGTTCGGGTGCTC
>Ga0265338_10002967_pt1 | contig 24616 bp, 15 predicted proteins | sample 42126metaG_FD_193579 | JGI IMG/M metagenome (GOLD analysis project Ga0265338, IMG submission 193579) | Rhizosphere microbial communities from Carex aquatilis grown in University of Washington, Seatle, WA, United States - 4-21-26 metaG | ecosystem: Host-associated > Plants > Roots > Rhizosphere... | reverse complement strand
AGATGCGCACGCTGCATGCGCGTCTTATTCTTTTTGCTTCCGCGAATTTCCCTTTGGCCGCATTCTGCGGGCGTGGAATTGACCAATGACGAAATCCGCCGCGCGGTGCAAGCCGCTCTCGCTGAGGACATCGGCACCGGCGACGCGACCACGCTTGCCACGGTGCCGGCGCAGGCGGCCAGCACAGCGGCGATGCGCGCGCGGGAGCCGCTCGTGGTGGCGGGTATCGCCTTTGCAGAAACTGCATTTCGCGAGCTTTCTCCCGAAATACATCTCGAACGGGCCCTGGCCGACGGCCAACATGCAAAAGAGGGTGAGACCTTATTGAAAATCTCCGGTCCGGCCCGCGCCATTTTGACGGCCGAGCGGGTCGCGCTGAATTTTGTGCAACGCCTGTCCGGGGTCGCCACGCTGACGGCCCAATTTGTTGAGGCCATTCGTGGCACGCACACGCAGATAATCGACACGCGCAAAACGACTCCGGGCTGGCGGCGATTTGAAAAATACGCGGTCACTTGCGGCGGCGGTAAGAATCATCGTATCGGGCTGTATGACATGATTCTCATCAAGGACAATCATCTGGCGGCGTTAAAAGGCGAGTCGCCCAACCCTGTTGCGGCGGCGGTACGCCGGGCACGGGAACAGTTCCCAAAATTAAAGGTCGAAGTGGAGGCTGACACTTTGGAGCAGGTGGCGCAGGCTATCGATGCCGGTGCGGATTTTATCCTGCTGGATAATATGACGCCGATCCAGCTCCGGCTGGCAGTACAGAAAATCAACGGGCGCGCCAAAACGGAAGCCAGCGGCGGAGTGAACCTTGCGAGTGTACGGGTCATCGCTGAGACCGGCGTGGATTTTATTTCCGTGGGTGCGATCACGCATTCTGCCCGGGGGGTGGACATCGGGTTGGATTTTGAATGACCACTGACGCACAAATTTTGTACGCCCTACATGCGGCCAATGACACGGGTGTATCGGGTGCTGAACTGGCCGACCGGTTAAGCATCAGCCGCGCGGCCATCTGGGCGCGCATCGAGGAGCTGCGCACGCTGGGTTACGATATCGAGGCGAGCCCGCATTTTGGTTATCGCCTGTTGAACGCGCCGGACGTGTTGCACGCCGACGATCTGCTCGCGCGGGTTCACGCGGGTGGAAAGAACAAGATCATTGGCCGCGATATCCGCGTTTTTGAACAGACGACATCGACCAACGACGTCGTGGAAAAACTCGCGCGTGATGGTGTGAAGGAAGGCGTGGTGGTGTTTGCTGAATCGCAGACGAAGGGCAGGGGACGATTGGGGCGCAAATGGTTGTCGCCCGAACGAAAAGGGCTTTGGTTCTCGATCTTGTTACGGCCGGACCTGCGACCGCAGGAAGCCACCCAACTGACCGTGGCGGTCGGGACAGCCCTGCGTCGTGCCATTGAAATGGGCACCGGATTGACGCCAGAGATCAAATGGCCGAACGACATCCTTATCCGCGGAAAAAAGGTGGCGGGCATCTTGACGGAGTTGAGCGCGGAGTTGGATCATATCAAGCATGTCATCCTCGGCATCGGCGTGGATGTGAACCAGAATGCGACTGAATTTCCACCCGAATTGCGGAAGATTGCAACGTCGCTCAAGATTGAATCCGGAAAGGCGATTTCGCGGGCCGACCTGGCGGTGGAAATATTGCGCGAACTGGATTCTGACTACGCGCGCGTCGTCGGGGGAAAGTTTGAAGCCGTCGCGGACGAATGGGAAAAGCAATGCACCACCATCGGTCAGCAGGTTTCGATTCAAGTGGGCGAGCGGCGGATCCGCGGTCACGCTGAATCATTGGATGACGATGGCGCGCTGTTATTGCGGACTGAACACGGACGGTTGGAACGAATCATCGGTGGCGATGTGACTTTGGAAAAATGACCTTACTTTTAGACATAGGCAATACCAACACGCATGTGGGGCTGGCGGCCGGCCGGCGAATCGTGCAGTACACCGATATTCCGACCTCTGCGTGGCAAACGGGCAAAGCGGCAGCCCAATTGAAGCGATTCGTCGGCCATAAAATCGTTCGGATGGGCGCGGTGTGCAGCGTAGTTCCCAAAACGACACCGCTGGTCCAGAAGGCTGCGGGCCGGCTTTGGGGGTTAAAACTGTTTGAGTTGACTGCAAAAACGTTGCAGGGCGTTGGAATTGATTACCCTCGTCCGCAGACCATCGGGCCTGACCGTCTGGCCAATGCGGTGGCGGCGCGAAGCGAGTTTGGTGCGCCGGTGGTGGTGGTGGACTTCGGCACCGCCGTGACTTTTGACGTGGTGGATGCGCGGGGGAATTACGTGGGGGGCATCATCGCGCCGGGCCTCGCGGCGATGACGGATTATCTGCACGAAAAGACCGCGCTGTTGCCCCGGATCAAGATCCGTGAAGCTAAAAGTGCGATCGGGAAAAGCACAGAGGCAGCGATGCTGGTGGGAGCGGTGCAGGGTTATCGCGGGCTGGTGCGCGAGCTGATCATGGCTTTGAAACGTGAATTGCGGGTAAAACGTCTACCCGTCGTGGCGACCGGCGGCTACGCAAAGTTGATTGCGGCTAAATTGCCGGAGATTTCGCGGGTGGAACCGAACCTGACGCTGGAAGGATTGCGATTGGTCTTAAATAACGTTAAGTCCCGTCATTGAGTTGGCCAATGCGATGCACGATTTTACGCGGTTGCGTTGGTGGATTTATCGTCCGGAGTTTCTGCCGGGGGCTGGAGCGGGAGTTCGAGAGTGAACGATGCGCCTTTGCCAATGCCTTCGCTGTGGACGACCACGGCTCCGCCCATCTCTTTGGCCGCGAGCGCGGCGCTGTGGAGGCCAAAGCCGTGTCCATCTTTGCGCGTCGTGAATCCATGGGTGAAAATGCGGGTCAGATTTTCCGGCGCAATGCCGATACCGTTGTCGTTCACGGTAATGCAGAACCTGTCTGTCTGGCTGTGTTGGATACTGATAGACACGATCTTTTCCTTCTTCCCACCCTCGTCACACGCGTATTTGGCGTTTTGAAAGAAGTTCACCAGGATCTGAAGGATTTTATGCTTGTCGGCAATCGCCTCCGGACAGTCTTCGTAGTGGCGTTGAACCTTGATCGAATGGCGGACGAATGCCGCGGAATGGACCTTCAACGCATTTTCCACGATTTCCTCAATGGAAATCTTTTCATAAATGCCGACGCGTTTGGCGTAAGCCTGTTGGGTGACGACAATTTCTTTGATGTGCTCGACGTTTTGTCCCAGGCCGCGCAATTCCGCCAGCAAACCCTGCTGTTCCGACTCCCAATGGGCAGCCACCTGCCGCAAAAACTGGATCAGTTGTTGGCCTTTTTCATCCGTACTGGAAAATGTTCCGTTGCGTTCCTGAATAAGGTCGGCCGCTTTGCCGATATTCCCCGGGCGCAGCTTGCGGATCCGATCCGCGACGATGGTCGTGGAAATATTGACGCTGTTGAGCACATTGCCGACGTTGTGCAAAACGTTCACTGCCACTTCCGCCTGGCCCGCCTGGCGCGAGGCGTCCACCAGTTGCCGATGGATGTTTTCGACCTCCACCTGCATGCGCTTGCGTTCTTCGATCTCGCTTTGCAACAAGACCGTTTTTTCATTCAACTCCGATTCGGTCCGTTGATGTTCGACGATCTCATTGCTCAATTGCCGTGTGCGGCGTTCCACCCGCCGGCGGAGTGTGCTGATCCAGGCGATGGCGCAAATGACGATGATGCCCATGAGCGCCAGTGCGGTTATGCTGCGGCGGACATTCCACCAAGGCGGCGTCTGCAATACTACCAGGTCATCGGGTGAATTGATCAGGATCTCCGCCGAAGCATCTTCTTTTTTCAGTCTGCTGGTGAACACGCCGGTGACTCTCACCTTGCTTTGCGCAAACAAACGCGGAAAGCTTCCCCGTTGCATATCCAATCGGCCCAGGATGACATGGGTGGGGCTGACCTGCAGTTCGAGAACCTGTTCGTTCATATTGGTGCTGACGCCCAATAAGGTTGGTTCAATCTGGATCAGGGTAGAATCGTAGGTATCCCGGTTGAGTTTGCTGAGCGGAACGGGTATCGGCAACGGCAGGGCGGCGTGGCGAAGTTTTTTTGCCCAACTGTTCTGCAGGTTGGGGGACAACCGGTCATTCTCCTGGATTCCGACCACGTCTACTATGTCACCGGGAACCAGATCCGTCTTGCCAGCCATCGTGAAACGCAACCCATTTGTTCCGTTCATGAGATAAAAAGTGGATCCGTTCACAAAGACAATCTGCCCGTTCACTTTCACAAACGGAACGGTCACCGTATTCGGGTCGTAGGTGAGCAGGTCGGGAATACGTTTGGTGGGGAGATTGAAGAGGTTTTGTGGTGAAGGGGTGACAATAGTGACGTCGAAGGTGGAATCAACAAAAACAGCCGCATCGTCTGGAGCTCTGTTTTTATTGAAATGTGTTTTGGCGACGCCGCGCACTCTTACGATGGCATGGGGATAATCTTTCCAATCGCCACTAGTGCGTGAAATTTGAACTTTGATCGCACCTCCGGGCATACCGAGCGTCAAGCTGGAGGCACTCGGTTGATCGGCCAGCACTACGCCCTGGATTTCCACCCATTGTCCGTCCGCGCTGCCGTTCATTATTTCGTTCAGGGTCGGGCGCAGCGGTTCGGGAAGCTGGCCCTGCCCGAGTACGGTGACATTAGAATAGTTGATCGAGGGAACGGAACCATTCCATTCGACGCTCCCTTGGAATTCGCAGATGTCCCCGATATGTAGCGCCGAAGGCTGCGGCAAGGTGCTGGAAACTGCAATCCCGGCGGATTCACTCTGGATGTTGGCGCGCAAGCCACCACTCTGTACCTGAAGCACGATACCTTTGATCTTTACCGGCCAATTCGAACTGGTCGAGACATCCTGTAGCTGGCGGATTTGTTTTATCGAGGTGAGAACCGGCGGCAGACCATTGGTGTCCAGATGGGGGCGAAAAGTGGTATAGCGAAGAATCGTTTTTAGTCCGGTATGGTCAACCATGCCCAAAACATCCACGGACTCGCCGGTTTGGCTGGCGTGGACGTCCGTATTACGAACCTCTACATCGAACTTTCCATCTTTAAGAGTGAACATGTGGTTTGGGACCACGTTGGTGATGATGCCTGAAACATTCACAGGAAATTTTTCCAGGTTGGTGGAGTTCACATGCGGCAGTTTGGCGATATCCATGTGCGGAACGGCCTCCCAGGATGCATCGGACACCTTCAACAAAGAGATTTGGCGCATGCCGGGCGCCAGCATTTTTCCAGCGACATGTTCGCCGTGGTAAGTCATCGTACCGCTGGCCAGGCCGGTTACCCGGACCCGGCTTTTCAACAGAATTGCCGATGTTCCAGCTTCGCCACCGCCAATAGTCACTTCCATCGGGCCGGATTCACCCTGCAGTTTCAGTTGAAGCCGGCCATCCAATTCCCCGACCTCTTCAACTTCACCCTCCGCTGCGGCCCAGACGGGTTCTTTTAAGCAGCCCCAGATCTGTGATGGCTGGAGCGAAATCGCTGGTGGAACATTGGTATGACCGATGACTTTGATGGCGCATTGCGAATCGTAGTCCAACGTCAGCCGCGCTCCGTCATCCGCAGTCATATCGAATTGATACGTGCCTGGCTCATCAATCTGGAGAAATCCGCTAAACCGTAAGGCATAGTTGGAATTGGGAACGCCGCTTTTTCGATCGGTCGCGGCAGTGTTTTTTTCCAGTCCGGAGTTGCTAAATCGTGCAAAAGGAGCTGCAACTGTCCCGGACAAATCCGGGGTCAACACTGTGAAGTCAGGATACGCAGTCGTGTAGCCTTTGTAGCAATCGTAGTGAAGTCCCGGTACAAAACCTGTCGGGGCGTTTGTATCATGATGCGAATACATGGAGGCCGGTATTTTTGAGAGTGTCAGGCCTGGACCCTCATATGTAAGATCCAGAATCGCCCGTCCCGTGTACCGATGATAGAGAAGCTCTAATTTATGTTTTCCGGCAGCGAGATAAATCCGTCCTGATTGTGCGCTTTGGTCTGTGTAATAATCGCCCTCAACAATGGAATGTTTCCCAAGATAGACCTGGCTCTTGCCAGCCGTGACCGTGCCTTCAATGAGCACAAGCGAACCTTGCTGAACCTGGTCGGGAAGATTTTCGATATCCAGCCAAAGTAAACCAGTTTCATCGCCGAGTGCGAAGGCCGAATGGACCCGGTCTATTCCATACACCAGTCCCTTTAACCTGACCGTTGAAACGGTTCGCACATTGGAACCGGCCAGCGCGCTTACCTGATTGACGTTGGTCAACGGGCTTTCTACCTGGGCCGCGGCAGAGAATATCCCTGCCCAGCCAAGCAGGGCCGCCAGGCATAGTTTTTTAAGCGGGTAGAATCGCATTAACATAGGTGCAATGTATCGGTTAGGTATCGGTTGGATTGAACTGGTGCTTTAATCGTTTTTGCCGCTTGAATCCCGAAACAACAAACGGGAAACTGGCCGGCACATGAACCGCATCGTGGATTGTTTTGGCCGCTTGAAGCGCGCAGGGAAGAAGGGATTCATCGTCTATATCGGCGCAGGCGACCCGAACCTGGACGCGACGCGGAAATTTGCCCTGGCCTTTGAGAAGTCCGGCGTGGACATTCTCGAACTGGGTGTGCCCTTCAGCGATCCGCTGGCCGACGGGTTGGTGAACCAGCTCGCGGCGCAACGCGGACTGGAATCCGGCACAACGCCGCCAAAAGTTTTGGAAACGGTCGCCGCCATCCGGCGTGAGTCCCAAATTCCCATCGTGCTCTACATTTATTTCAATCTCATCCATAAGACAGGGATGGAAAAGTTCATCACCGATGCCGCGCGCGCAGGCGTGGACGGGCTGCTGGTGCTCGATCTGCCTCCGGAAGAATCGGAGAACTACGAGACATTGATGAAAAAGGCCGGCTTGAGTCATATCTATCTGATCGCCCCTACGACGCCCGAAGACCGCATTGAACTGATCGCCAAACGCGCCAGCGGATTCATTTATTACGTCTCGCGCGAGGGCGTTACCGGGATGCAGGCCAAAGTCTCTGACACCATCGGAGCGATGACAAGCAAGATTCGCGCGCATACCGATCTGCCAGTGGCGGTCGGCTTTGGCATTTCCACGCCGGAACAGGCGAAGAGAGTGGCGCAAAACGCCGAGGCCATTGTCGTCGGCAGTGCCGTGGTGAATCAGATCGCAGAACAGGGCCGGTCGCCTGAACTGGTGAACCGGGTGAATACCTTCGTCAAATCTCTCGTGGATGCATTGAAACCATGAAAACCAAAACCGATATCAAAGACCGCTTCGTCATCATCATGGCGGGGGGACGGGGCGAGCGTTTCTGGCCATTGAGCCGCGAGAAGATGCCCAAACAGCTCATCAAGCTGCTCGGTGACAAGTCGTTCCTCCAACAGGCCGTCGAGCGTGTGCTGCCGCTTGTGCCGGTCAAAAACATTTTCATCATCACCAACGAGGCGCAGGCCGCCGAGGTGAGAAAACAACTGCCGAAACTGCCGAAGGAAAACGTCGTGGCCGAACCGGTGGGACGCGACACCTGTGCGGCGGTGACGCTGGGCGCGGCGCTGGTGGGCGCGCGTTCGACCACCGGCGTCATGGCCGTGCTGCCGGCCGACCATGTCATTCCCGAGGAAAAGAAATTTCAGCAGGTGCTTTCGGATGCGTTTGACCTGGCCGCGCGTGGACAGGCCATCATCACCATCGGCATCAAGCCGACGGAGCCCGCGACCGGCTACGGTTACATCCATACGGGAATGGAATTGCCGACGCCGCCGGGCGCAAAAAAGACGAAGACGCTGTTTTTCAAGGCCGAGCGTTTCGTGGAGAAGCCGCATTTTGACAAGGCACTGGAATACCTGAACAGCGGGCAATACCGCTGGAACGCCGGCATGTTCATCTGGAGTTTTGTCACCATCACCGAGGGGCTGCAGAAACATCAGCCGGAAATGTACGCCGCCTGCCAGCGCTGGTTCAAGGTGGCCAACAACGCCCCCAAACTCGCCAAAGTACTGGCCAAGGAATATCCCGAGATCAAAAAAGTCTCCATCGATTATGCCCTGATGGAGCATGCGCAAAATGTCATCGTGGCCGATGGCTCATTTGAGTGGGACGACCTTGGGGCATGGAACGCTTTGGCGCGCCACCTGAAGGCCGATGCCGAAGGCAATTGTGCGGTGGCCGATTTCATCCACGTGGATGCCGCGCGCAATATCATCTACGATGCGCGCTCGAAAGACCGTCGCACACCCATCGCCGTGGTCGGATTGCGCGATTCCATCCTGGTCCAGACCGACGACGCGGTATTGCTGGCGCACAAGAGCCAGGCGCAAAAGGTGAAAGAGTTGGTGAAGAGACTTGCTGAGGATGCGCGGCTGAAGAAATTGGTTTGAAAACCGACCATTCCAATGCAACCGGGCAGAGATCTTGCTGGTTTTTGGCCTTGACCGGGAGTTGGATTTTGCCGGGATTGTTGCTTTGGCTGTCGTTTCTGCGTCTTCCGGCCAGTTCACCGATGGATAATCCGCCAGCGCAGTGGGAAGTTGTGCTCTCCTATGTCGCCGGGCATCGAATGCATTGGGGCACGGACGTTGTGTTCACGTATGGGCCGCTCGGGTTTATCATAAATGACGGTTATTGGGGCGGATATTTTTGGTTGATCCTGGGCTGGTCGGCCTTTTTTTCCCTGGTCCTGACGGTGATGCTTTTGCGCTTCTTGAAACGGCTTCCATTCCTGTCGCGGATTTTTATTTATATCGTTGTTCCATTATTGACGGTGCCGCGCTGCCTGGATCTGGGAGTGGACCCGATTTATCTGTTTGCGATCACGGTCTTTGGGATGGCGTGTCGAACGGAGGAAAAACCTGGTTGGCTGACGCTGGCGGCGTGTGCATCGGTGTTGGGTTGGTTGGGACTCTTCAAATTTACCTTTTTCATTTATGGGACGCTCGTCCTGGTCTGTGTCACGATGGAACATTTGCTGCGAGGCTGCGTCCGAGAGGCGGGGATGATCATGGCGTGCGCCGTGGTCGCGTTTGTGGTGGCCTGGTGCCTAATTGGCCAACGAATATCCGATTTGGGCGCATGGTTTCATTATAGTTTCAAAATCGCATCGGATTATTCCGGGGCAATGTCGCTGCCGCCGCTGCCGGCGGCGTTAGTGCTGGGAGTTTTAGTTTGTTTGAGCTTCGCGGGGACATTGGGCTGGAAGGGTTGGAAAAGTCGATGCCGACAATGGCCGGGAATTTTGATGGTTGCAGCGGGAATATTCTTTGCATGGAAGGAAGGTTTTGTACGCCCAGATCCTGTGCATCGGGTGGTGTTTTTCTATAGCGCGCTCCTGATGGCGCTGACGGTGCCGTCGTTTTTCGTGCCGGACTGCAAATGCTCTGATTGCTGGACATGCGCCACAGTGGTGCTGTCGCTGATACCGTTCATCACCACCGAATCAAAATTCACCCGGGCCATCGGGACCGGATTTTTCCCGAGGTGCAGGGACACGTTCACGGCGGTGCTTGCCCCGACATGGTACAAGCATCGATTGGAGGAAAATCTTGCGGCACGGCGAGAGCAGGCGCGGCTTCCGAACATAGCATCGATGGCGGGCGAGGCACCGATGGCTGTGCTAAGGTGGAATCAGGACGTCGCGATACTCAACGGATTCAATTACCGGCCGTCCCCGGTGTTTGAGAGCTATTCGGCCTATGGGCCAGAACTTCAACGGTTGAATGCGGCGTTTTATGCATCAACCAATGCGCCGGATTATTTGTTGTGGCAATACGGCACCCTGGACGGACGTTTTCCGACGCTGGATGAGGGGCAGGTCATTTTAACTGTGTTGGACCGCTACGTTCCGGTGCTGGGCGAAAATGGTTTTTTGCTCTGGCGGCGTTCGGACAAAGAGGAAAGCGCGTTCAGGCTGGCAAACCGTTCTGATGTGACAGTTCCGCTGGGAGAATGGTTTTCAATCCCCACCAATGCGACATGGATACGGATTGATTTGGAGAAAACCATTTATGGCCGATGGAAGGACATTGTTTACCATGGGGTGCCGCCGGCGATTGAGGTCAGGCTGGCGAACGGCCACACGAAGTTATTCACATTGATTCCCGGTAATGCGCGTTCCGGCTTTATCATCAATCCTTTGTTTGAGACTGCGACGGACCTCGTGTCGCCTTTTTTGAAAGGGCAATGCCCACCGCCGGAGCGCGTGGTGGCCGCGCGAGTGAACAGTTCAGGATGGGAATTTTGTGAGGCGCTACATTATACCTTGGAAACAATCGAAGGTATCCCCGCCTTGGACACCCCCGTGCCTCGCTAACAGCAGTTGCCTGTTGGGATGGAATTTAAAACCGTTTCGTCACGGTCAGGGAAACCAAATGTCCCTGGGGAACGTTTTTGGTATCCACTTCGTACACATAGCGAAGCGAGGTGAACAGGCCGATTTTCTGCCAGAAGATACTGGCTTCCGGGCCGACGCCCACAACATGGGATAGCTCTCCCGAAGCTCCTCGCCCGCAATCCCCGGTGGTCTGTTGCTCATAATAACCGATCACGCCCAGGTCCACGTTGTTCACCACGGTTTTGCTCAAGCCCCACTCCAACGTGTTGTGATTGCCGGGCGTAATATGCGTCTGGTCCTGCTCATGATTGATCTCGTAACGGTCCAACAGTGAGATGGCCCAGGTCTTTTTCGTGTCCGGATACCACACACCGCCGAGGGTAAGCATATGGGTAAAATAGCCATTACCGAGGTTCACTAGATGATTTTCATTGAAGCATCCCGTCGGTACCCAAACTGCATAGCCGGCGGCAAAATCGAACTGCTTTTTGTGCCAGGACAGCAACAGCGGTTCAATCTGGATATCGCGCAAGCCGAAGGCATCATCACTCATTGAAACTCCCGGCTTGGGTTTGATGGTAACGGCCGAATAACCAAACGGCACGATGACATCCATGCCGTAGTTTGCGCCCAGGATCTTCCGATCCGTCATCCAGATGAGGCGCGGGGCCTGCACATAGGCCATCACATCTCCCATTCCGTGCGGCAGATCACCCGTGTAGAAGAAATTGTAGTCCCGGAAATAAACTCCCGGCGGCGGCAAGGAACCTCCTTTAATGCCTTCGGCGCCAGCAGGATAATGTTGAGCCTGTGCCGCGCTGGCAAACGCCAGCGTGCAGGTGATGACGGCATAACGGACCATTCCCATTAGTTTCATTTTTCCCTTTTGATGTGTGTTAAACGTCCTGAAGTTTTCCGTGCAGATAACTTTCATAGGCGCTCAGGTCGAGCAAGCCATGGCCGGAAAGATTGAAGAGCAGCACGCGTTTCTGTCCGGCCTCCCTCGCCGCCAAGGCTTCCTTCACCACCGCGGCAATGGCATGTGCGGATTCCGGCGCAGGCACAATGCCTTCGTTTTGCGCGAACAGCACGGCTGCCTCGAAGACGCTGGTCTGGTGATAAGCTTCGGCTTCCATCAGCCCGAGTTTTAACGCATGACTGACCATAGGCGACATACCGTGGTAACGCAGTCCGCCGGCATGGATGCTCGGCGGGATGAAACTATGGCCGAGCGTGAACATTTTCAGCAACGGCGTCGTTCCGGCCGTGTCGCCGAAGTCATACTTTAACTCACCCTTGGTCAGCGATGGGCACGCCGAAGGCTCCACGCCCACGATGCGATAATTTTTTCCCTCTTTGATTTTCTTGCGAAGGAAAGGGAACGCCAGCCCGGCAAAATTGCTCCCACCACCGCAACAGGCATAGATCACATCCGGCTCTTCACCGGCCAATTCCATCTGTTTGATGGCCTCCTCGCCGATCACTGTCTGGTGCAGGCAGACATGGTTCAGTACGCTGCCCAGCGAATATTTTGTGTTCGGCGTCTTGATCGTATCTTCGACCGCTTCGCTGATCGCGATGCCCAGGCTGCCGGGCTGATGCGGATCCTCGGCGAGTAATTTTCGCCCGTACTCCGTCTGGTCGCTCGGACTCGAATGTACCGTCGCTCCCCACGTGTGCATGAGCATCCGTCGATACGGCTTGTGGTCGTAACTCACTTTCACCATGTACACATTGCATTCCAGGCCGAACAACTTGCAGGCCATCGCCAGCGAGGCGCCCCATTGGCCTGCGCCCGTTTCCGTCGCGAGCCGTTTGGTGCCCGCCTGTTTGTTGAAGTAAGCCTGCGGCACGGAAGTATTGACCTTGTGGCTGCCGGCCGGACTTCCACCTTCGTACTTGTAATAGATGTGGGCTGGCGTTTGCAGCGCCTTTTCCAGGCGCACCGCGCGCAACAGTGGCGTTGGTCTCCATAGTGCATAGATTTGGCGCACTTCTTCGGGAATCTCGATCCAGCGTTTTTTGCTGATCTCCTGCTCGATGAGGTTGCGTGGGAAAATCTGTTCCAATGCTTCCGGCGGCAGCGGCTCTTTGGTGCCCGGATGCAACGGCGGCGGCAGCGGTTCCGGAAAGTCCGCATTCAGATTGTACCAGCGTTTGGGTATCTGCTTTTGCGATAGGGTGAAGCGGGTGGCCTGGCTCATAATTTCGCAGTTGTTTCCACGCATCATCAGTCGCCCGTGGCCGGGGGACTAACCGTGTTCTGTCAAAAAGTGGACGGAATTTGACTCAGGGTGAGTAAGTCGATTGCCAGTAATGCCTGGCGCGGCAATTTATCTTTCCAGATGAACGAAGATGTAGGGTGTTTCTTTGGCGAGGTCGGGCCATTGCGTTCCCTGGCCGGCGTCATCCAAAACTTCAATGAAATACATGAAATCCCACTGCGGAACGATGAAATCCGCCGGGACGGTCGCGGCAAATTCATTCGGCTGGCCATCGGGCTGCATATCGAGCGCCTCATAATCTTCGAATTGCGTGACGTGCCGGTAACGTAACCGGATAGATTTGATGGCAGACGCGCCCGTCGTAACGTGTGCGATGATGCGCAACGGTTCCAAGGGCCTGGCTGCATGGACGCGCGACCCGTCCACCTGTGGCGGTGCATTGGTAGACAGGCCCGGCTGCCAAACGGAGTTCGTCGCCGGGTTTCGGGACATCTGGTACCGTTGTTCTTCCAATTCCAAAAGGCCTTTTTCCATCGCGTCTAGTTCATTATTCCAATGGCCGCACAAATCGGCCCGGCGCGCGCCCATGGCGAGGTCGAATGTATAGTGGTCGCCCACTCCGTTCACCAGCGTTCGCCATGCTTTGATGGCGCTTCGCTCACCGGCGATGGCCGCATCGAATTCATGGGTGCTGCCATTCAACCGGTAAATGTTGTAATGCACCGCCGCGATGGAACGCCGCGCGTGGAACCGCGCAAGGTTCGCCAGGATGCGTAAGTCCGTCATCGTCGAATCAAATTCTTTTCCGCGATCCGGGCCGATGGCTTTTTCGGCCGCCTCGATCCGCGAAAAAATTTCATCCGCCGTTTGGTCAAACCACCGGCTCACGTCTTCCGGCGTGCGGCGCGTCGTCGTTCCGCCTGATATGATGCGTTTGGCCGCTTCCTCCAGTCCTTCGAATTGTTGCGTGTCGGTGCCGGTGTTGCGGGCATATTGCGGCAGCGTCGGACCGAGGCTTTGCCGTTCCGCCCAGCCGCGCGTGGTGGGAAAAGCGCTGTACGGATAAACCGACGATGCCACGATATACGGCAATACTTCACTGGCCTTGTTCAATCCTGCCTCGACCTGCGGCGCAGCCGCTTTGCCGAAGCGGCGCACAAATTCATGCTCCCAGGTTTCCGGCGGCGTTTGCGGGTTGTAACCCAGCCGCCCCCAAAGCCGGTAGAAATACCAATAGCGCTCGAATTCATAGTCGTAATAGCGATATCTCGCCGGTATGAGATCAAACGGCTTCAAATCCGGCCGTTGTGCCTCCATTTTCGTGGCCAGCGGTTCATTCACGTCCCAGTTCGGGCTATCATAGAGAAAGGTCGTGTCCAAAAACCGCCGGATGTAATCCGGGTCGCCCCACAACAACACGCGCGTCGTGCCGCCATTCCATAATGTCCAATTGATGTCATATCGTTTCGGATAACTCAGGAAATCCGCGTATCCGTGACGGCGGTTCTGCTGGTCCTGCCGGTTGATATGCGTTGGGTGGAACGGCAATCCCATCTGTTCCATCCAGTATTTTGTTTCTACCCGCAGATGGATGCCCAGCGACAATGCGGTATCGATCACGCTGTCTGGCGTGCCTTTGCCGCGCGCTTCGAACAACAGATCCGGTCGCTCCTGTTTTGCCATAGTGAACACCGCGCGCCAGAATTCGTCCATCTCGTCGCGCTTCAACCCGGATTCCTCGTGGATGCGGAATTGGATCTCGTCGATTCCCGGGAACGCTTTGAAAAATGCCTTCAACGACGCCAGCGTGTAGGCGTTCAGGTTTTCTGTCGTCACGCCCGTCACGGTGTTGGGGATGGGCTGGCCTTTGTAATCCTCCAGCCATTCCGCGCCGCCCGTCTGCACACCGGCCCGATAGATATGGTCCCAGACGCCGACCGCCACCGCGATGCCGCGCTCATGCGCCAGTTCGATCAATCGATTGAACGCCTCGAAATTTTTCTTCTGCTGTTCGCGCGTGAGATTTTCCATGTGCACATCGGGAAATCCCGGGGTGTGAAAAAAATAGGGGTAACACGGCGCAAGAAATCCGCCGTTCTCATATCCGAACACGATCCGCACCTTGTTGAAACGGTTCGCCGCCAGCATGTCAAAGTACCGTGCCCAGTACGCCTGATCATAAAACCGGCTTTCCCAATACGCCCGGTTCATTGTGTACATCGATACCGCCCGGTCGCGCGTGTAGGGCTTTTCGCTCACGTCATGCACCTCGCTTAGGACGTCCTCCGAATTCGTCGCCCAGCTAATGCGTTCAGCCGCGTCCAGCGCCGCATACATCAAGCCCCGGTCATCCGCGCCGCACAACACCAGCATCGGTTGGTCCCCGTGCGGCATTTTTTTGACCGTCAACGCCTCCGCCGTGGCCGGCAGCGTTTCCTTCGCTTCGCGCAATAGTTGCGCGGCCATCCCGTTGTTCGTCGTCGTTCCCGCCACCACCAGCAACTGCACGGGCGCCGCGTCCAATGACGTCAGCGTCTTCACCTTCCAGCCTCGCGCCCTCAGTGCCTGCTTTAATTTCGTTACCCCATGTAATGCCGCCGGACCATTGGTCGCATCCAGCATCAGCCCGACCGTGAGTGTATTGGTTTCGGCGGAAAAAGATTGGCCCGGCGCCAGGATGAGCACCGCCAGAATGACCAGCGGGAGCATGCGCCACACGCGCAATCGGCAAAGCATCCGGATCATGATGGGGTTCAACATAGAAAAAGCCCTGTCGTATTACAACCCCGCCAAATGTGGGGCAGGGGACCATTCGCCGCGAAACGCGACTTTTTTATCTTTATGAGTTTTTGCGCCCCTTTTTGTCGAGGTGTTCTTTCTGTTCTTTCTGTTTCTGTGCCCCTTGCCTGTCGCAGTTTGGACGAGTTAACCTGCGTGAATGTTTGCGCCCGGAGAAAAATGTTTTTCGCGAAGTTAGTCGCAATTATTGCGAACCCATTCCGCTCACTGCCCTTCCGGCAGCTTTGCGCTCGTTCCATCCCACACCTTCCTGGACTCGAAAGCTGGAACCCCGAAACTTGTCTTAACTCAGACATCCCCCTATTGAATCACAATAGTCAAAGTTTGTCAAATAAAAGTTTAATTATCAAAAATGGTTAAGCGAAATGCGGAAATCCTGATTCAGTGGGAATCGCACATCCTTTTCGATTTCCGAACCCAGTGAGCGCCCGTTTCCGTCACTAAAGAACAAGAAGATCGCCGTGAAGGTGATCCATCATTGTGGCGACGAGGTGTTGAAGGTGGTTGAAGTGGGTAAATAGTATAAACGGGTCACCCATCAGGCCGGTTGGCTGGTCGCGCGGATGCGCTTCCGCCTCGCCACGTACAATCCCGCTCCACCCATCACCGCCAGCGACAGCGATGTCGGTTCGGGCGTGATATCGATGTCAAAAATTTCGAAGTGCGCCGGGTCCACTTCAAAAGTGAAGCTGCCGTTAACATCGAATATCGTGTTCGGGCCGAGCACGGGCGTGACGCCATTGCTCGCCACACCAGAGATCGGCACGTTCACGAACGCCCCGGGTGTGTTGTTGAAATAATTATAGTTCACCTGTTCCACCGTTCCATACACACCCGAGGCATCCACGCCGGAATAAGTCAGGTTGCCCACCACCGACGCATAACTGCCGGGGGCGCTCTGGATGGTGCCGCTGATGAGAAAATTCGGATACGCCGTGGGCAGGGAAGGCAAGCCCCCGGCTCCGATGTTGTACCTGACATTAAAGTTGTAGGTCAGGTCGGCAAAGCCCGTATTGCCGGGTTGCTGGCTCAGCGAGATGGCGTTCAGGCTGATATTATAAGAGATGCCCCCACCGGTGGCGGCGATCGTGCCCGTCACAGAATCCTGCGTCGTCGGGTCCACCTGCACCAGCGACCAGGGCGAACCATTCCATGGCCCGGAGCTTGCCGTGTAAGTGCTGCCCGAAAAAATGCCGTTGAAAGAGGTGGTATCCAGAAACTGGATCACCGCGGATGATCCGGCGGGATTGATTCCGGTGATCTGCGCCTGGGAGGATGTTGTTATCAGCAACCCATAAACGAGGGCAGCCGCAAAGAAATACCGACCATTAGTCTTCATAGTTTTAATGATTCTCCAATCTGATTAGAAGTGGTTTAAAACGAAATTCCACCTGCGTCAATCGCGAAAAGAAGTATCAATGGATTTAGGCTCAAACGCCAGATGAGGCCATTGCGACGTTTGCCCTGCAAAAACGTTGCAACTGAAACACGCACAACGACCTGGGGATGTTTCACCAGCTTTCTTCTGTTTTTCCCTGGTGTTTGGTTATGGCAGTTCCCGGGAGGCTGAGGCGATGATGATGTTCCCAAATCGGCAATGGGAAATCCGCAATCGCCTTAGCGTGCCGCCGTCCCGCTGAAATAAAACTCCGTCTCCTTGCCCGCCGATCGCGCCAGCCGTTGCTCCGCCGGTTCCGCCAGAAGTTTCTCCATCGTTTGCAACAACGCCGGGATATCCATCGGCTTTTCCATCAACGCTCCTACCCCCGCACCGAGCGCGCTGAATAACTGGTTCGGCCGCGCTGTGATGATGATGACCGGCAGCAAAGGATTCCCACTGGTGAGTTGCTTGAAGGTGTCCCAGCCGTTTTTCACCGGCATGTTCAGGTCCAGCAACACGAGGTCTGTCCCTGATTTCTCCACCAGCTCCAGCGCCTCCTGTCCGTTGGCGGCAGGAATGACGACATAACCTTCAGTTTCGAGCAGGTCGCCTAACGAATCGCGCACGCCGGCATCATCATCCACCAAAAGGATGCGTTTGTTCCGCGGGGAAACCGGCGGAAGTTGGGGCCGCGTGCGGGAATGCATAAAAAGGAATCAGAAACCTGCGCTGAGGTTTTTTGTTCAGGCCAACCATCTCACGAATAATTCTCGTCCAGCAATTGCGTCACAAACCCGCGGTTCGTGATGCGCCGCACATGGCGGTTCTCTTCCTCGTTGGTCAGGTTTCTGATCGCCTTTACCAGGATGGGGATGTTCATGGGTTTCTCCATGAAAGCATCCACCCCCACTCGCACCGCCTCCTTATATTGATTCGGGCGCGCCGTGATGATGATCACCGGCAACAACGGCGTTATCCGGTCTAATCGGTTGAAAGCCGTCCAGCCATCGGCATTGGGCATGTTCAGGTCCAGCAGCACGAGATCGGGCTTGTTCTTGATGGCGCGGTCCACGGCTTCATTCCCATCGCACGCCTCATCCACCACATAACCTTCCGATTCCAGCACCGCTGCCAGGCTCCCGCGCACCAGCGAATCATCATCCGCTATCAATACGTGATTTCTACGCGGCGCATCGGTGAGTGCCGGTGTGATGGAACGTTCCACCGGCGATCCGGCCATCGTCTCGGTCTTCTCCGCGCTTTCTTCGAGCGCTTTACGGACATCTTTTACGATTTCCCAGATATTGAGCGGCTTCGTGATGACTGCGGCGATTTGAAGCTGCGCGTCCGTCTGATAAGCGCGCGCTTCTCCCGGCGTGAAATTGCCGGAAGCCAGGATGACCGGCAGGTTCATGCCGTGTTCACGAGCGCGTTGGATCAGTTCCGGTCCTTTCAGGTGTGGCATTTCGTTGTCCGTCAGCAGCAGGTCGTAGTGCCTTTGCTGCATTTTTTCCCAGGCATTCTCACCATCGTACGCCACGCTCACTTCCCAGCCTTCGCTGGTCAATACCCGGAAGAGCAGGTAGCGCAGCGCTTCGTCATCATCCGCGACAAGGATTCTGGTGACTTGATTCGGGGTGGCTGCCGGAATCTCGGGAGTTTCGTCAAATTTCATTTTTCGTTCGTTTGGTTTGCCATGCGCCCGGTGGCGGGTTTCTCGCTCTTCTCCTTTGCAACCGCCGTGCCACCGCAGGTGCGCACGATTTGCGGACAGATTTACAAACCCGCCGTGCCGCGTGGTAAATGGGTTGTCACCCGGGTGATAAGCTGCTGGCCACCGGCGCGCGTAGCCGGGTGCGTTTTAACGCTGACCTCATTGATTTTCCGCGTGCTGGCGCTGCAAGGTCGTGGCACTGTGCAGGGCACGGCAATTGCATCGACCCTGCTGGCGCGCAGGTCGTGAAATCGTCCAACCACTTTGGTGCGCTGAATAATTATGAAATTCTCCCTGGGCATTCGTTTTTGGGTTTTGGTCACCGGCCTCTTCCTGGTCGCCGGCAGCATGATCTCCGGACTTTTGTCCGCCTCCCATCGCGTCCAGCGGCTGGAGACGCAACTCACGGCGTCGCAGATCGAGCGTTTCCAGCTCGCGAGCGAAGCCCGCCGGGAGATCCAGAACCTCTACGATTCCGTTCTGCGCTATGTCCTCGCCCGTGATCCGCAGGAATGGGCTGATTACGACGTCGCCAGCAGCAACCTCAACAACTGGATCGACCACTTTGACCCCACCACCAATCCCCAATCACCTGTCAGTACGGACGCCGAGCGCAATGTGTTCAAGCAATTGAACATCGCTTACGATGATTTCCTCGCCGCCGCGAGCGCCGTGCATACGAACGGCCAGCCCGCGCTCGTGAACAAGGGCTCGCTGACGGAGCTGGACGCTTTCAATGTGCAGGCCGTCCGCATGCGCGACCTGGTGCATCAATTGACCGAAGCCCATCGCACCGCGGAGGCCGCCTTCCTGGGCAACGCCATCGATTCGCTGGTGGTGTTGCGGAATATCCTCATCGCCAGCCTCGTCTCCTTGCTCGTCCTTTTCCTGGTGTTGTTCTGGGTCATCTACCGTGACATGATCGCGCCGTTGCGCGTCAAGCTGGTCCATAGCCAGTCGCTCCTCGAGAAACAGGAAAAACTCGTCACCCTCGGCACGCTCGCCGCCGGCATCGCCCACGAGATCCGTAATCCGCTCACTTCTCTCAAAGCCCGTCTCTACACCTTGGAAAAACATCTTCAGGCCGTGCCCGCCGCCCGCAAGGACACCGACATCATCGGCGCTGAAATTTCCCGCCTCGAACGCATCGTGCAGGATGTCTTAAATTTTGCCCGCCCTTCCGACCCGCGGCTCGAGACCGTTCCTGCCGACACGCTCCTGCGCGATGTCCAGGGATTGATGGCGCCAAACCTCGAAAGCCGGAAGGTGCAACTCCTGCTCGACGCCCCTCCGGATCTGTTCATCAAGGTGGATGGCGCTCATCTGAAGCAGGTCCTCATCAACCTCGTTCGCAACGGCGCGGAAGCTATTGATGGCGGAGGCAAGGTCACCCTACGCGCGCGCGCGGCCCGCGCCCGCATCGGTAAATGCGAAACCGACGTCGTCATTCTGGAGGTGATTGATACCGGCAGGGGAATTTCACCGGAAGCCGAGAAAAGATTGTTCGACCCTTTCTTCAGCACCAAGGAGACCGGCACCGGCCTCGGCCTGCCCATCGCCGCCCGCATCGTCGAAAAACACGGCGGCATGCTCCAGTATCAGACCCGGCCCGGCGTGGGCACGACCTTCGGCGTTGTTTTGCCGCGCGAAATCAACGACAGTTCGGGGAATGGAAAACCAGTTGCGACCACCCAACCCACCGACGGCCAAATCCGCCGTTGAGGCCGCAATGGTTGGTTCGCCAAACTCAAATCCCGGAGCGCGCCCGTCCCCGGGCGCAGCACATCGCAATGCATTTAAACGCACAAATCGAAATTCCCTCCGAATCTCGCGAAGCGTCTGGAGTGCGGTCGCTTCAGCGCCGCTTTTTCCCTCGCACCGCTGCAGGAGATATTCTTTAGCCTAACCACTTCCATGTCCAAAGCCGTCCATATTCTCCTCATTGAAGATGACGCCAGCCTGGCCGGCAACCTTTCCGATGTGCTCAAGGAGGATGGTTTCATCGTCACCGTTTGTGGCCGGGGCGATGAAGGCCTGCGCCTGGCCGGCAAAGACGAATTCGATGTCATTTTGACCGACCTGCGCCTGCCCGGCCTCAGCGGCCTCGACCTCGTGCGGCAGCTTCACCAGACGCAGCCGCGCCTGCCCGCCGTGTTGATGACCGCGCACGGCACCATTGAGACGGCCATCGAAGCCACCAAACTCGGCGCCTACGATTACCTGCAAAAGCCCTTTGAGATGCGGGAATTGATCAGCGTGCTTCACCGCGCCGCCGAAGCCAGCCGGCTCATGCGCGAACCCGTGAACCTGCCCGATGCACCCGTTGCCACTGGCACCGCTCTCGTCGGCAACAGCCGCGCCATGCAGGATGTGTGCAAGGAACTCGGCCGTGTCGCCGCCCGGCCGGTCACCGTCCTCATTCGCGGCGAAACCGGCACCGGCAAGGAACTCATCGCCCGCGCCATCTACCAGCACAGCCCGCGCGCCCATGCGCCGTTCATCGCCATCAATTGCGCCGCCGTCCCGGAGAATCTTCTCGAAAGTGAATTATTCGGCCACGAACGCGGCGCCTTCACCGGGGCCGACCAGCGCCGCATCGGCCGCTTCGAGCAGGCCAACAAGGGCACGCTTTTCCTCGATGAGATCGGGGACCTGCCTCCCAACACCCAGGTAAAACTCCTGCGCGTGCTCCAGCAACAAACCTTCCAGCGCGTGGGCGGGACCGAAACTATCTCCGTGGATGTTCGCGTGCTCGCCGCCACGCATTGCAACCTCGAGACGATGATCCGTGACGGGAAATTCCGCGAAGACCTCTTTCATCGGCTGAACGTCGTCTGCCTCCAGCTTCCGCCTTTGCGCGACCGGCGTGAAGACATTCCTGCTTTGGTGCAGCACTTCTTCCGCAAATACGCCGCCGATTTTGGCGCGGAGATCCCCGCAATCTCTCCGGAAGCCATCGCCGTGCTGCAGGCCGACTCGTGGCCGGGCAACGTCCGTGAATTGGAAAATATCACCCGCCGCCTGCTGCTCGGCGCGCGTGGCCTGGCCATCAGCACCGACGCCGTTCGCCAAACCCTGGCCGCCCGCAATTCTGAAACTGCTGCGCCGGGAAACTCCTTCGCCGCTTACGCCGCTGATTTGCTGGCGCGCGCGCAAAAAGGTGGGTTGGACGATGCCCATGCCCGCATGCTCGCCGAAGCTGAACGGGAAATTCTCACGCAAGCCATCGCGCTTGCCGAAGGCAACCAGGCCAAAGCCGCCCGCTGGCTCGGCCTGTCCCGCCTCACCCTCCGCGAAAAATTAAAACACCTCGGCCTCCATCCTTCTTCCACCGACACAGAAACTTGAACCTTCCTTAAATTCCCATTCGTCATTCGTCATTCGGCAATTCATTAGTCATTGAACTTTTAGTGCTTGGTATTTCCTTTCCCGTCGCCCCATCGCTCCGCTACCTTGTGCGCGCGCTACTCGATGCGAATCCAAGGTAATTCGGCCCTGACGGCTGCTCCACTTCAGCATCCGCTCCCTGCGTTACCCTCCCCATCCCGTTTATCCCGGCGCAGCGGGTACTGGTTCATTGCCGGCGCGATCCTCTTTTTTTCATTCCTGAAACTTCCGGCCACCACGCTGGCCGAGGTCCCCCCGCAATCGTGGGAGGCCGTCCTCGTGTTTGCCTTCGACCATCATTTACAATGGGGCAGGGACCTCGTCTTCACCTACGGCCCGCTCGGTTTTCTGCCCAACGATTACTATTGGGGCACCGACTTCTGGCTCATCCTCGCGTGGTCGGTCGTTTTTTCTTTGGCGCTCACCTGCGCCGCCCTTCATTTTTTAAAACGTCTCCCGCTGCCCCTGCGCGTCGCCCTCTGTCTCGTTCTGCCATTGCTCAGCCTTCCGCACTATCTCGATCTTGGGGTCGACCCGATTTATTTCCTCGCCATCACCCTGTTCACCGCGGCTTGTCTTCCCGGTGAACGTCCCGGTTTCATCCGGTTGATCGGTTTCGGCTGTGTTTTGGGGTTGCTCGGGCTCTTCAAATTCACCTTTTGCCTCTACAGCCTCCTGGGCTTATGCACGATTGCGATCGCCTTTGCCGGGCGAAAACAACCGCTCCACGCCGCCGTCATTCTCGCCAGCGCCTTCGTCGCGTTCCTGTCCGGCTGGCTGTTTGCCGGCCAAAATATTTCCAACCTGGCCCTCTGGTTCCAGCACAGTTGGCAACTTGCTTCCGGCTATGCGCCGGCCATGGCCATTCCACCCAACCCGGCGCGCCTGGTGGTCGGCTTCCTCGCCGTGGCATGTCTGGCTGTCTCTTTTATCCTTCACTGGCGCGGCTCTGTCGGCACTGTCTCCCGCTCCGCCAAACTCTTTCTCCTCATCGCTGGCACTTTTCTGGTCTGGAAGGAAGGATTCGTCCGTGCCGATCATTATCACAACCTCGTTTTCTTCGTCTGCGCCGCCTTGTTCGCGTTCTTCACGCCCGCCATCCTGCTGGTGCCGCCGTCCAAAAACCGATGGCCGCGCCGCGTCACCGTCGTCGCCCTCGTCGTCATCTGTGCGGGCCTGTCGCAAAAACGATTTGCATTTTTGCGCGACCTCCGCGCCCAGGCACTTCCAGTTCTTGAAAATCGCGTCACCGCCGTATTCGCTCCCCTCCATTATCGCGGCCATCTGGAGGCCGCCCTGGCCGCCCGCCGCCAGTCCGCCTTGCTGCCGCGCATCGCTGCCATGGCCGGCGATTCTCCGATGGGCGTTTTAGGCTGGGACCAGGATGTCGCCCTGTTGAACGGTTTCAACTACCGTCTGCATCCCATTTTTCAGGACTACTCCGCTTACACGCCCGCCCTCCAGCGATTGAACAACAGTTTTTTCGATCCCTCATCCGGCCCAGAATTTATTCTCTGGCGTTATGATCCCATCGATGATCGTTATCCCACGCTCGAAGACGGGCAAATCCTCTTATCTGTCCTCGCTTCCTACACGCCCGTGTGTGCCGAAAAAAATGATGTCCTCTGGCATCGCAATGACCCGTCCGGCTCGGGATACCGGTTGGACAGCGGCAAAGAAGTGATGGCTGCTCCGGGCGAATGGGTCACCCTCCCGCAGAACGCCCTTTGGCTGAAGATTGGACTGCATCCCACCCTATTGAATTCCATCCGGGGATTTTTATTTCAACCAGCGACGCCCAAAATAGAGGTCCTCCTTGCCAGCGGAAAAACCAATGCCTACAGCCTCAGCCCTGCCAATGCCTCGACCGGATTCCTCATCAATCCACTCCTCGATGCCACTTCCGCGCTGATGACGTCCGTTTCCCGTGACGTGGACCCCTCGCACATCTCCGCCATCCGCGTCCTGTTTCCCTCCGGCACCTTCAGCCACGCCATCGTCTTCACCATGCAAGACATCACTGGCCTTCCCATACTGGACCGTGGCTTTTCCACCGCATCAACACCCGCACTCTAATCTCTGACCCAATGGATGTTGGATGTTCCCAAACTGCCCAACTATGCGTTCTCTGTGGTTCATTTTTCACGTATTGGACACCCTAACCATCTGGGTAGCAAAAGCGGCGCTGAAGCGACTGCCACGTGAAACGTGGTAAACACTCCAAACGCTTCGCGCTATTTGGGCGGTTATTGCAGGCTTAACGGACTGTCGCCCCCAGCTGCGCCTTAAACGCCTCCACCATCTTCTCATGCGCCGCATTCACATCCGCGTCCGTCAGCGTCTTCTCCGGTGACCGATACGTGAACGCATACGCCAGGCTCTTCTGCCCGTCCGGAATATTTTTGCCGCGGAACACGTCAAACAGATCCACGCTCTCGAGATTCGCCGGCTTCGCCTGTTTCACCGCCAGCAACACCGCCTCATGTGTCGTCGCTTCCGCCACCAGCATCGCCAAATCCCGGCGTATCGCCGGAAATTGTGGCAGCGCCTTGAACGACTTCGCCGGATTCCGCCGCGCCAGCAATTGGTCGAGGTTCAACTCCGCGAGCAACACGGCATCGCGCAGGTCATATTTCTTCGCGAGGGCAGGGGACAATTGACCGAATTCGCCCAACAACAATTTCCCGCCCAGCGACACCGTCGC